>ERZ802821.338-NODE-338-length-26828-cov-12.4971_pt1 | contig 26828 bp, 31 predicted proteins | sample MGYA00345648_ERZ802821 | MGnify/ENA primary metagenome ERZ802821 (study PRJEB30503, sample SAMEA104212357) | marine metagenome | biome: Westerlies Biome; feature: [SRF] surface water layer (ENVO:00010504) within the epipelagic zone...; material: water... | reverse complement strand
TAAAGGTTGATGCTAATTGTTTTGAGATTTCAGAGCCAAGAAAAGCGCCCAGTGATCCACCAGCAGCAATTACACCAAAAACATTTGCTGCTCCTTCCCCTCTAAATAAATTGATTATTACCACCCAAAAGATAGAAACTACAAAAAAAGAATAAACATTACACCAAACATAGAAAATTTGACTTAGCCAAACTGCAGATGAAAGCTCAAAGAATTCCCAGAGCACTATAAAAGCTAATAAATTTAAAATAAAAAATGAGTAGCAGCCCACCAATACTCCTCTTAAATTCCTTTGCGAAGCAAGCCATGAGTAAATAGGATTCAAAAGAAGCATCACAAATGCTCCTACTCCTAAAAGATATGGCAGTATATCGGCATTTTGAACAGCCATTTCATTTCTAACTGGGCGCAATATATACCATGAGCATAAAACTAGAAAAAAAAATAAACCAGCAAGACCCGATTCTTTTGTGAATGATAGCGAAAGCCTGTGAAGCGATTTGTTAATAGAATCGATCATCAACTAAATTTATTGACTTTAAAAATGGTGGGTCGCACAGGATTCGAACCTGTGACCAATTCGTTAAAAGCGAACTGCTCTACCAGCTGAGCTAGCGACCCAAGATAGGATTCCATAAAAAGATGTGATTATTCCATATTTTCTAATAACTGCAAGACCAAAGATGAAGCAGAATTGTTAGGAAATGCCTGAAGAACAAATTGATATTTAGCTTTAGCAGCTTCAGTTTCGCCTGACATCATTAAAATATCACCGATTTTTTTATGAGCTAATGGTGTTCTCCAATGATCAGGAAAGTCTGAAGCCAATCTTTGAAAAAAACGATCGCTCTCGTCAAGATTGGATTCTAGTAATGAAATTTCTCCAAGCCAAAATAAACTTAACGGAATTTTTTCGTCATCATTAAAATTACTTGCCAAATAGTTAAAAGATTTTTTTGATGCCTGAAAATCTTTATCATTTAATTCACGAATAGCTTGATCATAAACCTCGTCGATGCTTTTGCTGTCATTAATGCCTTCAAATCTAAATGTATCTAACTCAGGATTAATATCAGTATCCAATGCACTATCAACATCAAATTGATCCGTCTCCTCATTTAATAGTTTTTCAATCAAATATGCCTGTGACTCAATCTCACTTCTTAAGGTAGCAATCTCACCTTCAAGCTCCTGTATCTTTAAAAATAATATGTCAGAAGCGTCAACTTCTTGTGAAAATGAATAAAGTGGTGCTAAAGCGAGGATAGCGAAAATAAATTTCATTCAAATAGTAGGCTACTTGATTTCAACTCTTCTATTTTTTGACCAAGCAGAATTATTAGATCCAAGAGATAGCGGTCTCTCTTCTCCATAACTTTTTGTTATTAACCTACTTCTCTGAATTCCATTTGCAATCAAATAATTTGCAACTGACTCGGCACGTCTTTGACCCAAAGCTAGGTTATATTCTCTAGTACCTCTTTCATCAGCATGCCCCTCAATTGAAATTGTAATTTTAGAATTTCTTTTCATAAGATCGCTAACGCCTTTTAAGGCTTGTATTGATTTAGCAGTGAGATTGAACTGATCATACTCAAAGTAAACTACTGCATTTGCTAAAACGGCTTGAGTGGCTGTAGATTTTGACGTAATTGATACTCCAGCAACACTTTGATCAGCAACTGCTTCTTCTGTTATCTGAACAGAGCTACACGCAGAAAAAATTAATATCGCTGATAGAGCAAAAAATTGATTGTGTAAGTTTTTCATAATTATTATTCCATTTCGAGTAAATTATCTTAAAAAGTTTGACCAAGCAGGCTCTCTAACTTCCCCGCTTGATGCAGGTAACTTAAATTTGGCACCGCTGAGACTAAATCCGGCAAGCATGCTTAGATCTTTTTCTTTAATGCCATATATTACCATATTACCATTAGGAGCAACACTAGGAGATTCGTCCATTTTTGCTTCAGTCAAGATCCTGATAAAGTTCTCTCTTTTATATTTGAGAGCAATATGAAATAAGCCATCATCAGACCGATGAACAAAAATAATTCCTTCCTCCTTGGGAAGATATGAAGCTTTTGCATTATAGGTTCCCTCAAATGAAATACGCTTTGCTTTTGGATTTAATTTTCTAAGATCTAGCTCATATATTTGAGGTGAGCCGGAGCGACCACTTGTGAATAGAATTTTATTTCCTTTAGGTGACCAAGAGGACTCTGTATCAATTGCAAATTGATTAGTCATCCTTGTAAGGGTCTTATCACGCAATCGTAAAATATAAATTTCTGCATTTCCATCTTGGTAAAGAGTCAAAGAAAGGTATTTACCGTCTGGAGACCATGAGGGAGAACTTATCTGAGTCTCCTTTGATAATACTGCCTCCCTATTTCCCGAAGCAATTTCTTGAATAAAAACTTTTGCGATTCCTGTTTCAAATGATACATATGCTACTTTTTTGCCATCAGGTGACCAAGAGGGTGAGATAATTGGCTCAGAGCTTGATAAAAGAGTTTTTTCATTAGCACCATCAGAATCAGCCAACATCAACTTGTATGCAGAAATTGATTTAGAATCTTTTATTTCATTGACATATAAAAGTCTTGTAGCAGCAATGCCTTTGATACCAGTTATTGATTCATAGATTCCATCGCTTGTGTAATGAGCAAGCTGTCTAATTTGATTGGGTATACCAAAAACTTTTGAACTTCGGAGCTTTCTTTTTTTATGAACATCATAGATTTCATAGCTAATATCTACAGAATTACTTAACTTGACTATCTTGCCAGTTACTAAATAATCCATTCCGAGCAACTTCCAATCACTATAAACTAGCTCATCATTGATAAAATTTACTGGTAACAATAGCCCTTCATCAAGTATATAAAACTCGCCCGTGCGAATGAGGTCATTTCGCATTATTTTATTAAGTTGCTTTGAAATTCTTGAGTCACCCTCAAATGAAATCATCGCTATTTTATAAGGATCCTCTGAGCCTTTCGTAATCTCTAAAAAGAGTTCACCAAAAATCATGTTTGGCATAAGCAATAAAGTAGCTAAAAATAAGTTTTGTTTCATGATGGATTAAAGCTTATTGCAACGGTTTGAAACTCATTCTCATATATGGTTTTGGGCATTGAATTAAAGAAATTAAAAGTTTCCACTCTTCTTACAGCTTGCATGGATGAGTTATCAAATCTTAAGTTACCGCTGCTTTTTATAAGATCTACTTCAACAATCCTTCCAGAAGATCGAATTTTGAGTCTTAAATTTGCAACTAAATCCTCAGGTATATTTCTTGGTTTCATCCAAGCACTCTCTATGGTCGAGATAATTTTTTGCGCATACATCGATATTTCTTGTTGCTCTTTGTTCATTTCAGTCTCACTTTCTTCTGATAAAAGATTAGCTATGCTGGATTCAATCAAAGCATTGCTTTGTTTAGTGCGAATAGAATCATTTACTTTAGAGTAGACATTTTCTTGGGGGATTTTCTCTACTGAGGTTTCTGCAACCTTAGCGGCGGCAGGGATTAGTTTTTTTTTATCTTGAGTTGGCAGATCAAACTTTAGCTCTATTTGAAGAGGCTTTGATATCAACAATGTTTGAGATGTGTTGGTATCAAAGGTGCCATATATATATAAAAAAAGAGCTGCATGAATACAAAAAGAAAATAGCGATGCTTGTAAATATCTGTAATTAGCTATCATAGCCCGAGGTGATAATTCCTATTTTTTGAATTCCTAAACTTTGAATACTTGCCATGCCCTTTGCCACATAGTCAAAAGGTACCCTTGCATCACTTTTAAAAACAATTTCAATATCAGGATTTGCTTGATAAATAATTTTAGCTTTATTTTTTAACTCCACTAAAGAAATTGGTAATTGCTCTTCGCCAAGATTAATGAAGTAATCGCCTTGTCTGTCAATTGAAATTACAAGTGGCTCGCTTGAAACTGACATTTTGGTCGTATCTGTTTTAGGGAGGTTTACCTCAATGCCTTGAATAAGAAGAGGAGAAAGCACCATAAATATAATCAATAGAACTAACATTACATCAATGTATGGAACAACATTAATGTCAGCGTTCAGCTTTTTTCTTTTTCCAATTCTATATATCAAAGCTTTGCTTTAACCGTTTGTCTATAAAGAATGCTGGCTAACTCTTCGCCAAACACAGAAGATTGCTGCAATTGAGTATCTGAGTCTGAAGCAAACCTGTTATAGGCAACCACTGCTGGAATTGCAGCAAAAAGACCCAAAGCGGTTGCTACGAGTGCTTCTGATATTCCAGGAGCAACGGCATTAATTGTTGCCTGAGTTGCATCTGAAAGTCCTTGAAAAGAGTTAATAATCCCCCAAACAGTTCCGAAAAGTCCAACATATGGACTCACTGATCCAACGTTAGCAAGAAATGGAAGATGAAGCATTAATGACTCCTCCTCTCTTGCCAAAGATACTCTTATGGCTCTATTGACACTTTCAAGATCCTCAATTGTAATTTGTTGACCCTTGCTTAGTCTTAAGAATTCTTCAAATCCATGCTTAAAAACTCGCAAAGAGCCAACTAATTCATCACTGGGAGTTTCAATGATATTTTCATACAGTTGATTAAGATCTTTGCCAGACCAAAATTCTTTTTCAAATGCTTGATTGGCTTGTTTAATTCGGCTTAGATTGAAATATCTTTCAAAAATAGCAATCCATGAAATAATTGAAACCACTAATAATAAGACCATTACAGCCTGAACAATAAGGCTTGCCTGCAGAAATAAATCTAAAACTGAAAAGTCATCCATATTAGTTCTGAAATAATTTTATTAAACCCAAGGGAAAAGATTTTGGTTTGCCTGAGTCATTTTGAATGTAGCAAACTTCAACTTCGCCCTTGCAGATGAGTGTATCATTTTTTGAATTTAAAACAGATTGAAAAAATATAGCTCTAGCTTTGCTAAATAGCTCAATTTCAGTGCAAACGATTAATTCATCCTCTAATTTTGCTGGATGAAAATATGAAAGGTTGATGGATTTGACTACATAAGACTCATTGTCTTTCAACATTGCATTTGTTTGAGATAAATTATTCTCAATGAGAAACTGAGATCGAGCCCTCTCAAGGTATTTGAGATAATTTGCATGATAAACAACGCCCTGAAAATCAGTATCCTCTACGAAAACTCTACAATGAAAATCTTTAGGCCTGAAACGAGGATTCATGTTGCTCTATATCTACTTGAAAAAGGTATTGAAGAATTTTTACAAAATCTTCCCACATTAAATCAATCGTCATTGGAGAAAAATCTAGCTCAGGAATGATACTACCTGCAAGTATTCTCACTTTAATTGGTCGACGATTAAACTTATATATCAAAGCTGGAAATTCTCCATCTCCGGTAGCTGCTAAAACTTGATCCCACCAATCTTGAGGTGGCTCAGAGCCGTCACCATATCTTTTGCATTCCAAACACCATCTTCCTAACTTCAAGTCTGGTAATTCTTTTGTCCTGGTTTGCTCTAGAATTCTTTTAACTGGCTGATTTAAACCTAGCTGTTCCACAAGCAAGTTGCCAATCTCTCTTTCAAAATTTGCTCCTTTGGTTCTAGAATTGATTGACAAAATTACCCCTCTCCAGAAAAATCTTCTGGAAACTCTGCATTCGTATGAACCTCTTGGACATCATCCAGGTCATCCATAAAATTCATAATTTTAAAAACTTTTTCAGATGCTTCGTGATCCAAATGAACCAAAGTATCAGCTCTCATTGTATTTTCAGTAAGCAATGTTTCAATGCTATGTTTCTTAAATGCTTCAACAAGGTTAGATAGATTTGCTGGCGTGGTAATAATTTCAAAATAATCCTCTGTGGTAGAAATATCATCTGCGCCAGCTTCCAGTGAAATTTCCATAATTTGGTCCTCATCATAGGAAAGAGATATATGAATAATTCCCAGCTTATTAAAGAGGTAAGCAACGGAGCCATCTGTTCCCATATTCCCTCCAAATTTTGAAAAAGCATGACGAACATCTGCAACAGTTCTATTTCTATTATCCGTCATTGTTTCAACAAGAATAGCAACTCCATTAGGGCCGTAACCCTCAAAAGTTAATTCATCAATGATGCCCATTTCGCCTGTTCCAGAACCCTTTTGAATTGCTCGTTTGATTGTATCTTTAGGCATATTTGCTGCATTTGCTTTATCTAATGCAAGCCTCAGCCTTGGATTATCACTGGGGTCAGGACCACCTTTTGCTGCAACGGTAATCTCCCTTATAACCTTAGTCCAAACCTTTCCTCGGGATGCATCTTGCCTTGCTTTTCGATGCTTAATATTTGCCCATTTGGAATGTCCAGCCATTTATTGTTCCGGTTCAAAAGTCGATTTGATATTAAGCTCATCAAGTTGGTTGTTTGAAACCATGCTAGGAGCATCTGTAAGCAAGCAAGAAGCGCTTTGGGTTTTAGGAAAAGCTATCACATCGCGAATATTAGTTGTATCGGACAAGAGCATCACAATTCTATCTAAGCCGAATGCTATACCCCCGTGAGGTGGACATCCGGATGACAATGCTGATAGCAGAAAGCCAAATTTTTCTTTAGCTTCGTCCTCAGAAATCCCTAGTATTGAAAATATCTCTTTTTGCATAGTGGGTTCATAAACTCTTAAGGATCCCCCGCCAAGTTCATACCCATTCAAAACAAAATCATATGCACAAGCCAACGAGTTATCTGGATCATTTTTTAATTCACTAACCGATACTGCCGGTAAGGTAAATGGGTGATGTAAAGATGTAAGATTATTTTCTTTATTTCTCTCAAACATTGGAAAATCAATGATCCAACATGGAGCCCAAGAGCATTCCATTAGATTTAAATCCTCTCCAAGTTTCTTTATCAATGAACTCATTGATAGATTGACAGTATTTGTCTTTCCAGCACCGAAAAAAATTATATCGTTATTTTGAACATCTAAATTAGAGATGATCGAATGAATAGTTTCCTCCTTAAAAAATTTGAGGATAGGAGATTGCAGTCCATTCTCTTTATCAACCTCAATTACTTTGATATACGCCAATCCTTTGGCACCCAATTTGCCAACATAGTCTGTGTATGCGTCAATTTTTTTTCTAGTCATATCGGCGGCATCTGGAACTTTCAAAGCCACAACTCTTGAGGAAGGATCATTGGCTGGTCCAGAAAATACTTTAAATTCTTCGTCTTTGACAAGAGCAGAAATATCGATAAGTTCCAGTGGAATTCTAAGATCTGGCTTATCACAACCATATTTCTCCATGGACTCTTTATATGGAATTCTTGGAACCTTAGTTTTTTGATAATCAGTGAATTCAGAGAGTAAAGAGATTATCAGGTCTTCCCCTAGATTAATAATATCCTCAGTTGAAATAAAAGAAGCTTCTATATCTACTTGAGTAAATTCAGGTTGTCTATCAGCTCGCAGATCCTCATCTCTGAAGCACTTAGCTATTTGATAATATTTGTCCAGCCCACCAATCATTAGTAATTGTTTAAATAATTGAGGAGATTGAGGTAATGCAAAAAATTCTCCAGGATGCACCCTACTTGGAACCAGATAATCCCTTGCTCCTTCTGGGGTTGCTCTTGTTAAAATAGGAGTCTCTATTTCATTAAAATTATTTTTTTCTAAGAACGATCTTATTTTTGAGGTTATTTTAGATCGCTTGACTAATCTCTGATTAACATCAGGACGTCTCAAATCTACAAACCTATTTTTAAGTCTTATATCCTCGTTAACATCTTGGTAATCATCAAGTGGAAATTGAGGGGTAACTGCTGAGCTAAAAATATTTAAACTTTTTGCCTCTAATTCAATCTCACCTGTTGCCATCTTAGTATTTATGGCTCCATCAATTCTTTCTCTAACTAATCCCTGAATATTTACCACAAACTCACTTCTACAAGAATCTGCTTTATCAAAAACTTCTTTTAAATCTGGATTAAATACTACTTGCACTATTCCATGTAAGTCACGGATATCTAGAAAAATTACACCTCCGTGGTCTCTCCTCTTATGAACCCAACCAGAGATTTCAATATCGCTACCAATATCTGATCTATTAATATCTCCGCAGTAATGTGAACGCATTTTTCTTTCTCTTATTTAAGTTTTTGTATCTGAGTTTTTCTCTTTAGATTTTTCAGTGGTTTTTGTTTTTTCGCTAGGCTGTTTAGATTTTTCATCCTTAACATCTACTATATTCTTTTTAGAGCCAGTTTTAAAATCAGTTTCATACCAGCCTCCTCCTTTAAGCCTAAAAGATGGTGCAGAAACTAATTTTTTTATGGATTTTTGACCGCACTCAGGGCAACTTTCAAGTGGATTATCTGAAAATCGTTGAATAATTTCAAATTGATGCTCACATTTTGAGCATTTATATTCATAAATCGGCATAAGTCTCTAAAAAAATATAGAATTATAAACTAAATGAAATTTCAAATATAAAAAATGTTTTGGTCTAAGATTTTTTTACCAACTTTAAAAGATACGCCTCAAGATGCAGAAGTAGTTAGTCATAAATTAATGCTAAGAGCAGGAATGATCAGAAAAGTTAGCTCTGGAATATACACGTGGCTTCCCTTGGGCTTGAGAGTTCTTAGAAAAATTGAAAATATTATCAGAGAGGAAATGAATTTATCTGAGGCTCAAGAAGTGTTAATGCCAATGGTTCAACCAAGAGAACTTTGGGAAGAAACACAAAGATGGGAAAAGATGGGACCTGAACTATTACGAATCAAAGATAGACACGATAGAGATTTTTGCTTAGGCCCTACTCATGAGGAAGTAATAACAGATTTAATTAGAAATAATGTTAAAAGTTATAAAGAATTACCGTTAAATATTTATCAAATTCAAACTAAATTTAGAGATGAAGTCAGGCCTCGATATGGTGTTATGCGAGGAAGAGAATTTCTAATGAAGGACTCATATAGCTTTAATATAAATCAAAGTTCTCTAGATGAGTCATACCAATTGATGAGAGAAACATACAAAAAAATTATTGATAGATTAGGATTGAAGTATAAGATTGTAAAGGCAGATTCTGGTGCAATTGGTGGTGATGTTTCTGAAGAATTTCATGTTTTAGCTGAAAATGGAGAGGATACTATTGCTGTTAGCGATTCCTCTGAGTTTGCTATCAATACAGAACTTCTATTAAAAGATGGAGAGGATCTTCAGTCTCTTCAAGGCAAGCCATCTCCCGATGGCAAAGGTGTGATAGAAATTAAAAAAGGGATTGAAGTTGGACATATTTTTCAATTGGGAGGAGTGTATACAAACCTTATGAATGCTAATGTTCTTGATAAAGAGGGTAAAGCACAAAATCTTTATATGGGCTGTTATGGCATCGGAGTCTCAAGACTTGTAGCAGCTGCAATAGAGCAAAATAATGATGACAAGGGCATAATTTGGCCTGAATCAATAACTCCGTTTGATGTAAATATAGTTGCAATTGGTTTTGAAAAAGATGAAAAAATAGCAAGCGCTTCAATTAACATGTATGAGAAATTATCTTCTATGGGGTATGAGGTTATTTTAGATGATAGGAAAGATGGTTATGGAACCAAAATGAAAGATGCTGAATTAATTGGTATTCCAATGAATATTATTATAGGCAAGCAATATCTAGAAAAAAATGAAATAGAGTTAATGCACAGAGATGGTAAAACCTCGATTGGTGCTTATGAAGATATTGAAACTATCTTCGAACATTTCAAAAATCTATAACTAAATTCTCTCTATTATTGTTGCATTTGCGGTTCCTCCGCCCTCGCAAATAGCTTGAAGACCGTATTTGCCATTTGTTCGCTCAAGCTCGTGAAGAAGAGTTGTCATTAGCTTAGCCCCAGTAGCTCCCAAAGGATGACCAAGAGCCATAGCTCCTCCATTCACATTTAATTTTGCCAAGTCTGCTTTGAGCTCTATAGCCCAAGATAGTGGAACAGGAGCAAAGGCTTCATTAACCTCGTATAAATCTATATCTTCGATATTAAGGTTTGTTGCCCTTAAGACTTTATGAGATGCAGGTATGGGACCTCCCAGCATCATGATTGGATCATCCCCAACAACGCTTATGCCTGTAATTTTTGCCCTTGGATCTGATTTGACTTTCTTTAGACCTTCATCGTTACATATGAGGAGTGCGGCAGCTCCATCAGTAATTTGACTGGCATTACCGGCGGTTATTACACCTCCTTCTGTTACAGGATTTAGTCCTGATAAAGCTTCAAAACTAGCATCATATCTGATGCCTTCATCATTAAACACCATGTCGGATTTACCATCTGCATTTTTTGCTTGAATGGGAAGAATCTCTCTATCAAAATACTTTCCTTCTACAGCTGCGGCAGCTTTTTGATGACTGCTAAGAGCAAAGTTGTCTAAATCTTCTCGAGACAAATTCCATTTTTCTGCCATCATTTCAGCGCCACTAAATTGTGAAAAGAATATTCCGGGATACCTTTCTTTCATTCCGTCTGAGTCGAATGGCAAACCATGACCTGCGTCGAATCCATCTTTTATGCTAGCACCTATCGGAACCATTGACATTACTTCAACTCCGCCACCAATAACAACATCCTGTGTACCGGACATGACTGCCTGTATAGCAAAATGAATAGCTTGTTGAGAGGAACCACATTGACGGTCAACAGACGTACCTGGAACTGACTCAGGTAGACTTGATGCGAGTATTGCATTTCTAGCCACATTGCCTGATTGAGCGCCTACTTGATCTACACAACCAAAAATAACATCATCAATTAATTCCGGTTCAATTCCTGATTGACGAACAAGTTCGTCTAAAACCTTTGCGCCAAGGTCAGCAGGATGCCAAAGACTTAAGCTACCGTTTTTCTTTCCTCCAGCTGTTCTAACAGCTGAAACTATATATGCATTATTCGACATAACTCTCTCCTATGATGAGAGTATCTTAATCAATTTTTAGACTTTTTAACAAGTTAAAGAATGATTATTTCTTTGCGGCTTTCTTGACTGTAGGTATGTAAGCCTTTCTGATCTCTTTAATTAATGCGTCTCTAATCTTAGAATTTTCTTTTAAAAACTTGCTTGCATTGACTTTGCCTTGTCCAATCTTTTCTCCATTGTGACTGTACCAGGAACCTGATTTTTCTACTAATTCAAGTTTTTGTCCAAGTTCTAAAATTTCTCCCTCAACATTAATTCCTTCACCGTACATGATTTGAAATTCAGCTTGTTTAAATGGAGGTGAAACCTTGTTCTTGACTACCTTAACTCTGGTTTCATTTCCAACTACTTCCTCGCCTTCTTTGACTGCACCAATCCTTCGAATGTCTAAACGAACTGAAGAATAGAACTTTAGGGCATTACCGCCGGTAGTGGTTTCAGGATTGCCAAACATTACGCCTATTTTCATTCTGATCTGATTAATAAAAATTACCATACAATTAGAACGCTGAATGTTACCTGTAATTTTTCTCAAAGCTTGAGACATTAATCGGGCTTGAAGCCCCATATGATGGTCACCCATATCTCCTTCAATCTCAGCTCGAGGAGTAAGCGCTGCCACAGAATCAATAACGACTAAGTCAACACTTCCTGATTTTACAAGCATATCTGTAACTTCAAGGGCTTGCTCACCAGTATCAGGCTGAGAAAGTAAAAGCTCATCAACATTTACTCCGAGTTTTTCAGCATAATTTGGATCTAGGGCATGCTCAGCATCAAGAAATTCTGCCGTGCCACCTGCTTTTTGACATTCGGCTATGGCTTGTAATGTTAATGTTGTCTTGCCTGATGACTCAGGGCCAAAAATTTCAACAACCCTTCCTTTTGGAAGACCTCCTATACCAAGAGCAATATCTAGCCCAAGTGATCCTGTTGAAACAGATGGAATATCAACAATCTCCCTATCCCCCATTTTCATTACAGTGCCTTTTCCAAACTGCTTTTCTATTTGGGATAGGGCTTCCGTTAGGTTTTTATCTTTATCTGACATTGTGCTCTCCTTTTACTGTATATTTGTACAGTATATTACAAATTTCATAAATGTAAAATAAATATTATCAAATTCATGCTGACTTGTTGATAAGTCATTGTTAAGATTCATTTTAATTTACAATTTCATCATTAAATGGCATTTATAGTTACAGAATCATGTATTAAATGTAAGCATACAGACTGTGTGGAAGTATGCCCTGTTGATTGTTTTTATGAAGGTCCAAATTTTTTAGTAATTCATCCTGAAGAGTGTATTGACTGCGCTTTGTGTGAGCCTGAGTGCCCTGTTGATGCAATTTTTTCTGAAGATGAACTGCCAGACGATCAAATTGATTTTATTGAAATAAATGCAGAGTTGAGTGAGGTTTGGCCAAATATTACTGAGGAAAAAGAAAAGCTACCTGAAGCTGAAGAGTATGCTCAAATTAAAGAGAAAATCCATTTATTAGAAAGATAGTTATATAGAGATTAAAAATTAATGCCTGACGCGCTGACTGGTTGTCCACCTTTGCGAAGTTGAAATCTTAACATTGGATGGGGCGCTTCTGAATTACCTACATGTGCAATGACAGCACCCTTGCCGACCTCGTCTCCTTGCTCAACAAATATTTTGTCGCAGTGGGCATAAAGACTCAAGTAACCATGTGGATGAGAAATCATGACTAGGTTGCCATAACCAGGAATATCAGGTCCAGAGACAACAATCTTACCCTGATATATTGAATGAATTGGAGTCCCTTTAGATTCTTTATAAACTAACCATGAATCTTTTTCTTTTGCTGGCTTTGAATTAACTTTCAAAGGGTGATGCCATTGTGAAATATAATCTTTATTAAAACTAGGTTGAATATTTGAGTATTTATAAAGTGCTAATTTTTGATCAGGATAAATAATATATGGCTTATCTAAATTATTGTTTGAAATAAGCAACTGTGGATCTAAATTTAATTTTATTGAAATCGACCAAATAGAATCTCCCTCTTCTACAACATAAAATTTATTTGAAGAAGTTGATAAAAAGTTTTGGTAATTTTCTTTTAAAACGTCTAATGAAGAACAGCTTGAAACAACCAAAACATGTAATAAAAAAATTATCTTGAATGGAATCTTAATCACAATAATAAAAAACCTGAGGAAAAGATTAACCCCGAAAATACATACGTAAGATTTTGTTCGTTTTTTGAATATAAATTAAAAATAAGCTTAGGAAGAATAAGAAGAGAAAATAAACAACCACATGCAAACGGAATCAATAAATTCAAATTAAAATTTGCGATACCCTGAATTACTGGGGCATATACACCCAAGACCACTAACATGGCACTACCAGAGATACCTGGTATTAAGAAAAATGAAAAAGCTGCCAACCCAGCAATAAATAAATACATTGTTGTTATTTCACCTGAACCAAAACTTAATTTTTGTAAGCCAAGTCCTATTAAAATCCCAGCAAATAAAAATAACATTAATTTAGGTCTTTGAAATAAAGCTTTAAAAAAATCTGCTGTGTAAATTGATAAGAAAATCATCAACCAACCCAAAAAGAATAGAAATGTGGTTTCATAATTACTGATCAAAAAATTAATTATGTTTGAGCATAAAATAATTGCGGCAAGCATTGAAACAATTAATGGTAGTGAGACTTTGAATTGAAATGTCTTGGAAAGAGATAAGAAGTTGAAAGACAAGTTATTAATTCTCAACTTGCTTAAGATTGAAATTAAGTTTGGGTAAATTTTAAAAATTACTGCAACCGTTGCTCCTGAAATACCTGGAATCAATTCTGCAATGCCCATGCAAAATCCGGCAAGAGAATATCTGATTTGATCATTCATCTTTATATTTCTCCATTAGAAATTCCTGGAAGCATTGGGACAAAAGCAACGTCTTCATGAATAATTTCTTCATTTTCTGTATCACTAATTTTAGTAATAACATAAAGTTTTTGTTCGCCCTCATTTCCTGCAGGGATAACAAGTTTTCCACCTATTTCAAGCAGTTCAAGCAATTCTTCTGGATATTTTCTGGGCGCAGCAGCACAAATTATTCCGTCAAATTTTTTATTCTCTTCCCATCCATCAAATCCGTTTGCATGCTTTACTTCAACATTTCTAATCTTTAAGTCTCTGAGGTTTTCTCTAGATTTTAAAACTAGAGGTTTAATTCTTTCAACTGCAAAAACATCATTTGCAAAATGGGATAAAACAGCAGATTGATAACCACAACCAGATCCAATTTCAAGAACTTGATTTAAAACTTTGCCACGTCTTGATGTATGGGAGATTAAATGTTCGGTCATTCTTGCAACAATGTATGGTTGAGAAATTGTCTGTTTGTAACCAATGGTCAATGCCATATTTTCATAAGCACGACTCCACAATGCTTCATCCAAAAAAATATGCCTTGAAACCTGACTCAGTGCATCAAGGACGCGAAAATCTTTTATTCCCATATCAAGTAGTTCTTGGATCATTTGATCTTTGACACGAGTAAATGTGAAACCTGAATTATTCACAATTAAAAAACTCTTTGTATAAATGCCAATCATCAATTTCAGCACTTAAGTTGTAGTCCAAAATTGTTATAGAAATATAATTTTCTTCAATTGCCTGAATATCTGTCTGAACTTGGCCTGGCAAAATTTTTCCAGATGGTCCAAAACTATAAAATTTTGATGATTCAAGGCTCCGAAGAAAATCTGGTGTGTCTGGCACTCCTCTTTTAGCTAATTTAGTTATTTTGGTTCCCATAACTTGCTCAGATGAGAGATCAGGAAAATTTACATTCACTAGCAAATCTTTATTATTTGGCAGTTTACTGACTTGTTTAGTAATTAAACTAGCTTGTTCTGAAATAAAAGCTAAATTCTTAGGATTAAATGCTGTGACTGAAAAAGCCACTGGAACATAATCAAGCCTCCGGCCAGCTATCGCTGCACCCACAGTTCCAGAATAAAAGATATCCTCTCCAAGATTTGCACCTAAATTTATGCCAGATACAATCATCTCAATTTTCTCGGGAATTACAGACAATAATCCAAGGTATGAGCAATCTGCAGGAGTGCCTGATACTGAAAAAATATTTTTTGATAACTCCTTAACCTCAATTTCTTTACGCAAGCTAATTGCAGCACTCATGCCACTGCAATTCTCTTGAGGAGCAATTAGATAAACATTATGATCTATGCTTAAGGACTTATATAACTCAGTTATGCCTGAAGCATCATAGCCGTCATCATTAGTTAATAAAATATTCATTCTATATTCTTGAGTGAAGCTATGGCATAGACTGCAATACCATTGCCTTCTCCAATAACTCCCATGCCCTCCGCCGTAGTTGCTTTTATTCCTATAAGATTTTCATCAATGCTCAAAATATCTGAAAGAGAGCGCCTTAATTCCTCAACATAAGGTTCAATCTTTGGTTCTTCACATACTACTGTAAAGTCAATATTTCTTGGCTGTAAATTTTTTTCTCTTAACAGGCCTAATGATTTCTCAATTATTTTTAAACTACTAATGCCTTTATTTTTTATATCAGTATCAGGAAAATAAAAGCCAATATCTCTCAGGCCACCTGCTCCAAGCAAGGCATCTGCAATTGAATGCAAAACAATATCTCCATCAGAATGAGCAACAATTGAGAGATTGCAGTCTATAAAAATATCTCCCAATGTAATTCCGTTGCCTGATTCAAATCTATGAAAGTCAACACCCCTTCCAATTCTATAATCTGTATCAATATTTTTATTTATATCATCATAAAAAGTGATCTTAGAATTTGTTCTTTCTCCAGGTATAGCCAAAACTTTAAAACCAGCTTTCTCCATAATTTGCGTTTCATCACTAAGATCAAGATTTTCTGTAATAAGATGATCGAATGCTTGTTTGAGTGATTCTCTATGAAATATTTGAGGAGTTTGAACGCTTAAAAAATTTTCTCGATCTACCGGAATTAATTCTTTATCAGTTTTTTCTCGAAGTGAATCAGTAATTGATACAACTGGGAAAACTCCTTGAATAGATTGATCTTCTGAAAGCTTAAGTAATAAATTTTCAACAAGATTTTCAGTCAGCCAAGGTCTTGCAGCATCATGAATAGCTACTATATCTATATCTTGATCAATTGCTGATAAAGCATTGAAAACAGACTGGCTTCTAGTATTACCGCCTTCAACAATACTTACCCTTGGGTCATTATAAAATGACTGTAATTTAATTAAAGGTTCATTTGGATCTATGGCTATAACTATTTTTTTAATCTTGTTAATTTCTAGAAATAAATTAACTGACTTTTCAATAACTGTTTCGTCACCCAATCTAAGAAATTGCTTGGGGGTTGATCCGCCAAAACGTTTGCTGAATCCTGCAGCAGGAATAATAACCGCAATGTTAACTTTGGGGTTCATTGGAATCATTTTCTTTAAAATTTAAATACTGCTCATCTTCATAGATTAGGTTTAACTCTTCCCTAGCAAATCTTTCTGCATGTGCATCACTTTTTTGCATACTTTTAATATCAGATTCAATAGAATTATTTTTCTCAGAAAGAGTTTGATTTCTTGATAACAATTCTTGATTTTCAATCTGCAGTGCTGCAAGGTTTCTTTTATTATCAAATCCAAAATAAAGATTATACAAAGAAGCAATAATCAATAAAAAAACTAATAGGTTGAGAATTTTAACCAATGACATTTTTGGCAAAAGTGAGATCAGATTGCTCTGCTTCAATCCATAACAATCTATTATATTTTGCCGTTCTATCAGATCTACAAGGCGCCCCAGTTTTGATTTGGCCTGTTCCAAGACCAACGCAAAGATCTGCAATAGTGCTGTCTTCTGTCTCTCCTGATCGATGAGAAATAATTGATTTAAAGCCATTATTGTTTGCTAAATGAATAGTCTTCATCGTCTCAGTGATTGTTCCGATCTGATTAAATTTAATAAGAATTGAGTTAGCCAAAGACTCTTCAATCCCTCTTTTAAGATCAACTTCATTTGTTACAAATAAATCATCTCCAACTAATTGACATTCGTTCCCTAGGATATCGGTTAGATTCTTCCATCCATCAACGTCATTTTCATCCATGCCATCTTCAATAGATAAAATAGGATATTTGTTTGCTAATTCTAAAAGATAGCTGGCAAATTCAGCAGAATTTAGTTGTGTTGATTCTCCCACCAGATTATATATACCATCTCTGTAAAACTCTGTAGCAGCACAGTCTAGTGCGATTCCTACATCTTTTCCTTCAATTAAACCATTATTTCTGATTGCTTGAATAATAAGCTCTATTGCTTCTTGATTAGACTGAAGATTTGGAGCAAATCCACCCTCATCGCCCACACTGGTGCTTAACCCTTTCTCGTTCAAAAGTTTTTTGAGTCCAATATATATCTCTGAGGCCCACTGCATGGCTTGTGAAAAATTATTTGCACCGATGGGCATAATCATGAATTCTTGAATATCGATATTATTGTCTGCATGCTCGCCACCATTAATAATATTTAACATTGGAATTGGCAGTTGCATTTCTGGCTTTGAACCATTGATGTTACAAAAAACCTGATTAATGTATTTGTAAAGAGGTATTCCTAATGTTTTTGAGCCTGCATCTAAGACAGCTAAGGAGACTCCTAAAATTGCGTTTGCACCAAGCTTAGATTTTGATGAGGTTCCATCTATTGAAAGCATTTTTTCATCGATCTCCTTTTGCTTGGTGACATCCATGCCTATTAATTCTGGTGCGATAATTTCACGGATATTTGCTATTGCTTTTGTAACGCCTTTACCAAAATAGGCTTCATCTCCATCTCTTAGCTCCAAAGCTTCTCTAGATCCAGTTGATGCTCCACTAGGGACCATTGACGTCGAGTAGATTCCATTCTCTAGGACTATCTTGCAAGAAATTGAAGGGGTACCGCGAGAATCAATAATTTGAATGGCTTCAATGGAATTAATAGTGGACATTAAATATCTTTATCTTGATTTTTTACGAATTCATCCAACTTAGATAATTTACTCAGTACATTGGGAATATCATCTGTCGAAATTGCACAGGGACCATCACATTTTGCTGCATCGGGATCGGGATGAGCTTCTATAAATAAGCCTGCAATGCCTTGGCTGATGCCAGCTTTGGCTAAGGGGAGCAAATACTCTCTTCTACCTCCCGCAGCATTACCAAGACCTCCTGGAAGTTGTAATGAGTGAGTTGCATCAAAAATTACAGGAACACCAAGATCCTTCATAATTTGAAAGTTCAGCATATCAACAACTAAATTATTGTATCCATATGAGTTTCCTCTTTCGCAAAGAATAATATTTTTATTTCCCGCCTGAATACACTTCTCGATGACATTCTTCATCTCTATGGCAGATAAAAACTGAGGTTTTTTGAATTGAATTATCCTTTGAGTGTTTGCAGCAGCTGCAACTAAGTCAGTTTGCCTGCATAAAAAGGCAGGAATTTGTATTACATCGCTTACTTTGGAAACCGGTTCTGCTTGAGATGGTTCATGAATGTCTGTAACAATTGGGACATCGAACTCAGATTTAACTTTTTCAAGCATTCTGAGGCCTTCTTCAAGTCCAGGACCCCTGTAAGATGCAATCGAGCTTCTATTTGCTTTGTCATACGATCCCTTAAAGATCCAATTAATCTTAAGTCTAGAAGTTGTTTCTGCAAATTTTTCTGCAACTTTCATCACAACAGAATCTGACTCCAAAACATTTACACCACCCATCAGAGTCATAGATTCCTGATTGCCAATTTTAAAATTATTAAGTGATAAATCGCTCATCTTTTTATCTTAATGGCTTTTGCAATAAAATCATTAAAAATTGGATGGCCATCTCTGGGGTTAGAGGTAAATTCTGGATGAAATTGACATCCAAAAAACCATGGATGTTTTCTAATTTCTACTATTTCAGCTAAATTGCCATCGAGTGAAGTTCCAACAATATCCATACCGCCAGTGATAAGTCCTTCTTTGAACTTAGGATTTACTTCATATCTATGACGGTGTCTTTCAGTGATAGTCAATTTTTTATATAGCTTATGTGACATTGAAGATTTTTTTACCAGGCATTCCTGCCCACCAAGTCTCATTGTTCCTCCTAAATCTGAATCCTCAGTTCTATGCTCCATTTTTCCAGATGAATCCTTCCATTCTGTAACTAGCCCAATAACTGGATATTTGGTTTTTTGATTAAATTCAGTACTGTTTGCATTTTTAAGATGTAAAACATTTCTTGAAAATTCAATTATGGCAATTTGCATTCCTAAACAGATTCCAAAATATGGTAGTTTGTTTTCTCTTGCATATTTGCAAGCATTAATCATTCCCTCAATACCTCTGCTGCCAAAGCCACCAGGAATTAAAATTGCTTGATAAGATTTTAAAATTTTAGCAACATTAGCTTTAGTTATCTTTGCTGCATCTATCATATTAATTTCAACCTCGGCTAAATTTATGATGCCAGCATGATCAAGTGCTTCATTTAAAGATTTATAAGAATCTTTTAAGTCAATGTATTTTCCAACAACTGCTATGGAAACCTTTTTCTTTGGATTTAATTTTGCGTCAACTACTCTTTTCCAATCATTTAATCTTGGAGATCTAATCTTTAACAAGTTTAATTTTCTTAAAAGGATTTTATCCACTCTCTGTCCGTATAAAAGAAGTGGAATAGAATAAACAGTTTCAGCATCATGCATAGAAATAACACTATTTGGATCTACAGAACAAAATAATGCTATTTTTTTCTTTTCATCTTTTGGTAACTCTTTTTCCAGTCTGCATATTAGGAGATCTGGTTGCAATCCTAAAGATCTAAGTTCTTTAACAGAGTGTTGTGTCGGTTTAGTTTTAAGCTCTTCAGATACCTGAATATATGGCACCAAAGTAAGATGAGCCAAAGCAGTCGAAGTAGATGGAAGCTCAAGCATCATCTGTCTTATGGCTTCGATAAAAGGCTGGCTTTCTATGTCACCGACAGTTCCACCGATTTCCACAATTGCAATATCAGCGCCTTTAGCACCCAGTTTAATGCGACGCTTAATTTCATCAGTTATGTGTGGAATAACCTGAACAGTGCCTCCAAGATAGTCCCCCCTTCTTTCATTTTGAATGACCTGTTCATAAACTTTTCCAGCTGTAAAATTATTTTTTTTACTGGCCTGAAACCTTACAAATCTCTCATAGTGACCGAGATCCAGATCGGTTTCTGTTCCATCATTTGTTACAAATACCTCTCCATGCTGAAATGGACTCATCGTGCCTGGATCAACATTAATGTATGGATCTAATTTATTCAGCGAAACTTTAAGGCCTCTAGCTTCAAAAAGAGCGCCAATTGAAGCTGCAGCAATACCTTTTCCAATAGAAGAGACAACGCCGCCGGTTATAAAAATGTACTTTGTTTGAGCCATCAGTTTTTAGCCTATGATGGGAATACAGAATATCAGATTATTGAGGTAATAAGAACTAACTTAAGCTGTTTCTTCAAACAAAGGTCTTGATAGATCTGCCCAATCTATGTGAGCATCGCTTTGAGCCGATGCATATTCCAAAATCCCTAAGTCCTCAAACTTTTCTTTAACAGAATCTCTAAGGAGTCCAATTCTCCTTAGATTTGGCATTACTCTTGAAAAAAGAAGCTTTTGAAAAAGTTGAGTAATATCTGAGCTAAGTTGAAATTGCCTCGCCTCTTCAGCATCCATGCCAAAATGTTCGAATACTTCCATAGAAACAAGCCTTTCTCTGCTTAACCAACAGGCTTCATATGCAAATTGAGCGCGGTCTTCTTTTTCTTGCTCAGTTAAAGTATCAACAAATTCTTCTAAATAATTAATCCCAAAGGTAACATGTCTTGCCTCATCTCTAATAATTAAACCAAGCATATCCCTAAATACTGGATCTTTTGTAAGATCTCTAGAAGCTTGGAATGCAGCTAATGCCAGTCCTTCAATAATAACTTGCATGCCAATAAATTTAAGATCCCATCTTGGATCAGTAAGAATTTTATCCAAGATTGATTTCAGAGCATTTCCAATTGGATACATCATTTTTGTTCTTGTTTGTATATATTTGTTGAAAGCCTCTACATGCCTGGCTTCATCAAAAGTTTGCGATGCAGCATAGAGCTTTGCATTAAATGTTGGAGCACATGAAGTTAATTGAGAAGCAACAAGAAGAGCTCCCTGCTCCCCATGAAGAAATTGGCTTTGACTCCAAGCCAACCTGTGATTTAAAAATTCAACTTTTTTATTATCAGAAAGTTTTTGATATGGGGCATAATCATCCCAAAATATTGGTTCTGGTTCAGTGAGAGGCTTAAAGGGCCTTGACCAATCTATATCTAGCTCAACGTTCCAATTTAGCTCTTTGCCAAGTTCATATAGCTTCTTAATTCTATTGTCCTGAACAGTGTAATCCCAATTATATGCTCCGGATAATGGTGTATTAAAGATTTCCGCAATATCATCAGCAACTCCTTCTGTCATATACGGAGGTAAATCTTCCTCTAATTGAATCTCTCTAGGATTATTGTCTGTATATTGAATTTTCATATATTTAGATATTGCCGTTTAACTCTTTGACTCATTTTGGTCATAAGTTCATAAGAAATCAAATTATTTTTTTGAGTATTTTCTATAATTGATAACTCTGGAGACCATAATTCACACCAGTCCCCAATTTTACAATCTGGGATATCTGTAACGTCAATTGAAATTAAATCCATACTTACTCTTCCTAAGATATTAGACAAATGACCATTAACCAATGCAGAAGTTCCATCTATTGCAGTTTGCGGAAAACCATCTGCATAACCACAATAAACAATTGCAATTTTGGATTTTTTTTCAGTTTTTACTCGTCCACCATACCCAATCCTCTCATTAGCATTCAGCGACTGGATAGATATTATTTGACTTCTAAATGTCATAGCAGTTTTTAGTTCAGGAAAATCTATTCCACCATAAATTGCGATTCCAGATCTAACCCAATCAAATGAATAGTTTGGAAAATTAAAAATGCCTGCGGAATTGAGCACACTTCTATTCATTTTTTTTGAGATTTTTTTATATGCTGAATTAAAATTTTTAAATTGAACATCGTTTAATTCATCTCCTGGATTATCAGCGCAAGCCAAATGAGTCATTAGAACATTCTGCTCTTTGAAAAATGATTTAAATTGATCAATCTCATCTAGCCCAATTCCAAGTCTATTCATTCCAGTATTTAACTTAATCCAGAAAATAAGCTCATCTTGATATTGCTTGGCTAAAGGTAATTGGGTAAGTGAATGAATAACTGTCCAAATTTCATGTTGCTTTAATGAATCATAAGCATCAGATGAATAAACTCCTTGCATAGCTAAAATTGGTTTTGAAGAAATGTCCCTAATTTTTAAAGCTTCCTCTAATCTGACTACACCATAACCATCTACAAAACCATCTAGGGCCTGAGCTGACTTTTCGAGATCATGGCCATAAGCATTACTTTTGATAATGCCCATGAACTTAGAGTCTTTAGGTAAGTTTTTTTTAATAACTTGAATATTATTCCTAACCAGCTCATAGTCAATTACAAGCTCAGAATTTGGCTCAATCATTGTATTGAGTCGTAATAACTATCGACGGCAAAATCCTCAAATCTTGTGAATTCTTTTAAGAATGTAAGATTTACTTTTCCGATAGGTCCGTTTCTTTGTTTTCCAATGATGATCTCAGCCTTATTACCTTCCTCAGAGTCCTCATTGTATACCTCGTCCCTGTAGATAAATAAGATAACATCTGCATCTTGCTCAATTGCACCAGAATCTCTTAGATCAGCCATTATAGGTCTCTTGTTTGGCCTTTGTTCTACGGCTCGATTAAGCTGAGACAATGCTACTACTGGAACTTTTAGTTCTTTTGCAAGCATTTTTAATGATCTCGAAATTTCAGAAATTTGGTTTACTCTATTCTCTTGTGAAGCGGGTAATTGCATGAGTTGAAGGTAATCTACCACTATTAAAGATAATCCATTTGGTTCTTGTCTATCAATTCTTCTTGCTCTAGCCCTTAATTCCATAGGTGATAACAAAGAGCTGTCATCAATATAAAGAGGTAAATCTTTTAGCTTTGAAGATGACTCCATAAACTTTTTGAGCTCGCCTTGGTTCATAGAAGCAGATCTAACTTTTTGTTGGTCAATCTTTGCATTGCTTGCAAGCAATCTTGTTGTTAAAGATTCAGCTGGCATTTCCAGGCTAAACATCAGAACACCTCCAGAGATATCTTTATTTAACAAAAAATTTTCTACAATGTTCATGCTCAATGCGGTTTTGCCCATGCTTGGTCTTGCTGCAACAATAATAAGATCACCGGCCTGAAGCCCTTGTAATCGAGAATCAAGATCTTTATAGCCTGTTGAAGATCCTAGAAGAGATGAGCCATTCTTTGCAATTTCATTCATGCGTTCAATCGACTGAGGTATTAATTCATCTAATTTTTGTATATTGTTAGAAGTTCTGCTGGCTTCGTCATTTAATGAAAAGATTTTGGTCTCAGCCTCATCAAGTAATTCGGCAGCATCTTTACCTTGCGGGTTAATGATAAGCTCAGAAATTTCAGAATTAATTTTCATCAATCGTCTTGAAATTGATTTTTGTCTTACCATTCCTGCGTAGGCTTCCAAATTTGCTGCAGAAGGACTGGATGATGCAAGATCGATTAAATAATTTTTTCCACCTGCTCTAGTAAGAAGATTTTTACTATCTAGCCGATCAGAAACTGTTAGCGGATCAAGAGGCTTATTGGAATTAACAAGCTCTCCCATGGATTGAAAGATATTTTGATGGTCTTGGCCTTCAAAATCTGAAAATTCTATAATTTCACTTACAGCATCAAAACGCTCTGTTTCAAGCATTAGACCGCCAAGAATAGCCCTCTCAAGCTCTCTTACTTGCTCTGTATTTTCTATAGAATTACTAGACATAAATATGATTTTTACATCATATTATTAAGATAACAACTACTCAGGTTGAACAGACACTTCAACGACACATGAAACCTCAGGATGAAATAGTAAAGTGATTGAATAATCACCAAGTTCTTTTAAGGGACCATCAGGAAGTTGAACAAAGCTTTTATCAATATCGTGCTCTAATTCATTGAAAGCATCTGAGATCTCTCTAGTGCCTACAGACCCATAGAGTGCGCCTTCTTCAGTCACCTGAACTTTTATGAGTGCTTTAGCACCTGATACAGCATCTGCTTTACCTTGTGCATTTGCAATTTCATCTTCTGATGCAGCAGCTAACTCAGCTTTCTTGCTTTCAACATATTTAAGATTATCCTCGGAGGCAAACATTGCTTTCTTTTTGGGAATAAGAAAATTTCTTGCATATCCTGAACTCACCTCAACAACATCACCAATTTCTCCCAATTTTAGTATTTTATCTGTAAGTATAATTTTCATAATTTATCTGTGTGAATCTGTGTATGGTAGCAAAGCTAAAAAACGAGCAATCTTAACTGCTTTTGTTAATTTTCTTTGCTCAGCAGCTGTAATATTTGAAACTCTTGCAGGAATAATTTTTCCTGTCTCAGTAATGTATCTCTTAAGAAGATCAACATTTTTATAATTAAAATTATTTTTACTAGACATAATCATTTTTCACCGTCCTTTGATTCTTGGGTTGCATCACTTGATTCAATGCTGGAATTATTATCTGATTCTGATTTAGCAGATTTTGGTTTCTCCGATTTTTGCTCGTCATCTTGTGCTGATCTTTTTAATTCTTTTGACTCTAAAAGCAATAAAGAGTCTTCGAGAGAGGGTTTATCAACTTTTAAAAGAAGATGGCGAATTACAGAAGTGTCATATTTTAACTTTGATTCAATTTCTATTGCAGCCTCGGATGGACCTTCTATCTGAAAGATGGCGTAGTGACCTTTATTGTGATTAATTATGCTGTAGGCTAGCTGTCTCCGACCAATGTTCTCAAGTTTGTTGATCTTAAATTTTACATCAGTAAGAGTTTTTTCGAACTTTGATTGGAAATCGTCAAACTTAGAAGAAAGATCTGGATTAAGTATTAAAATTAATTCGTAATTGTTCATATTATTCCTTATGGGTTAATAGATTTTTTGAACATCAAAAAACCAAGGAGCGTGAATTCTATGCCAAATACATCCAGCAATCAATAATTATTTTTGAAGAAGCCAAATACCTTATCAAATAAAGTTTTGCTATTTTCCAGAGTATAGCCTTGATTGATTTGATCAAATCCAAAGCCCACTAGGCCTAATGAAGTTGCATATATAGGATTTTTTAAAACGGATTCCATGCCATTGAATTTTTCTGGAATTCCTAATCTGACACTTGTTTGGAATATAGATTCGGCTAAAGCTACTGCTCCTTCCATTTTTGAAGTTCCTCCGGTAAGAACAATTCCAGCTGGAATTTTGCTTTCAAAGCCATTACGTTTAATTTCTGCTTTTACTAAGTCAAATAGTTCAACATACCTAGGCTCGATAATTTCAGCTAAGGATCGTCTGGACAAGTCTTCAGGAGGCCTGCCTCCCACACGCATTACTTCTAAAGTTTCACCATCTTGAGTGAGCTCGGCTGCTGCACAACCATGCTTTTGCTTTATGTCCTCTGCCTGAGCGGTAGGAGTTCTCAAGGCCACGGCTATATCACTGGTTACTTGATCTCCAGCTATTGGGATAACTCCAGTAAATGATATTGATCCAGAATTAAATACAGCAATATCGGTAGTGCCTCCTCCAATATCTACCAGGCAAACTCCAAGCTCTTTTTCATCCTCAGATAGAACGGAATAAGAGCTAGCAAGCTGCTCCAATACAAAACCATCTACTCCTATTCCACAACGCTTGACACATTTTTCAATATTCTGAATAGCATTATTTGCACAAGTAACCAGATGAACATGAGACTCCAATCTAACTCCAGACATGCCAAGTGGTTCTCTAATAGAATCTTGATTATCGATGACATATTCTTGAGGGAGCACATGCAGAACTCTTTGATCAGATGGAATTGCTACAGCTTGGGCAGCTTCAATCACTCTATCTATATCACTTGCTTCAACTTCCTTGTCTTTAATTCCAACTATTCCATGAGAATTTAAACTTCTTATATGATTGCCCGCAATGCCAACATAAACATTTTTGATTTTGCCTTCAAAGGATTCTTGAGCCTGATCAATTGATTTTTGAATTGCGTCTGTGGTTGCGTCAATATTAACAACCACACCTTTTTTTAATCCACTTGATGGATAGGATCCCATCGAAATAACTTCAACAGAATATTGGTCAATGTACTTGCCAATAACACAAACAACCTTAGATGTTCCAATATCTAATCCGACAACAAAGTCAGAATCTTTTGACCCATTATTTGCCATAATTTAAAGCTGCTCCATTTTTATATCTTAAATCAATAATACTAGGAGTTAAGTTTTTTTCGAAAATATATTTTAAAGACAATGAAAATTTTTCAAGCAAAACCTGAGAAAGCTCTCCGCCTAAGTTTACTCGAAGATTGGTTTCAGTATGAAAAAACCATCCTTCGGATTCATTGAAAGTTACTGAATAAATTTTTAAATTATAGCTTTTTGTCAATGCGTAAAACTGGTCTTCAAATTGCAACCATTGATTGACTAACTCAATTGGCATATCTAAGTGCAATAAATTAGTATACTCAGCAAAATACAAAAACTTGGTTAGATTACTATCTAAGTAAAATTTATCTCGCCATATATATTTTGGTGTCTTAGCTTTGATAAAT
>ERZ802821.337-NODE-337-length-26950-cov-16.1922_pt1 | contig 26950 bp, 28 predicted proteins | sample MGYA00345648_ERZ802821 | MGnify/ENA primary metagenome ERZ802821 (study PRJEB30503, sample SAMEA104212357) | marine metagenome | biome: Westerlies Biome; feature: [SRF] surface water layer (ENVO:00010504) within the epipelagic zone...; material: water... | reverse complement strand
CATTGGGTAAAATTAACTAAAATTATCATAGGTCGCTTTTAAATTACGATACTGTTCGTAGGCGCTCCAACTCTTGAAGCTGCGCTAAAAATTGTTCCTTTTCGGCAGAAACCAATCCCTCGGTTCCCATGGCCCCTACGCACATAGATGCTGCAGCCGTGCCGTTTAAAATTCCTTGTTTGATTGCAGCCGCCGTCAGCTGTTCTTGTACAGCCAAGTATCCTGATAGTCCACCTGCAAAACTGTCGCCTGCACCCGTTGGGTCAATCACTTGTTGTAAGGGTAGCGCTGGTGCGTAAAAAGGTTGGTCCTTGTAAAAAAGCAATGCCCCGTGTTCTCCTTTTTTAATAATCACATAAGCTGGCCCTAGTTTGTGTATGGCCTTGGCGGCTGAAACCATGTTATGCTCTCCACTTAACTGCATGGCTTCTTCATCGTTTATGGTAATGATGTCAACCTGCTTGATAACCTTTAACAGTTCGTCCAATGCCACGTCCATCCAAAAATTCATGGTGTCTAGCAATACCACTCGTTTTGGGTTTGGTTCAAGTTGATCCAATACGCTTTGTTGCACGCTTGGGGCTAGGTTGCCAAGCATAACCACAGAGGCGTCTTTGTAATAAGCGGGCACAATCGGATTAAAATCGGCCAGTACATTAAGTTGGGTGTCGACTGTATCGCGCTTATTCATGTTATCATGATACTTGCCTTTCCAATAAAAAGACTTTTGACCCGCAACCTTAGTTACGCCTGATAGGTCTATGCCGCGATCGGTAAGTAGAGAGGTGTATTCGCCTGTGAAATCGTCGCCAATTACAGAAACGATTCCGATGTCTGCAGCTGCATATGACGCAGCCAAACCAATATAGGTTCCTGCGCCGCCTAAAATTTTTCCTGAGGCTTGTGTGGGGGTGATGATTTCATCAAATGCCATTGTGCCTACGATAAGAAGCTTGTTGTTTTTCATGTGGTTTGCGGTTTATATCCCGTGTCTTCTTTTTGATTTTGCTGTTTTGACGCTGCTACTGCAAGGGCATCACACCTTTCATTTTGCGGGTGTTGGTTGTGTCCTTTGATCCATTTAATCTGTACTTTGTGTTTTCTAAACACGATTAGAAAACGCTTCCACAAATCTTGGTTTTTTTGCTTTTTAAATCCCGTTCTTTCCCAACGAAAAATCCATTTTTTTTCAACAGCGTCACAAACGTATTTGGAATCCGTAAAAACGGTAACCTTAACTGGTGCTTCTTTTAACAATTCCAACCCCACAATAACGGCCAAGAGTTCCATGCGGTTATTAGTGGTGTGCAGAAAGCCCTCTGCGTGTTCTTTTTTATAGGTTGATCCCGGAAGTTCTAAAACAAGCCCATATCCCCCGGGCCCCGGGTTTCCCCGAGCGGCGCCATCTGTATATAGGTGAACTTCTTTCATTGTTTGTCTAGCAATTTGTGTAGTTGAGGTGCAAAATGTGCGTGCTCCAACTGATGTGTTTTTGCGGCTACGTCTGCTGCTGTATCGGTGTCTGCTACAGTCGTTTTGGCTTGAAAAATAACGGCCCCTTCGTCATAATGTTCGTTGACATAGTGAATGGTGATGCCTGTTTCTACTTCATTATTGGAAACAATTGCGTCAAAAACGTGCTGTCCATACATGCCCTTTCCGCCGTATTTGGGGAGCAACGCGGGGTGAATGTTGATGATTTGATTGGGAAATGCGCCTATATAGCTCTTGGGTAGCTTCCACAAGAACCCGGCGAGCACAATGAGGTCGGGCTTAACAGCTAAAAGCTCTTCGAGGACTTCTTGTTGGTATTCGGCACGGCTAAAGACCCTCGTGGACACCCCAAGGCGAGTCGCGCGATCAATTACGCCAGCATTTGGATTGTTGCAATAAACACATTTTACGGCAGCTGTTTCAATGGCGTCGAAGTATGTGATTATTTTTGCTGCATTAGTGCCAGAACCAGAGGCAAAAACAACTATTGTTTTCAAAATATGGAATGCCTTTTTGCAAACTTACGCAATAAAAATCGCTTCGTTGCAACAGCTTAAAATGTGTATTAATTAGAAAAAACATTTGTGTGCGTGAAAGTTTTTCTATTTTTGTCCGAAATAATAAAACCAAAATTATGTCTGATATTGCATCACGTGTAAAAGCCATCATAGTAGATAAACTAGGCGTTGACGAAAATGAAGTAGTTACCGAAGCTAGCTTTACTAATGATTTAGGCGCAGACTCTTTAGATACAGTAGAACTCATTATGGAGTTCGAAAAAGAATTTGACATCCAAATTCCAGATGACCAAGCAGAAAACATTGCTACTGTTGGTCAGGCTATTCAGTATATAGAAGGAAGTAAATAATCATTTTTCATGCATAGGCGGCGAGTTGTCGTAACTGGTATCGGGGCATTAACCCCTATTGGTAATACAAAAGATGCGTTCTGGAACGGCTTAGTATCAGGAACCAGCGGAGCGGCTCCTATTACCCATTTTGATGCTTCAAAGTTTAAAACACAATTCGCATGTGAGATAAAAAACTTTGATGCCCAGGAGCATTTTGACCGTAAGGAGGCCCGTAAAATGGATCGCTTTACGCAATATGCCATGGTGGCTTCTGATGAAGCTGTACATGACGCAGGCCTAGACCTTGAAAAAATAGATAAAGCGAAAGTTGGCGTCATTTGGGGCTCGGGAGTTGGTGGCTTGGAAACCTTTCAGAACGAGGTGCTAAACTTCGCTAGTGGAGAAGGCACGCCGCGTTTTAATCCCTTCTTTATCCCCAAGATGATTGCTGACATTGCGCCCGGTATGATATCCATTAAGTATGGTTTTCGCGGGCCCAACTTTGCTACCGTATCGGCTTGTGCTTCTGCTGCTAATGCCATTATTGATGCGTTAAACTATATCCGCTTAGGCTACGCTGACGTTATGGTCACGGGGGGATCTGAAGCAGGTGTTGCGAAAGCCAGTATTGGTGGGTTTAATGCTATGCATGCCTTGTCTGTTCGAAACGATGACCCAAAAACCGCTTCTAGGCCTTTTGACAAAGACCGCGATGGTTTTGTGATGGGCGAGGGCGCTGGAGCATTGGTTTTAGAAAGCTTAGAGCACGCTCAAGCCCGAGGCGCTACCATATATGCCGAAGTTGCTGGTGGTGGTCTTTCGGCAGACGCACACCATATAACTGCGCCACATCCCGAAGGACTCGGGGCAACAAGTGTTATGGAAAACTGTATTGCTGATGCTGGTGTTGAGGTCACTGATGTAAACGCCGTTAATATGCACGGAACATCCACGCCGCTTGGAGATGTTGCAGAAACCAAAGCCCTTAAAAAAGTCTTTGGCGAACACTTATACACCATGAATATCAATTCGACAAAGTCCATGACGGGTCACCTTTTAGGTGCGGCTGGTGTCGTTGAAGCCATATCCTCTATTTTGAGCATCAAGCACGGCATTGTTCCCCCAACTATCAATCACCAAACGGCTGATGATAACATAGACCCAAAAATTAATTTCACCTTCAATACTGCACAAAAACGAGATGTGTCGGTTGCCATGAGCAATACCTTTGGCTTTGGCGGACACAACGCTTGTATTATGTTCAAAAAAATGGACTGATATGGGCTTAAAGCGGTTTTTGCGAAAGAATTCTTCCAATAAGCAAGACCCTTTATTTCAACTTGTAAAAAGCATTACTGGTTTTTCTCCTGTCGATTTGTCGCTATACAGGCGTGTTTTTACGCACACCTCTATGGAAAAAACGACTGCAGATGGGCAAAAAATAAACTACGAACGGCTTGAGTTTTTGGGCGACGCCGTCCTCAACACCATTGTTGCAGCACATCTTTTTGAATCATTGCCGCAAAACAACGAGGGCTCGCTCTCGCTTATGCGCTCAAAGATTGTGCGCCGTGATTTCTTAAACAAGGTGGGGGAGCAGTTGTCGCTTATTGATCAGTTGTCTTCAAACGTACCAATAAAAAACTACAGTCAAAATGTACATGGAAACCTGTTTGAAGCCTTGGTCGGCGCTCTTTACATAGACCTCGGGTTTGAGCGTTGCTCACAGTTTGTGTTTGACAAAATGATACATCCCTTTGTGGATTTGGAAAAACTTGAATTTATGGTTCTTAGCTATAAAAGCCTGTTGGTAGATTGGTTTCAAAAGAAACGCATGAAGTATGCTTTCGACGTTGCTTTGGACAATGGTGCAGAGCACACAAATCACTACAAGGCAAAACTTTTGATTGATGGGAAAGTAGTGGCGAAAGCCAGGGCCAAAAACAAAAAAAGAGCCGTGGAAAAAGTAGCAAAACGCACCTATTTTAAATTTCAAGACAACATTAAATCAATCCAAGACAAACATTAAAACACATTAGCGTTGAATTTCGATAGGTGTTGTTTTTTTTTGTTCTTATATTCGCTTAATACATGGTAACACATACGCTAAACTTGGAATCCTCAACACTCGACCAAGACGTTCTTTGTGTGACAACCGTATTGCCATCCTACCTCTTTGTTTTTCACTTAAACCGGCTTTTGGGGCTGTCGCTTGTTAGAAGCAACGAAGACCTTAGGGTTGAAAATGCCGTAGACAGCTTTGCTGTTTATGAATACGATTGTGACGTCATGCAGCAGTCTTGGCGTGTTGTGGAAAATCACGTTATTTCAACAGCACCGAGCGCCCAAGTGGGCATGTTTGACCAAACAGAACAACGACGCTTTTTGTTTCCTGGTTTATCTCAAACTGATCTTTTGGTCTGTGTCAATGGCATGACAAATAGCCTTGTGAAAAGAATACAATCCATAAATCGTGTTATGTCTTGTTCACTGCTGCCAAAGAACCGTAACAAAATTAAAGAAAAACTGACCTTTTAAGCATGCGAAAAATTAAAAAAACCAAAATTGTAGCCACCCTCGGCCCGGCTTCCTCTTCTAGGAAAACCATAAAAGCCATGATGGAAAGTGGTGTAAATGTCTTTCGGATAAACTTTTCCCATGCAGACCATAAAGATGTTTTGGAGCGAATCGAAATCATTCGCGAACTCAATGTTTCCCTTGGCTATCACGTAGCCATCCTTGCCGATCTACAGGGGCCTAAACTGCGCGTTGGTAAAATGACCGAAGGAACGGTTGTTAAAGATGGGCAGGAAGTACAATTCACAACCGATAAGGTGGAGCTAGGTACGGCAAATGCCATCTATATGAACTATAAACGATTTCCACAAGATGTAACGCCTGGAGAGCGGATACTTTTAGACGATGGCAAGCTGATTTTTGAAATTGTTGAAACAGACAAAAAGGCGCGCGTTAAAGCGCGTGTAATTCAAGGGGGTGAACTAAAATCAAAAAAGGGGGTAAACCTCCCCAACACCAATATTTCTTTGCCAGCGCTCACAGAAAAAGATGTGGAAGATGCCATCTTTGCCATCAAGCAAGACGTGGATTGGATAGCACTCTCTTTTGTGCGACACAAACAAGATGTAGAAGACCTGCGTAAGCTGATTCAAGAGCACGGCAAATACGACATCCCTATTATTTCTAAAATTGAAAAGCCCGAGGCACTTGCCAACATAAAAGAAATTGTGAAAGCAAGCAATGCTTTGATGGTGGCTCGCGGTGACTTAGGGGTTGAAGTGGCTGCCGAAGAAGTGCCTATCGTTCAAAAAGAATTGGTGCAGCACGCCAAGCTGGCGCGTATTCCCGTAATCGTAGCCACACAAATGATGGAGTCTATGATTGACGGCCTAACGCCAACGCGTGCCGAGGTGAATGACGTCGCAAACTCTGTTATGGACGGAGCAGATGCGGTGATGCTGTCTGGGGAAACTTCTGTCGGGAAATACCCTGTTGAAGTTATTCAAACGATGCGGCGTATCGTGGTAAGTGTAGAAAACTCTCCGCTAATCCAAGTACCACACAAAGCGCCTAAGAAGAAAAACGCGCGATTTGTTACCAAGTCCGTTTGTTATCATGCCGCAACCATGGCCGATGAAATAGAGGCGAAAGCCATTTGTACGCTAACCAATAGCGGATATACAGCATATCAGATCTCGGCTTGGCGACCAAGTGCGTCCGTTTTGGTCTTTACTTCAAACCCGCGTATTCTTGCGCAACTCAATTTACTTTGGGGAGTGAAAGGGCGGCTTTATGAAGGTCGTGGCTCAACAGACGAAACGGTTAAAGAGGTCAATGAGATTGCAAAGGAAAGGGGCTATGTCAAAGAAGGTGATTTGATCATCAACTTGGTGGCCATGCCCCTTGCCGATCGCGGTAAGGTAAACACCCTTCGTGTTTCAAGAGCCTAAAAGCGAAGCTTTAACTGCTCTTCTATTGGTTCTTGTTTTTTTGCTACCTTAAAGTTAGAGAGGGAAATCCCCAACAGTCGTACGGAATCTTGAAGTTTTTCTTGATACAGTAGCTTTTTGGCTTCCTCCAAAATCAAGCTAGCGTCCGATATGTAAAACGGAAGTGTTTTGCTTCTTGTCTGAATAACAAAGTCGGAGTATTTGATTTTAAGGGTAACTGTTTTTCCTGCAACCTTTTTTTTGCCCATCCGCTTTTGAAGGGCTTTTACAATGTCCTCCAATCGCTCCTCCATATAAATTTCACTCGATAAATTCTTGGTAAAGGTGCGTTCTGCACCAACGGACTTGGCTATGCGAACAGGCTTTACTTCACTGGTGTGTATCCCTCGGACAACATTGTGATAATACTGCCCAGACTTGCCAAACCGTGAAGTGAGGTCTTCTAGGGTTCGGGCCTTTAGATCGGCCCCTGTATAAATTCCTTGACGGTACATTTTATCGGCTGTCACCTTTCCGATGCCGTGAAACTTTCTGACGTCTAAAACCTCCATAAAGTCCAAAACCTCTTCTGGAGGAATGGTTTTTTGGCCGTTTGGCTTGTTGTAATCGCTCGCCACCTTGGCTAAAAATTTATTGATTGATATCCCTGCAGAAGCGGTGAGTTTTGTTTTGTGCTCAATTTTTTGGCGGATTTCCTCAGCAATTTGTGTGGCAGAAATCATCCCCTTTTTGTTTTGGGTCACGTCCAAATAAGCCTCGTCTAATGATAAAGGCTCTACCAAGTCGGTGTACTCGTGAAAGACCTCCCGTATTTGTTCCGAAACCTCTCGATATCGAGAACCGTTAGAAGAGACAAAAATTAATTCCGGGCAAAGTTTCTTCGCCTGTCGACCAGACATGGCGCTGCGCACCCCATACTTACGGGCTTCGTAGCTTGCTGCTGCTACTACCCCACGTTCCGATCCACCGCCAACAGCAATGGGTTTTCCCCTCAGTGCTGGATTATCCAATTGTTCTACAGACGCAAAAAAAGCGTCCATGTCGATGTGTACGATTTTTCGAATGGGAAAATCCATACGTAAAAATACAGGTTTGGCTACGTTATTAGTACTTTTGGCTTATGGAAACACAACGACAGAAGAAAATTAATGCGCTGCTGCAACAAGAAATTACCTTTTTATTGCAAGGTGCCATTCGCACACAAGGGGTTAAGAACTTGGTGCTGTCTGTTTCAAAAGTTGCCGTTACGGTTGACTTAAGCCTCGCAAAGGTTTACCTGTCTGTATTTCCTGCCAACAAAGCGAAAGAGACCTTGGGGGGAATAAAAGAAAACAAAGCTGTGTTAAAGCACGACTTGGCCAAACGCCTTCGCAACGATTTGCGCAAAGTCCCTGACCTGGCTTTTAATCTTGACGATTCGCTGGATTATATTGATGCCATAGAAGATTCGCTAAAGCGTAAAAACAACCCGTTGAAATAACTCCATGCGCTTCACTCGCCTACTTGCTTTGCGCTACACCTTTGGTCTACGAAAGAAGATTGCCGTTACGCTCATCAGTAGGTTTGCTGCCTTTGTAATCGGCGTTGCTGTTTTTGCTTTTTTCGTGGTCTTGTCCGTTTTTGGCGGGCTTCGTGAGTTTGGCCTTCAATTTACACACGCATTTGACCCCGATATCCGTATTTCCTCCGCAATACGCGGACAGTTTAACATGGAGGAAGCTGTGTTTGTGGCCGTTCAAAACCACCCCGAAGTCGCCCTAACCTCTGCTACGCTTTCTCAAGAAATGATGTTGCGTTTCGAAGATCGAACCGCCTTTGCTAATATTATTGGTGTTGACAGCTTGTTTTATGCTGTTGTGGCGGGGGAAACCATGGTCGGTGACTGGGTGCAGCCAGGTGCTTATGAGTTGGTGTTGGGGATTGGCGTATTGTCACAACTCGACGGCGCTGCCTATGACCACCCAGAGGGCATAACGCTTCTAGTGCCCAACAAGCGTGGTGTAGGCGTGCTTAACCAACAGGCTTTTAGTGCGCAGTCGGCTATCGTAAGAGGTGTTTTTCAAATTGGTGCTTCCATAGACGATAACACTGCTTATGCGCCTATTGACATGGTACAACAAATCTTGCGTACTCCCGAAAACCAAGCCAATGCATTATATCTTAAACTCACTGATGCTGCTGACGAAATTGCCGTGCAGCAGGATTTGCAAAAAATCGTAGGTAAAGATTACAGCATAAAAACCAAAGCCGAATTAAATCCTGCGCTTTATAAAATGCTGCAAACAGAGCGTGTTGCCGTAATCGCAATACTAACATTGGTCGTGCTTATTGCACTCTTTAATGTGGTGGGTGCCATCATCATGACGCTTTTGGAAAAGAAAAGCAACATCAAAACACTACACCAGCTAGGGGCAACAGCACCATCACTGCGGCGTGTGTTTTTCATGCAAGGCCTGTTATTGAGTGGCTTGGGAAGTGGTATTGGCCTGCTGTTGGCCATTCTTGTCGTTTGGCTACAAAAATCCTTTGCTTTTTTTAATATTCCTGGGTCTGGCTTGCCCTACCCGGTGGCGCTTGAGTGGTCTTCCTTTTGGACTGTAATGCTGGTGGTAGGCGGTTTAACCACTGTGGTATCGTGGTTGGCCTCTGCTGTGGTTAAAGGGGTTATAAAGCAGTAGCCCCAAACATCTCCTCTATTTCATCCAAAACGGCAAAAACGTCTGCCGAATGATCTTCGGTTACCAAGCGTTGGCGATAAGGTTTAAAGTCGGGGATGCCTTTAAAATAGTTGGTATAGTGACGGCGGGTTTCAAATACCCCTAGTTTTTCTCCTTTCCAATCGATGGCCATTTCAAGGTGGCGGCGCGCCATAGCTGCGCGTTCAGCCAAACGAGGAGGCGTGGCGTGTGTGCCGTGCGTAAAAAAGTGTTTTACCTCGTTAAAAAACCAGGGATTGCCAATACTAGCCCGGCCAATCATGGCGCCGTCAAGACCGTATTTGTCGCGCATTTCTTTGGCGCGCTCTGGTGAGTTTACATCGCCGTTTCCAAATACGGGGATATGCATACGCGAATTGTTTTTTACCGCTGCAATTTGTGTCCAGTCAGCGTCGCCCTTATACATTTGAGCTCGTGTTCTGCCGTGTATGGAAATGGCTTTGGCGCCCACGTCTTGAAGCCGTTCGGCAACCTCCACAATCTGAATGCTGTCGTGGTCCCAGCCCAGACGTGTTTTTACGGTCACTGGCAAATGGGTGCGCTTGACCATTTCTGCGGTAAGCGAAACCATCAGGGGAATATCTTTTAAAATCCCTGCGCCTGCGCCTTTGGACACGACCTTTTTTACAGGGCAACCAAAATTTATGTCGATGATATCGGGGTTGGTCTTTTCAACAATGTCTACCGACTGCAGCATGGAGTCGAGGTTAGCGCCAAAAATCTGAATGCCCACAGGGCGTTCGGCCTCATAAATGTCGAGCTTCATGACGCTTTTTGCTGCATCGCGAATTAGGCCTTCGCTAGAAATAAACTCGGTATATACCACATCTGCGCCTTGCGCTTTGCAAAGGGCGCGAAAAGGTGGGTCGCTTACGTCCTCCATGGGGGCAAGCAATAGCGGAAAATCGCTTAATTCTATGTCGCCAATTTTAACCATCAAGGTGCAAAGGTAGTTAGAAAGTCTTCTCCAAGCGTTTCGTCCCAGTACTGTTTTACTTGTCCGTCCACAATCCAATAAATTCGGGGCGGTGCGCTACCAATCAAATCAAAGAAGGTGTTTACGTCTATCATCTGGTAGGGGAAGTTGGATCCAGTTATGGTATTAAAGTCCGCAACGGTAGTGTCGCCTTCCGCGAAAAACAGAGCCGCAACTTGTGGCAAGTCAGTACCGTTGTTTTGCCATGCGGCTATTTGCTGAGCCGCCTCTTGGCAGTGCTCACAACCCAGGTTGAGTATGGCAACCAAGTAGGAGCCGTTGGCAAAGTAAATTCCCGTTTCTGTTTCGAATGTGGGGAGTTTTTCTACTACCTCGTCGGGCTGGGTTTGTACCGGCCAAATAAGCGTTGCTGCTGCAAACAATATGGGGAGGAATAGCCAAGTGATTCGCGGCTTTTTATTGCCCCGATATGCATAGCGGAGCAAAAAACCGTTTACGGCTAGCAATACCACGTTCTTTCCCAAGGAGGCCAAAGGAGACATGCTTATCATTTCCCCAAAACAACCGCAGTTGCCCGTTTCTCCTATGGCTATCAGATAGCCCAAATGAGCGGAAAAAGCAACAAGCAAGAGAAAGCTAAAACGAAGTATGAATCGCGTGTAAAAAGACAACAGCAAGCACAGGCCTAACCATGTTTCTAGGGCTATAATAAACCGTGTTGCCCATGCGCCGTACAATCGGTTTGGCACAAGACCCTGTTGTTCTAGTAGAACTTCAAAAAAACCGGGGGCAACAGCTTTCGTATAGGCCGAAAACAAAAAGGTTGCTGCTAAAAATAGCTGGAGTGTAATGCGTAGGTAGGCCATCTGTTCATTTTTTACAAAATTAGTTTTTTTGTTGGTAGTAGCACGCCCCTATGATCGCTTGGTGTATCTTTGTGAGCTAACGCGTTTATTTTAGCTATGAAACACATTCGGAATTTCTGCATCATTGCGCACATAGACCACGGCAAAAGTACACTTGCCGACAGGCTCTTGGATGCGACAGGTGCCGTAACGGATCGGCAGAAACAAGACCAGTTGCTCGACAATATGGACTTGGAGCGCGAGCGTGGGATTACCATCAAATCACACGCCATACAGATGGAGGTTTCTTTGGGTGGAGAACAATATGTGTTTAATTTGATTGACACCCCCGGGCACGTTGATTTCTCTTACGAGGTTTCGCGGTCTATTGCAGCTTGCGAAGGGGCCTTGTTGGTTGTGGATGCGGCGCAAAGCATTCAAGCACAAACCATTTCAAATTTATACCTCGCGCTTGAAAACGATTTGGAGATCATTCCTGTGCTTAACAAGGTAGACCTGCCCTCTGCCAACCCAGACGAAGTTACAGATGACATCGTTGATCTTTTGGGGTGTAAGCCCGAAGAAATTATTCGTGCCTCTGCCAAAACAGGGTTGGGAATTGAAAACATACTACAAGCCATTGTAGATCGGGTTCCTTCGCCCAAAGGCGATGTTGATGCGCCACTCCAAGCGCTAATTTTTGATTCTGTCTACAATCCGTTTCGGGGCGTTGAAACCTATTTTAGAATTTTGAATGGAAAAATCAACAAAGGGGAGCAAGTACAATTCATGGCTACGGGCAATACCTATAGCGCTGATGAAATTGGCGTCCTTAAGCTAACGCAAGAGCCCAGAAAGCAAATGCTTGCGGGTGATGTGGGCTATGTTATAACGGGCGTGAAAGAAGCTAAAGAAGTTAAGGTTGGTGATACCATTACGTCTGTCAATCGACCGACCGCTGTTGCAATTGAAGGGTTTGAGGAAGTTAAGCCTATGGTTTTTGCCGGAATCTATCCCGTAGACACGGAGGAATACGAAGAGCTTCGTGCCTCCATGGAAAAACTGCAATTGAACGATGCTTCGCTAGTGTTTGCTCCAGAGAGTTCGGCGGCACTTGGTTTTGGTTTTCGTTGTGGGTTTTTGGGAATGCTTCACTTAGAAATTATTCAAGAACGTTTGGAGCGCGAGTTTAACATGACGGTAATTACAACCGTTCCCAACGTGTCCTATCACGCTTACACCAGGAAAGACCCAAACGATATTCTTATTGTCAACAACCCCTCAGATTTGCCAGATCCGTCTGTTGTAGATCGTGTGGAAGAGCCTTTTATTAAAGCAACGATTATTACCAAGGCTGATTTTGTGGGCAATGTAATGAGCCTGTGTATTGAAAAACGCGGTATCATCACCAACCAAACCTACCTAACAACAGAGCGCGTTGAATTGAGCTTTGACTTACCGCTAGCAGAAATTGTTTTTGATTTTTACGATCGCCTAAAGTCTGTCTCTAAAGGTTACGCTTCTTTTGATTATAGCCCGATAGGGATGCGCGTCTCCAAGCTGGTTCGTGTAGATGTGCTGCTTAACGGCAATGTGGTGGATGCCTTGTCTGCCTTGGTTCACACGGATAACGCTTATGGGTTAGGAAAAAAAATATGTGAAAAACTTCAAAAAATGATCCCCCGCCAACAATTTGATATTCCTATTCAAGCTGCTATTGGCGCAAAAATTATCTCGAGAGAAACCGTTAAGGCGGTGCGAAAAGACGTTACGGCCAAGTGCTATGGTGGCGATATTACCCGAAAGCGCAAACTCCTTGAGCGCCAGAAGAAGGGAAAGAAAAAAATGCGTCAAATTGGCAATGTTGAAATTCCACAGCAGGCTTTTATGGCTGTACTTAAGCTTAACGAATAAGGTTGTGTTTGTATAAAACCAACTTTTTCCTATATTTTAGCGTATGCACAAAAACGAGTACAACACTGTTGTGGTTGGTGTGGCTTTTTCGCCCAATTTAAAAGCCAACGTTTTTGAGGCGCTACGGATGAGCGTCCTCTTTGATGCTACCCTTGTTATGGTGCATGTTGGTGAAAAAACGAATGAAAAAGAGGCTTCCTTAGGTAAGGTCATCTCTGGCTTTAATGGTGCTGTTCCTAATTATCGTGTGCTTTGGAAAGCGGGTAAGCCAGCAGAGGTTTTACTTGGCGCCTGTATAGGTGAAAATGCAGATTTATTAATTTTAGGTGCGGTTAAAAGAGAGGGCTTGCTCAAATATTATTTGGGTTCTGTCGCAAGGAAACTGACCAGAAAAGCCCCGTGTGATGTCTTGTTGCTAATCAAGCCTTCTGTTGATCGTGTTGCTTGTTCCTCTGGAGTTGTAAATGGTTTGGCGCATCCCAAAACAAAAGAAGCTATTGACCGTGCTTTTTATGTGCTTTCAACTCTTGGGGCGCAGAAACTAACCATCGTAGAAGAAATTCCTGAAGACAGTGTCGCTATTAAGGTGGATGACGACCGCAGCCTGCGAAAGTCTACTATTGCAAAAGAACGCATCGAATTGCGCGAAAACTCTCGGGTTCTAGGTTTGCTCAGCCATATTCCAAAAAATATTAAAGAAACTCTTGAGGTTGTTGTACAGCCTATTTTTGGGCGACGTGGATACTCCATTGGCCATTATGCTCGAGTTACCCGCGCCGATTTATTGGTAATGAACGCCCCGAGCAAGCTCACGCTTTTGGATCGTTTGTTCCCTCATGATCTAGAATACATTTTGTCTGATTTACCCACCGATGTTTTAATTATACGCTAATGACTAAGGCTTCTATCTTTTCTGGTCTTCGCAACAATATCTTTGCTGGGTTTGTCGTGTCACTTATCGCCTTGCCTTTAGCGCTTGGTTTGGCGGTAGCTTCGGGGTTTCCAATGGTTGCGGGCATTATTACAGCTGTTGTGGGCGGCGTGCTTGTTTCTGTTTTTGGTGGCTCATATGTTACCATCACTGGGCCTGGCTATGGGCTGGTAGTCGTGTTGCTTAGTGCTGTTGCAGTATTAGGCGATGGCGATATGCAAGCGGGTTATTTATATGCTTTATCTGCCGTTATTCTCTCTGGTGGTTTACTCCTACTTTTTGGGTTTTTGCGTTTCGGTGCCCTGAGCGATTTTTTTCCTGCAAGTGCTATTCAGGGGATGTTGTCGGCAATTGGTGTAACGCTGTTATTAAAACAATTTTACGTGATGCTTGGTGATATGAAAACCAAAGGCACTGTTCTTGAGTTGTTTTTAAATCTTCCTGAATTATTTAAATCTTTAGTGGCGGCACCGACAGGTCAGCTCTATGCCGTAAGCATTGGTCTGGTAAGCTTGTGCATTATGTTTTTCTACAGCAAGATAACCAACAGGGTTTTTAGGCTTATTCCGGCTCCCATGTGGGTTATTCTTTTGTCATTGGGTTTTGATGCCTATTTTACCCTTTTGGGCGCGGGGAATCCTATTAGTAAAAAACTCCTTATTTCATTGCCAAACGATATGTTGACTACAATTCCTACCCCAGATTTTTCCAAATGGAAAGAACCTGTTTTTTGGGGAATTGTTTTGTCTGTAACGCTGGTTTCCAGTATTGAGTCGTTATTAAGCATAAAAGCGGTGGATAAGCTAGATCCAGAAAAACGAAGATCTAACATTAACAAAGACATGAGGGCCTTGGGCATTGCCACTATTGTTAGTGGGTTTCTAGGAGGAATGAATGTGGGTACGGTGATATCTAGAAGTTCTGTTAACGTAAACAACCAGGCCACAAATCGTTCATCAAATTTTTTCCATGCCGTTTTTCTCTTATTGTTTGTTGTCGTTTTTCAACATCAGCTTGGGAAAATTCCATTTACGGCTTTGGCCGCAATATTGGTTTACACCGGCTTTAAATTGGCCGCCCCAGTCATTTTTGTGCGTATGTATCAAATTGGAAAAGAACAGCTGCTTGTGTTCTTAACAACGCTCATTTCTACCTTGCTAACCGATTTAATAACGGGTATTTTGATTGGTTTGTTAACCACTTTCTTGGTGCACGTTTTGCTTAACAAGGCGTTTTGGTTGTTTTCTAGAAACCTGCTTAAACCAAACGTTTTGATGTACAAAGAAAGTGAAACCCAAAACTACTACGTGGGTGTTATTCATTTTTGTACGTTTCTTAATTTTTATATGCTTAAGTCAAAACTTGATAAGATCCCTCAAGTCGAGCGTGCTGTTGTCGATTTTTCGTTATGCTCTTTTGTGGACCACACCGTTCAAGAAAGCCTACAGAGCTATGAAGAGCTGTTTGAGCGAAAAGGAGGGGCTTTAGAAATAATTGGGTTAGACATTCACGAAACTGATTCAAGCCACCCGTTCGCGGTGCGCACGCTACGCCCCATGAAGAAACTACGTGTGTTTGGTGGTGGGCGCACCAAAAGGCAGTTGCAGCTGGAGGCCTTGGCACATGAAAAAGGGTGGTCCTACAGCGAGGCGACCAAGTCACAAAAGCGCATGTTGCGCGATCATCCTGTTTATCAAACTACTTCTGTGGAGCGTGTATACAACCTAATTGAGGGGCCTGAGAAACGTTTGTCTTTATGCGACATACACTACAGCGAAGGTGCTTTTATTGCCAAAGAAAACATTCAGACAACGTTGTTGCGTGTTCGGCTAGACAAAGAAGTTCCTGTGTTTTCTTTTGACCGAGAATTGTTACTGGAAAAACTCTCCCACTTGGCAGGAATACACGATATAGACTTTCCTAAGTACCCTGAGTTCTCACGTGATTTTTACGTGCAAGGAAAGGATCCTAAAAAGATTCGGGCGTTTTTTGATGATAAAATGGTGTCCTTTTTCGCTGCCTATGGGTTCTACCATATCATGAGTAACGGTAAAGAGCTATTGGTGCGACAGTTTTTGCGCCCGGCAACACCCGCCGAAGCGGCTGCCATGATAGAGTTTGGGCTTGCGCTTAAGGAAAAAATAGACGGATAAATCTTTTGTACTTTCGTTACCTATGAAGCTCCATATAATAGAAACGGGGAATTTTAAGCTTGACGGCGGCGCCATGTTTGGTGTAGTGCCCAAAACCCTGTGGAATAGAACCAACCCTGCAGATAGCCACAACCGCATTGACCTTGCGGCACGATCACTGCTTGTTGAAGATGGGAATCGTCTTATATTAATAGACACCGGTATGGGCAACAAGCAAGAAGATCGTTTCTTCCGACACTTTGGTCTGTACGGAGAAGCGTCCTTAGACCACTCCGTTGAGAAGGCGGGCTTTTCTAGGAACGATATTACGGACGTGTTTTTAACCCATTTGCACTTCGATCACTGTGGTGGGGCAGTGCGGTGGAACAAAAGCAAAACGGCTTATGAATTGTCTTTTCCTAATGCGCGCTATTGGAGCAACGAACAGCATTGGGCGTGGGCGATCAATCCAAACGGTAGGGAAAAAGCTTCTTTTTTGTTCGAAAACCTGATGCCCATTCAAGAAAGTGGGCAGCTGCATTTTATTGAAACGCCTGCGTCCAACTTTGTTTCGGATTGCGGTCTTGGTTTTGGGGCTTTGTTCGTGGACGGGCACACCGAAAAACAAATGATTCCTCACCTTACTTACAGAGGGAAAACCCTCGTTTTTATGGCAGATTTATTGCCCACGGCGGGGCATTTGCCTTTGCCGTATATTATGGGTTATGATGTCCGTCCTTTGGAAACACTTCAAGAGAAAAAACTTTTTTTGAATCGTGCGGCAGATGAAAATTTTGTATTATTTATGCAGCACGACGCAAGCAACCCTTTGATTACCGTACAGCAGACTGAAAAGGGTGTGCGTTTGCATGAGACACTTGCCGCTGAAACCTTAAATACGCTATAACCCATGAGAACACTCTTTTTTTTACTCGTCACTGCTGCTGTCTTAGCACAGCCACAGCCCGGATATTGGCAACAACAGGTTGATTACAGCATGGAGGTGGACATGGATGTAAAAACCTTTCGCTATTCTGGAACCCAAGAACTCGTTTATACCAACAAATCACCAGATACGCTAAAGCGTGTGTTTTATCATTTATATTTTAATGCCTTTCAGCCGGGTAGTGAGATGGATATCCGCTCTCTTTCGCTTAGAGACCCAGATGCTAGGGTGGGTTCGCGAATTGGTAAATTGAACAAAAAAGAAGTTGGGTATTTGCACGCAACTTCAATTACACAAGATGGAAAAACACTGTTTTTTCAAGAAGAGGAGACGATTCTTGTTGTGCCGTTGGCGGAGCCTTTACCACCAAATGCCAGCACTACCTTATCGATGGTTTTCGAGGGACAAGTGCCGAAACAAATTCGACGAAGTGGACGAGACAGCAAGGAGGGGATTTCGCTTTCGATGACGCAATGGTATCCAAAGCTGGCTGAGTATGACCACGAGGGCTGGCACACCAACCCGTATATTGGCAGAGAATTTCACGGTGTTTGGGGGAATTTTGACGTCAAACTAACACTTAATAAAGATTATGTTGTCGGGGGTACCGGCTATTTACAAAATCCTGAGGAGGTCGGGCATGGCTATGCTGAAAAAACAACAAAGACGAAGGGCAAAAACCTGACGTGGCATTTTGTGGCGCCTATGGTTCACGACTTTGCTTGGGCTGCAGATCCCGATTACATACACGACGTTTTGGAAACAGACGAGGGGGTTACGCTTCATTTTTTCTATCAAGACGACAAAAAAATAATCGCTAACTGGAAGCGGCTTCAAGAAGATACAGCAGCGCTTTTGGCTTTCTTTAATAGTGCTATTGGCCCTTACCCTTATAAACAATACAGCATACTTCAGGGTGGAGACGGCGGTATGGAATATGCAATGTGTACACTTATCACGGGCAATCGCAGCTATGCTAGTCTTTATGGGGTTACTTCACATGAGCTGGCGCATTCTTGGTTTCAACACGTTTTAGCTTTTAATGAGTCCAAGTACGCTTGGATGGACGAGGGGTTTACTTCTTTTTTAGATGCCCTTGGCGAACAGGTGTTGAATGAGGATGTGAATGCTTTTGACCGATCATATGAAGATTACAGACGGCTCGTAGGTTACGGTTTGGAAGAGCCGCTAACCACCCATGCCGATCGTTTTGATACAAACATTGCTTATGGAACAGGGAGTTATGACAAGGGGTCGATATTTCTGTCACAGCTAGGGTATATTATTGGACCCGATGCTTTATTGAAATCCTTACAACGTTTTTACCGGGGATTTGCTTTAACACATCCAACGCCCAACGACTTTAAGCGCGTGGCTGAAAAAGTTTCTGGAATTCAGTTAGAGTGGTATTTGAATGATTGGACGCGCACGACAAAGACCATTGATTATGCTATAGGTTCCGTTGACCAAAAGGACGGAAAAACAGTTGTTGAATTAAAACGCCTTGGCGCAATGGGAATGCCAATTGATTTTGGTGTGTTGTATAAAGACGGTAAGCAAGAGGTACACTACATACCTTTGCAAATGATGTTTGGGGATAGGCCGGGTTGTGGTGTAGGTTGTGTAAAGGAAAAAGACTGGGCGTGGGCCAGACCAACTTATACCCTAACCATAGACGCTCCATTAAGTGAGATTGAACAACTGCGCATAGACCCGTCTGGGTTTATGGCTGATATAGATTTAAGTAACAATGTTTTCGACACAGCGAACTGAAATAAAACGCCTTAAAAGCAAACAAACAATCGAACGCCTTTTTTCGGAGGGAACCCACCTTGGGAAAAGGCCCATAAAGCTAGTGTGTGATGCTCAAAAGGGAAAGGGGCTTGCTTTGGGGTTCGGGGTTTCCAAGCGTTTGTTTCCTAGGGCTGTTGACCGTAATAAGATTAAAAGGTTGATGCGAGAACAATACCGTATTGTTTGTTCCGACCCTTTGTATACGCCTATTGAAGGAAATGGGTTTTTTGTCTATAATTCTCGGAAATTGCCCTCGCTGGATACGATTGAAAAAGCAATGCTTCCTTTGATTAAACGTTGGGCTGATTTGCAACCGTAACCATCGGGATGTGAGGTATGCCGTCTTCTAAGTAGCCCGCTGCTGTTTGTGAAAACCCGAGCGACTCATAAAACCCCTTTAAGTGTTCTTGAGCAGAAATGTGGACCGTTGTATTTTCAGGTATTTGTTCGATGCATTTTTGCATAACATGCTTGCCATATCCTAGTCCTCTAAACAACGGGTGGATTACAACACGGCCGATGGAAGCGGGTTTGGCATTTGGAAACACGCGGGCATAGGCAACTAATAGGTTTTGTTTGTAGCCAAGTACGTGTATGCCATTTTCATCTTTTGAGTCAAGATCTTGATACACACAATTTTGTTCAACTACAAAAACCAAAGAACGAAGCGTTAGCGCTTCATAAAGCATTTTTTTACTTAACCCTTCCCAGTTGTATGTGTGCCATATTATCGACATTGTGAAATTTTATTTACGCGGTTCTGATGGCGCCCGCCTTCGAAGTCTGTTTCTAAAAATGTTTTGACCATTTCTTTTGCCACTTTGGTTGTAACAAAACGCGCAGGTATGCTTAATATGTTTGCATTGTTGTGTTGACGCGCTAGGGCGCTTAATTCTGCTGTCCAGCATAAAGCAGATCTTATTTCGGGATATTTATTTGCTGTCATGTTAGCACCGTTTCCACTTCCGCATATTATTATGCCAAGCACTGATTTACCATCTCGTACATCTACTGCTACAGGATGAATAAAATCTGGGTAATCAACACTGTCGTTGGTGTCTGTTCCATGGTTGGTATATGTGTGTCCTAAGGAGGTTAAAAGTGAAAAAAGGGTTTTTTTTAAATCCGGCCCTGCGTGGTCGTTTCCTATCGAGATATGCATGGTTCTTATTTTCCATAAAATTACAATTTTATTATTGTTAATACCCCATTTCATTTACCTGTACGGTTAGTAAGGTTATTAAAAAGTTGTGTTAGTTTCTTTTGATAAGTCTTACTAAAGGAGAAGGGTGTTGTCACACGTTAAAAAATAGAATTATAAAAATTGTTTTGTGATTAGTTACGGGTAGTATATTAACATCTTTTTTGATGTTACTAACAGAATTTTAGTGGCTCTTACTTTGGTTATGTGTCTAATTACAAGAGTTTTGAGAAAAATTAAATAACGTTATTGTAGTTATCAACACACTATAATAAACATCATAGATTTAAAATTAAAAAGATAAAAAAAGTAATTTGATATTTATTTGTTGATAAACTTCAAAGACAAATTATTAGACATACCTTTGTGAAACATGGGTAAGAAAAAGAAAGTTTTATCAGTCCAAAAAAGCATTCTTCAAGTTTTGGATCAAACCCCGAACCAAACCTTTAACTACAAGCAAATAGCTAGTAGGCTAGGAATTAAAGATCCAAGCGGGCGAAACCATATTATCAAGAATTTAAAGAAGTTAGCCGCGCAAAAGCTTATTAATAACCCAACAAAAGGAACATTTCAAGCAAAGAAAAGAGAGCATTACCATCGAGGATTCCTCGATATCTCTAATAACGGGACCGGTTATATTATATCAGAAGACTTCGAGGAAGATGTAAAAGTATCATCAACAGACCAGCACAAAGCTTTTGGCGGAGACGAGGTTCTTTTTTATGCGTATCCGACTAGAGGAAAAAGAAAAAGGGAAGCAAAAATAATTGAAATCGTAGCACGAAAAAGAACACGTTTTGTTGGTACCCTCCAAAAAAGAAAAGGAACCATGTTTGTTCGTGTAAGCCCAAGAACAGCAACGGTCGATTTTTATATAGCATCAGAGCCAGAAATGCGAACAGCAGATGGTGACAGGGTATTGATAGCGTTTACAAACTGGGAAAAAACAAAATCACCACAAGCAAAAATTTTGGAAGTCCTCGGCACCCCGGGCGACCCAGAAACAGAAATACATACCATACTGGCGGAATACGGATTACCCTATGCATTTGACCCACAAATTGAGCAAGAAGCAAACAAGATTGATGAAAAAATAAGGAAAGAAGAAATTAAAAAAAGAATGGATTATCGTGATGTTTTAACATTCACAATCGATCCCACAGACGCAAAAGATTATGACGATGCACTCTCCTTTCAAGAAAAAGAAAACGGGGATTTTGAAGTAGGAATTCACATTGCAGATGTTTCGCACTACGTCAAACCAGGCACAGCGCTGGACGATGAAGCATATTCACGCGCCACATCTGTCTATCTCGTTGACCGTGTTGTTCCAATGCTTCCAGAACAACTTTCTAATAAAGTCTGTTCACTGAGACCCAATGAAGAAAAGTTGACCTTTGCGGCTATTTTCACACTAGACACACAAGGAAATGTAAAAGACCAAAAATTTGGTAGAACCGTTATCAATTCTAATTACCGTTTTGCATATCACGAAGCCCAGCATATTATTGATACAGGAGAAGCAACTATACCCGCAGCCTTGTCTCTCACAGCCAAAACGTATACGGTTGATGAAAAAGTAAAAGAAGCGATTTTGCAGCTTAACACAACCGCAAAGCATCTCCGAAAAAAACGCATGCAACGCGGCGCGATATCTTTTGATAAAGAAGAGGTTCGCTTTTCATTAGACGAAGACAAAAATCCAAAAGAAGTCCTTGTTAAAATAAGCAAAGAGGCCAACAAGTTAATTGAAGAGTATATGCTTTTGGCTAATAAAAAAGTATCTGAGTTTATTGCAAAAGAAGACAACAAAAAAACCTTTGTTTTTAGGGTGCACGATGAACCAGACGAAGAAAAATTAGATCAATTAAAAAGCGTAATTACTGGTTTTGGCTATTCTTTAAACTTAGCTTCTGCAAAAACAACAGCACATTCGATAAACAAACTACTCAAAGAGATTACAAACAAGCCAGAGCAAAACCTTATTGACACCCTAACAATAAGAAGCATGAGTAAAGCGAAATACACCACACAAAACATTGGACATTACGGCTTAGCTTTTGATTATTATTCGCACTTCACATCACCCATAAGAAGGTATCCCGACGTTGTGGCACATCGCTTTTTACAACATTATTTAGATGGCAAAACTTCGCCCAAGGCAGAGCACTACGAAGCTGTAATGAAACACTGCTCAGCAATGGAGGTTTTGGCTACGAAAGCAGAGCGCGACTCCATTAAATTCATGCAAGTAAAATACATGCAAGCGCATATAGGCGAAACCTTCACAGGCATTGTCTCCGGGGTTGTTGAGCGTGGTCTTTATGTTGAGCTTGAAGGAAATAAATGCGAAGGAATGGCTCGCCCACAGGACATTCCAGGCGACTTCTATGTCTTTGATGAGCGCAATTATGCTTTTGTGGGAGAGAAAACCAAGAAAGCCATACAGCTCGGCGACCGTGTCACCATAAAAGTAACTGCAGCAGATCCAATAAAAAGGCATTTAGACTTTAACATATTGGGTCACGTAGAATAATATGTATCTTTGGGTAAAGGATTTTTATGCGCTTACTCTTTCTCTTTCTAATCGTTTCCACACTATCACACGCTCAAGCGATACGGCTTGGTCAATTCAACAAGTTAAAAGTTTTTGATGGAATTCGCTTAACCATCATCCCTTCTGACGCCGACTCTTTAATGGTTGAAGGAAAAAACAAAGACTTTCTATCATACAAAAACAAAAACGGGAGGTTGTATTTGCGTATGGACATCAAAAAGCGCCTTGGTGGATTTAATACTACAGTAGCCTTATTTAGCTCCAGCCCGCTAGAAGAAATTGATGCCAACGAAGGCGCATTTGTGTCTTGCCAAGATGTTTTATTTCAACCGAGCATTATGTTAAAAGCACAAGAAGGCGCAGAAATTGATGCTCTTTTGGACGTTCAAAAAGTAAAAACAAAGACTGCCTCAGGCGGCATTGTCAATCTAAAAGGCTCGGCTGTTGTGCAGTATCACAGCGTGGTAACGGGTGGAGTAGTAGAGGCCGCTATGCTCGACTCTGAGCAGGTAGAAGTTAAGGTAAAAGCAGGCGGAAGGGCAGCTGTTAACGCAAGCGAGCTCGCAGAGATAAAGGTCTCTTTAGGCGGATCAGTCAGCGTTTACGGACAACCAAAAAAACTAATCAAATCTGTCGCAGTTGGCGGTAACATTGTACAAAAGAACACCCCAAGCGAAACCCCAGAAAATGAGTGAATTCTTAGCAGCAATTCCCCTATCGTTGTTGCTTGTTTTTTCTACCGGCCCTGTCTTCTTTGTAATTGTTGAAACAAGCATCACCAAGGGAGTAAAGCGCGCTTTTTGTGTTGATATCGGCGCGGTAATCGCCGACGTTGTCTTTATCTTAGTAGCAACATTTAGCGCACAACCCTTGCGAAACAGCCTGGCAGAAAACCCGCGCTGGTTTATCATAGGCGGGGTAGTACTTTGCTCCATAGGCCTATTTTCTTTGTTATCAACGTTTAAAAATAAAACGCGAACAGCTTTCGAGGTTGAGTCACTCCCAAAGGGAAATTACCTATTCTACATAGGGAAAGGCTTTCTGCTCAACATAATTAACATAGGTGTTTTTCTTTTTTGGGTAAGTATGGTTGTACTTGGCGCGGAATATTGGCTCTTCATCTATGTGTTGGTAATTTACCTTCTTTTGGATATCGTTAAAATATACCTCGCAAAGCAACTTAAAACAATACTAACTCCGCGTGTGATCTATAAAATAAAACAGTTTGTGCATATAATCATTTTTGGATTTGGTTTGTTTTTTGTTTTTCAAGGAAGTTTCCCGGAACAAAAGGAAAAGTTACAAACCATAATAGAGGCGCAAATAAAATAGAGGCACCGAGCGGATTCGAACCGCTGTACAAGCTTTTGCAGAGCTCTGCCTAGCCACTCGGCCACGGTGCCTTAAGGGATGCAAAAATAGCGTTTTTATGCTATACACCACCCTTTATTTCTTTTCCTCATACAACTCAACAGCCACAGCTCCTACATGGCCCTCAATAGGGGGATTAATTTTAGAAACCTTTACATTAACCACCTCTACTCTCTCGCTTGCTTTGAAAATGCGATCTAAAATGCGTTGCGCCACATGCTCCAATAGCTTCGAGGGCGTTGCCATTTCCTCGCGCACACAAGCACAAATGCTTACATAATCAATGGTGTCTGACAGTTGGTCCGAAACGGAAGAAACAGACAAGTCGCCTGCCACCCAGACGTCTACACGATAGTCGCTGCCAATGAGCGTTTCCTCAGGCAAACATCCGTGATAAGCATAGACCCGAATGTTTTCTACATATACTTTTCCCATGATGCGTCAAATATAAAAACTTAAACAACGGAGTTGGTCTAAATAAGTACCTTTGCTGCAAACATTTTTCGATGCAGGAAAAAAAGGCTAAACACTTTATTGAACACATTATTGATGAAGACCTAGCTTCAGGACTAGACCCCTCCTTATTGCGCTTTCGTTTTCCGCCCGAACCCAACGGTTATTTACACATTGGCCATGTCAAGGCTATTTGCCTAAATTTCGAGCTTGGAAAGGCATACGATGCGCCCGTTAACCTGCGTTTTGACGACACCAACCCCGAAAAAGAGGAGCAACACTTTGTTGATGCCATTAAAGATGACATTGCTTGGCTTGGTTATGCGTGGCACAAGGAGTGCTATGCCTCGGATTATTTTGATCAACTTTATGCTTGGGCAGTACAGCTTATCAATGAAGGTCACGCCTATGTAGACGCGCAAACACCAGACCAAATTGCCGCACAAAAAGGGACACCTACCACTGCTGGAAGCGCCAGCCCTTATCGCAATCAAGACCCAAAAGAAGCACTTCGGCTTTTTGAGGAAATGAAAGCAGGACAACATCAAGAGGGCGCTTATGTTCTGCGTTTTAAAGGCGATATGGCTTCGCCTAATATGCTGTTGCGCGACCCCATTTTGTATCGTATCATGCACAAAACTCACCACAGAACAAAAGACGCTTGGTGTATTTATCCTATGTACGACTGGGCCCACGGACAGTCAGATTACATCGAACAAATTTCACACTCCTTGTGTACTCTAGAGTTTAAGCCGCACCGTGACTTATACGATGTTTTTTTAAATCATTTAGCCAATAGTGGATTGCGGCCCAAACAACGGGAGTTCGCTCGACTCAATTTGAATTACACCATCACGAGCAAGCGAAAGTTGCAGCGCCTGGTGGTGGACGGAAAAGTAAACGGATGGGACGATCCACGCATGCCCACCATAAGCGGGTTGCGCCGACGAGGTTATACCCCCGCTTCTTTACGGAAGTTTGCCGAAACCGTTGGTATTGCAAAACGCGAAAACATCATTGACGCTTCTTTGTTGGAGTTTTGCGTGCGTGAGGACCTAAACAAAACAGCGACTCGCGCCATGGCGGTTTTAGACCCCATAAAAGTGGTGATTAGCAATTACCCCGAAGGACAACAGGAAAAACTTATTACAGACAACAACCCTGAAGATTCAGGTGCGGGCACGAGAACAATCCCGTTTTCCAATACACTGTATATTGAAAAAGAAGATTTCAGAGAGGAAGCTAGCGGCGCCTTTTTTAGATTAAAAATAGGCGGTGAAGTGCGCCTAAAAAGTGCTTATATCATCAAGGCTGAATCTATTGAAAAAGATGCGACAGGAAACATTCAGACCGTGCATTGCACGTATGACCCAAAAAGTCTGAGCGGTAGCGGCAGCCCAGAAAGCCAGCGCAAAGTAAAGGCAACCATTCATTGGGTTTCTGCAGGAGATGCCAAAGAAATAACCGTACGCCAATACGACCGATTGTTTAAGACTTCAAACCCCGATGGAGACAAAGAGGTTGATTTTATCACACAGCTAAACCCAGACTCCTTATTTGTTCAAACAGCTTTTGCAGAACCAATGTTGGCTGAGGCAAAAGCTGGTGATCGCTTTCAGTTTCAACGCTTGGGATACTTTGTCTGTGACCAAGACAGCAAAGCCAGACAAAAGGTTTTTAATAAGACAGTTGGCCTGCGCGACACGTGGTCTAAACAACAGGCAAAACCACAACAGCAGCCACAACAAGCGCGCGCTGCCTCACCATTAGACATGCTTCGTAAACTGGGCAAAAAGTTTACTTCCTTTAACGCAGAAAAGCAGGAAGCGGCTGCCGACCAAATTGCAGCATTGGCAAAGGATATTCCGGCGGCAACATTAGCACCGCTCTATAATACAGCAGTAAAGAAAACAGGTACCCGCATAGCTGTTGCCATCGTGTTAGCAGCATATCAAAAAACAGCTGTTGGACTAGACAAAGACGCGATCGTTTTTATTAAAAAAGCACGAACAGACAAAAACCCATTATTGATTAAATATGCAGAACAAGTTAAACTATAATCTTTTTATTCTTTGTTTCCTTTTCGTTCTAAGCGCCCACGCCCAAACCGATGTCGGCTCTTGGTTGATTTATAAGAATAAACTCAAAATAAACAGCAACACCAGCATCGATTTGCAATACCAACACCGCAGCTTTGACCTAGATTTGGCAAAAGACCAAGTCCTCTTTACTGCGGGCTTCAGCAGTGCGCTTGCCCCTAACGTTACCCTATCGGCAGGCTACAGAAAAATTGCAGCGATCAAAGAAGATGGCGCATATCAAAAACTAGCCTTCTCGACTCAGCTCAACAAAGTGCGCCTTACCAACACGGTTTTTGTAGAAGAACGCTGGATTAACAAAGACCTGCAACTTCGCTATCGTTTTGGCCTCACAGCAACGCTACCGCTTACGGAGAAATTAGCAGTAAGCCTAAGCGAGGAAGTCTTCCTTCAGAACTCGGGATCAGGGTTTAATCAAAACAGGTTCACCGCCCAAGTATCAAATAAGCTTTCTCAAGCACTAAAGCTAAACACAGGGATCATGCACTGGCAGTTTCCCACCATGAAAAAATGGGTGTTTTTAGTATCCCTCGCTCACAACATCAGCTTATAACAAAAAAACCCCAACACAATGCCGGGGCTTTTATATTGAACGCGTTAAGGCCTATGCCTCACCAGCGTCTTTTTTCTTTTGACTTGCTTTCATTGCCTCGCCAATTTGGTTACTCGCTGTAAACGACGCCACCATATTATTTAACATTTCTGATCCTGCTTGTGGTGAGTTAGGCAACAAAATTA
>ERZ802821.327-NODE-327-length-27382-cov-39.7031_pt1 | contig 27382 bp, 17 predicted proteins | sample MGYA00345648_ERZ802821 | MGnify/ENA primary metagenome ERZ802821 (study PRJEB30503, sample SAMEA104212357) | marine metagenome | biome: Westerlies Biome; feature: [SRF] surface water layer (ENVO:00010504) within the epipelagic zone...; material: water... | reverse complement strand
TCAAGTACCCCACCGCAGATGGCGAAAACGCCAAGGCCAAAATTGATTTGGCCTTGGCGTTTATCGAAGCGTATAAAGACGACGACCTAATCACACCTGGATTTGGACCGCATGCTCCACACACCGTCAATGCGGAAGATTTAAAACTAATAAGTGCTCTCTCCGAACAATACGACCTACCAGTATCAATGCACGTGGCGGAAACGGAGAAAGAGTTCCTTGAGTTTGAAGACAAGTATGGTTTGACGCCAATTGAGTACCTCGATTCCATAGGCATGCTTAACGAGCGCTTTATCGCAGCTCACGCGATATTTGTAACAGACAGTGACATAGCACTAATGAAAGAGAGAGATATTGGCGTATCCCATAATATGGTCGCAAATATCAAATCTGCAAAAGGGCTGTCGCCCGCATTGCAAATGCATGATTTAGGGCTGAGGGTAGGACTAGGTACTGATGGGCCAATGAGTGGAAATACATTAGATATTATTGGTCAAATGGGCTACGTTGCGAAATTACATAAACTAGACAATAACGATAGAACAGTAATGCCTCCCATAAAAGTGGTGGAAATGGCAACCATCGGTGGGGCAAGAGCAATCCATCGCGAAAATGAGCTTGGCTCTATAGAGACAGGAAAGCTGGCGGATGTCGTAGTCGTTGAAGTCCAGTCTGCAAATATGGTGCCTATTTACAATCCATACTCCGCGTTGGTGTACTCTGCGAATGCATCTAACGTCGCTACGGTTATTGTCAATGGCAAAGTCATAGTCAAAAATAAAGTGCTACAAACATATGATGAAACTAAATCAAGGCAAATGATGATTGAATTCAGTGACCGAGTAAGGGCCATCTCTAAAACTCTGTAACCGCATTCGTCTTGTTTTAGGAAAGAGGCTTTTCTGAGAACCAAAGACCACACGAGAGGAGATACTTGTCATGGTCAAAAATAAAAAACGTTTGTTCGTCGCCAGTTTTATAACCTTGCTTGTCGCGGGATTGTTCACGGGCTTGCGCGCCAGCATTTTAGGTGACTGGGGCACACAATTCGGGTTCACCAAAAGCGAGCTTGGAGCGATTACCGGCGGCGGCTTTGTTGGCTTTGGGATCGTGATACTCATCTCGAGTGCCCTGGCTGAGAAAGTCGGCTACGGGAAGTTAATGTGGCTGGCTTTTGCTCTTCACATCCTTTCTGCTGTGACTACGATTGCTGCAACACCGATCTATGGCGATGGGAGTAGCGGTAATGAGGGCGCTTATTGGCTGTTGTACGTGGGTATGTTTTTATTTGCTATCGCATGGGGTATTTGTGAGTCCATTGTCAATCCATTGACAGCGACGTTGTATCCCGACGAAAAAACACACTACCTCAACATTCTCCATGCTGGTTGGCCAGCGGGACTCATTCTCGGTGGCCTACTTGCTTACTTTTTTGCCAGCGCCGATGCGAGACTTTTTCAAGTACGCTGGGAGATTTTGGTCGCCACGTTCCTGATTCCCACCTTTATATATGGCTACATGCTCCTCGGACAGAAATTCCCTCTTTCTGAGGCTCGCGCTGCTGGCGCAAGCTATAGCTCCATGCTGAAAGAATTTGCTGCACCCATTTTTCTCTTCCTTTTATTTCTGCAAGCCTGCATAGGCTACGTAGAACTTGGAACGGACAGTTGGATAATCAACATCATGCAATACGTTATCGCTGGCGACGCATTCTTGCTATTCATTTATACATCAGCGCTTATGTTTGTATTAAGATTTTTCGCCGGCCCGATCGTTCATCGCATCAACCCCATGGGACTGCTATTTGCTAGTGCGGTACTGGCGACCATCGGCCTGTTCATGTTGGGCTCCGTGGCTACCGGTGCTGCCATACTCGTAGCCGCTACGATATACGGCATAGGGAAAACTTTTTTCTGGCCGACCATGCTAGCTGTGGTATCTGAGCGCTTCCCCAAAGGTGGTGCCCTTACTCTGGGCGCTGTGGGCGGTATAGGAATGCTCTCGGCTGGACTGCTGGGCGGTCCCGGGATTGGCTACAAACAAGACTATTTTACAACAGAAGTTGTTCGACAAGAGAACCCCGCTATTTATCAAGAGTATGTCTCGGACAATGAGCAAGGATTCCTCTTCTTTAGTAAAACCGAGGGTATGGACGGTGCAAAAGTCGGCGTACTTTTAGCGAAAGACCCATCCGAATTGACCCCAACTCAAGCCAGAGAGCGCGCCGCTCTTCAGGACGCCTCAATTCGCGGGGGACAAACTGCTCTCAGGTGGACTGCATTAGTGCCACTAACGTTGGCAGTGAGCTACTTGATTCTACTCTTTTATTTCCGAGCGCAAGGCGGTTACAGGGCTCTCGAACTAGAAGAGGAAGCCAAGGGGACAGCTTCTTAAGAGAAATATCGCCTATTTACCTGATCAGTGCGCTGTTCGATTGGTTAAAATAGGAAGGAAGCAGGCTAAGAGAACCTGCGGGTTTGCTTGACAGACCCGTGGGCGGCTTTAAGGGAACATATGATGCAAACGAAAACGCGCGTGATCGTCGCTGGTGGTGGGACTGCTGGCTGGTTAACTGCTTACAGTTTAGCCAAACGCCTAGGCAAATCGCTAGACATTACACTAATTGAATCCGATGAAATCGGTACCGTGGGAGTGGGTGAGGCCACTGTCCCCACCATGCACAGATTTCATCAGTTTTTCGGGATAGAAGAACGCGAGTTCATGCGTGCAACCCAAGCAACGTTTAAACTCGGCATCGTCTTCGACAACTGGGGTGCCCCCGGCGAAAGCTATGCGCACACGTTTGGCGAAATAGGACAAAGTAATTGGCTAGTTGAATTCCATCAGTATTGGCTGGAAGCTAATGCCAACGGTTTCGGTGGAAAATTGGAGGACTACTGCCTAGAGTTAAAAGCTGCTGAAGCTGGCAAGTTTGCGAAAAAGGTGGGAGATACGCCACTAACGTACGCCTTCCATTTGAACGCCACCGCCTATGCGGGATTTCTGCGACAAAAAAGCGAGGCGCTTGGCGTACGCCGGGTCGAGGGAAAAATTGATGAGGTTGTTGTAGATAAAGAGACTGGTAATATCGCAGCGTTAAAGCTAGACCATGAGAGAAATCTCGTGGGTGATTTTTTCGTTGATTGCACCGGCTTCAGAAGTCTTTTGCTTGGCGATGCTCTCAATGTTGAGTTCGAGGACTGGGGCCACTGGCTAGCTTCTGATCGCGCCTTCGCGGTGCAAACGGAAAGCACCGAAAGTCCGTCTCCGTATACACGTGCTATCGCCCACGACATAGGCTGGCAGTGGAGAATTCCGCTGCAAACCCGCACAGGTAACGGATTGGTTTATAGTAGCCGCTTTTGCTCTGACGATGAAGCTCGAGCCACCTTGCTCAACAATGTTACAGGCCCGACTATCACTGAGCCACGAGCCATTAAGTTCAGAACAGGGCGGCGGGTAAGTGCCTGGCATAGAAACTGTGTCGGAATAGGATTATCAAGCGGGTTTGTAGAGCCACTCGAGTCAACCAGTATCCACTTGATTGATACTGCGTTGGTCCGACTGATGCGACTATTTCCGTTTGCCGGCGCGATGGCGCCGCTAGCCGAACAGTTTAATCAGGAGACCCAAACTGAGTGGGAGGCGGTGCGTGATTTCATCATTCTTCACTATAAACAGACACAACGCGATGACAGCGAGTTTTGGAACTTTTACCGCACCATGGAGATTCCAGATACTCTTGCTCACCGCATAGAAATGTTCCGGGAAAACGGCTATGTTTGGCCAGACCAAGCCAATTTGTTTCGCTCGCACTCCTGGATTCAGGTAATGTTTGGTCAGGGGCTTTTTCCAAAACATACGCACGGTGCAACTCGAATATTGCCAGCCGAATCATTGAAAGCGGAGTTGGCGAAGGTCGCTACCTCAGTTAATCAGAATGTAGCCAAGCTACCTGGCCACGAAGAATTTATTAAACAGTATTGCCCAGCGCATGGCTAACTCAGACGAAGCGGGCCTCGTTAACAGGCCTCAGCTTTGGCAGCCAAACATAAGAGTCTAGCGTCTACTATTACTGAGCGACCAGGTGCGTACTCCTTGCTGTTAGTAAGGGGTTGCCTGAACGCAACCCTCATGCGTTTAGGGTCACGTGATCCAAATAATGTTCGGGCTTCAATGCTGTAAGGAAAAGCCTAGAAACTTGAGCAATACACTCTCTCGAAAAACATATTATGCTTTGGACGTAGCTTCTACCTAAGGATTTAGCAATGTTCCGTGCACTCTTCTCATTCACTTCGCTAATTTGTATCAGCGCACTGGCAGGATGCAGCCAGAATACGTCCGAAGACTCGCAGAATACCAAACGAATTAATGGCATAAGGGCTACCGCCTCTGCAGAGCAGATAGCAGCTGACTGTGAGACAGCTCTGGCTCGGGCATACTCTGAATTCGCCGCACTCGAAGCCCAGACAGGTGAAGCCACAGTTGCTAGCGTATTTGGTCAATACGAGAAGGTCAGTGATGCATTAGCGCCCATTGGGGATGTCTGGCACCTGCGTTCGGTTCACCCCGATGCCGACATTCGCGCTGCCGCTAACGCCTGCAGTGAACAACAATCAGACTTCTTCTCACAAACCGACTTATCACGCCCCTATTACGATCGTGTAGCCGCCATAGATATCTCTCAATTAACTGAGGTTGAGCGATATATGGTGGTCAAGACACTGGCAGACTTCCGGCGCAATGGCGTGGACAAGGATGAGGAAACCCGAAAAAAAATCCGCGAACTGCAAAATGAAATCACTGCCATCGGTAACGAGTTCGATAAGAACATACGAGAGGATGTGGGGTCTGTTACGGTCCCAGCAAGTGAACTCGAGGGCTTGCCCCAAGATTACATCGACTCGCATCCTGCGGATGACGCAGGTCTCGTCACGATCACCACGGATTATCCCGACCTGTATCCGGTGATGACCTACGCCAAAAGCGATCAGCTTCGCAAGGCGCTGCGAATAAAAGCCAGATCCCGCGGCTATCCCGCCAACAAAGTGCTTCTCGCGCAATTGATTGCCAAACGGCACGACTTAGCTGACATTTTGGGGTTCGAGTCCTACGCCGCGCTGTCCATGGATAGTCAGATGATTGGCTCACCCGATAAAGCACAAGCATTTCTTAACAGCATAGGAGAGGCGCTTGAGGGTCCCGTGCGCGACGAACTCGCCGTCATGTTGGCTCGCCTCAAAAAAGATGAGCCAAACGCCACTTCGGTAGAGGTATGGCAATCAGCCTACATTCAGAACCTACTGCGCTTGGAAGACTACGCCCTCGATGCTCAAGAGGTGCGGACGTATTTTCAATACGATCGGGTTCGGGACGGTATTTTCAAACTGACGGAAGACTTATTCGGTGTCGAAATCGAGCCTTGGGACACCCCGACATGGCATGAGGATGTCGAGACCTTCCAAATAAAGGAAAACGGCGAGCTCCTGGGTCGGTTCTATATGGACAACCATCCCCGTCCATTTAAGTACCAGCACGCTGCACACTGGACGCTGCGGACAGGCATCAAGGACAAGCAGATTCCCATGTCTGGACTAGCTCAGAATTTCCCCAAAGGACTGATGGAACACAGTCAGGTGGAAACATTCCTTCACGAGTTCGGCCATTTATTACACAACATGTTCGCAAGTACACAGCAGTGGTCTCCCATTGCAGGAATGTCGATGGAGCGTGACTTTGTTGAGGCGCCGTCACAAATGCTCGAAGAGTGGATTTGGGACTACGAGACGCTAAGCCAGTTTGCAGTAAACCAACAGGGCGAGACCATCCCGGAAGCATTGGTCGAAAAAATGGCTCGAGCACGACACTTTGGCCGAGCTACCGGCACGGCGACGCAGATTTACTATGCGAATTTATCGCTCAACTTCTATAACCGACATCCCGAATCGTTCGATCTTGATACGTTGATGAAGGAGCTTGAGGCGCGGTATGCGGCCTACCCGCACCTCCCGGGCACTCACTTTTACGCGAACTTCGGGCACCTCAATGGCTACAGCTCCAACTACTACACGTATCAATGGTCACTCGCGATTGCAACTGACTTGTTCTCTCGGTTTGAAGAGGGTGGACTGCGCAATACCGATATAGCGAGCGATTATCGGCGCAATGTTTTGCAAGCTGCCGGAAGCGAACCCGCGGAAAAATTTGTGGCCAAATTTCTCGGTCGTGAGTTCAGTACCAATGCGTATATAAAATCGCTTCAGGACGGCAACTAAGTTATGAGCTCAATTTCCGGCTTACTCCCAACGGTCGCGCACGGTAAGCTGCTAGAGACACCGGACGAGGTAACGAAAGGATGACGAAAGGATCAATTGAGGTTCACCACCGCGTATGTCATTTGTGTGAGGCCATGTGTGGCCTGGTGATCAAAACCGAGCGGAGCAAAGTGGTTGATATCCGTGGCGATCAAGACGACCCACTGAGTCGGGGGCATGTCTGCCCCAAAGCCATCTCGCTTCAAGACATTCATGAGGATCCCGATCGCCTGCGCAAGCCCTTGAAACGCATCCGAACCGTGGCGGGCGAATACCAGCATGAGGAGATCGAGTGGTCTGAAGCCTTAGATCTGGCCGCTGATGCCCTAGCATCTGCTATTCAACAACACGGAGTTGACGCGGTGGGCGCGTACTTTGGCAATCCCTCAGTGCATAACTACGGCATGCTCACCCACCAGCGAAACCTGTTCCGACACATACGAACGCGCAACCGGTTTTCTGCAACTTCAGTAGATCAACTACCCCACCACCTGGTATCGATGTGGATGTTTGGGCACATGCTACTAAACCCCATCCCTGACATTGACCGGACGCGTTACTTTTTAATGCTCGGCGCCAATCCGCTGGCCTCCAATGGCAGCATATGGACCGTGCCAGATGTCCGCCGCCGCATTAAGGACTTGACTGCCCGTGGCGGTAAACTCGTGGTAATAGACCCACGACGAACAGAGACGGCAGAACTCGCGAGCGAGCATCACTTCATCCGACCGGGAACAGATGCGGCATTTTTGCTTGCCATTATCCATGTCTTATTCCGAGATAGTCTCGTCGCTCTGGGTCCTCTGGCCAACTTCACTGATGGCATTGATGAGGTACGCGAGGCTGTTCAGGCCTTGACGCCCAAGTGGGGCTCAGAGGCAACGGGCATTAGCGCATCTGAGATCGTTCGTATTGCTCATGAGTTAGCGGCGGCTGAGGCCGGAATTTGTTACGGGCGGATGGGTGTGAGTACGCAAGCCTATGGCACCTTGTGCCAGTGGGCCATTCAAGTGATCAATGTGCTCACGGGCAATCTTGATAAGCCCGGAGGTAGTTTGTTCACTCAACCGGCTATGGATCAGGTTGTGAACTCGAGTCCCGGTGGCTTCGCTAGATTTACCAGTCGGGGGCGCGGCCTACCTGAGTTTAACTATGAACTTCCTGCCGCAGCGCTTGCTGACGAAATCCGCACACCCGGCGAGGGCCAAATCAAAGTCATGTTCACGGGCGCGGGCAATCCAGTTCTGTCGACGCCAAATGGACGCGCACTTGATGAGGCACTCGAAGAAGTCGACTTTATGATTTCGCTCGATCCGGCACTTAATGAAACCACGCGCCACGCCGACATCATTTTACCGCCAACATCACCACTTGAGCATGATCACTACGATATTGCTTTTCACAATCTCGCGATTCGTAACACGTCACGCTACAGCCCTGCGGTTTTTTCTAAGCCAGAGGGTGCGCTTCATGACTGGGAAATCTTTGCCGAACTCGGCGATCGATTAGCTGACCGCCTAGGGGTCGAGTCAGTGCCGCACTTGGCACCCCACAAGATAGTCGATGCAGCACTTCGCAACGGACCCTACGGAGATGACTCTGGGTGGGGACTGAGCATAGACACATTACGCGCGAATCCGTCAGGGATCGATCTAGGTGAACTTCAACCCACGTGTCCGCAGCGACTGCAAACGCCGGGCAAGCGCATTGCATTAGCGGTCCCAGAGGTCTTAGCTGACATCAAGCGCCTCCTATCAGATAAAACACACAACAGCCGCGGATACCGTCTGATTGGCCGGAGACACGTTCGAGATAATAATTCATGGATGCATAATCACCAGCGACTGGTTAAGGGAAAGCCGCGTTACCATTTACTGATGCACCCTGATGATGTTGCTGAAGAAGGCTGGGAAACAGGTATGCAGATCACCATCAGCAGTCGTGTAGGTCAATTATCAACAACATTGATGATCTCGGATGAAGTCATGCCAGGTGTGGTCAGTTTGCCCCATGGGTATGGCCATGGACTGAAAGGCACGCGCTCAGCGATTGCGAATGCGAACGCGGGCGTCAGCTGTAATGACATAACTGACGAACACTTCTTGGATCAACTCTCGGGCAATGCTGCGATAAATGGAGTCCCAGTTGAACTCAGTGGCGCCTGAGTGAGCACCTTCATGCAGCGGCCTACCGGCTGCAGCCTAGCACCACTGCTGGTGAACCTAGGGGACCTCTTTTATCGGTGAAGGCGCCTTTCTCAGTCCGATAAAGCGCACCTATCCCAATGAGAGGCTAGGTATTTGTCTATATGGCGCGGAGTGCTTCTGCTAATGCGAGGCGGCAAGAATGCCTCAGTACGACGTCGAGCGTCTGGGAATCGCTTTGGCCCAGAGACCACTTCATTGCGAGCCACACAGTTCCCGGAAACAAACGCTCGACAAACTTTGCTCGCCTTGAGTAGCCTTACCCCACCGTCAATGTATTAACAGGAAAAGCCCATGTTCAGTCACATTATGCTCGGCGCCACAGATATCGAAGCATCCAAACGATTTTACGACGCGACACTCGGCGCCTTGGGTTATGGGCCTGGGGTTATAGATCCAAAAGGCCGTGTTTTTTACATCACGGATACTGGCTTATTTGCCCTATCAACGCCGATTGATGGACAGCCTGCTACTGCAGGGAATGGCAGCACCATAGGTTTTTCGGCGCCTAGTGTAGAGGCATCGGACGCCTGGCATGCGGCTGGACTGGCTAATGGCGGTACTGATTGTGAGGATCCCCCCGGAGTTCGGGAGAGTAATATGGGCGCCATCTATCTCGCCTACTTACGCGATCCATCAGGGAACAAAATCTGCACACTGCTCAGAGTCTAGTCATGCGATTTTATGCTGCGCTCAGCTTACTTTGGGTGGGTATTGCTCAGGCGGACGTCAGCGTACCCAGTCCTGACTACGACGTGAAAACCGACATCGCTGAAACCTGTTCAGCGTGTCACGGACTACGGTATCTCGACTTAGCCCAAGGCTACGACACGCCCCAGGAGTGGTCTCATTTGATTGCCAGCATGGTCACGCTATCGCCAGCAAGAGATGAGGCTGTCAGTCGGTATTTGGCGACAAACCACCCTCATAAGCCCAGCAAGGCCCCTATCCTGGTGCCTGGCAGCACCAATATCGTGATTGACGAGTGGATTACGCCAACACTCGGTCAGCGAACGCGCGACCCCATTGAGGCGCCCGATGGTGCCATCTGGTGGACCGGCATGTGGGCATCACTGGTGGGGCGTCTCGATCCTGATACCGGCAAGATGACCGAGTTCCCATTGCCGAGCTCGGCACGGCCTCACTCGATCGTCCCAGATGACGAGGGATTCATTTGGTACACGGGAAACAGTAACGGCACTATCGGCCGCTTAAATCCTGCGGACGGAAGCATTAAGGAGTTCCCAACTCAAGCGCGAGACCCCCACACCGCAGTATTTCATCCCAATGGCAGTTTGTACTTCACCAGCCAGCACTCGAATATGCTGGGTCGGCTAAACCCTAAAACAGGCGACCTCATCGAAGTAGACACACGCCGTAAACCTTACGGCATTAAAGTTGGCAAGGACGGCGATCTGTTCGTTGCCTTTAACGGCACAAACGCCATTGGCCGAATGGACCCTCAAACGCTGTCGCTGTCATATTACGATATTCCCGATGAGGCGACCCGTATACGGCGGCTTGATCTCGACAGTAATGGCAATGTCTGGTTTGTTAACTCAAGTCTCGGAAAAATAGGTCGGCTCAATGTGGAAACCGGCGCGGTCACACAATGGGACTCACCGAGCGGGGCCACATCACATCCCTACTCCATGACTGTGATCGATGACGTTGTTTGGTATAACGAGAGCGGTATGCGACCCGATGCCTTAGTTCGCTTTGATCCTGAAAGTGAGCGCTTCCAAAGCTGGGCCATTCCCTCAGGTGTTGGCATCATCCGACATACGTGGAAAACGCGCGACGGCGATCTTCTAATTCATCAGAGCAGTTCAAATCGCGTTGGGCGCGTGAGAATTGGTGACTAGTCACGAGCCTGACAGGCCGCAAGAGCGACTACTGCTCACAGTCAACAGCATCCCAGCGGGGAGAGTTTCTTCGTTTGGACGAATCGCAGCTGCGTCGGGCTATCCGCGAAGAGCTCGGTGGGTTGGCAGAATACTCGGACAGCTGCCGTCGGATACCACTGTTCCCTGGCATCGTGTGCTGGGTCACGACGGCACCATTACCTGCCCGAGAGCTGAACTCGCCAAACGTCGACTGCGCGCAGAAGGGATCCGAGTCAAGGGACTTAAAGTTAATATGAACGAGTTCGGGTGGCCGGTATGACACCCAGTGTCCTTGGGTGGGCGCATGCACTACTGATCAATTGAGTGAGTGCAATCGCTTCATCAGTCTTTGTTATACCTCATCAGCATCAAGCCTCACTTGGCTTCATCACGAGCTTACCCACGACCTCTCTGCGCTGAAGCCTATGAAAACCCTCGATAATGTCGGACAGCGGTAACTCGCTATGAACATACGGCCGGGTTTTGCCCTGACGCGCCCAGTCCCAAATAGCCTTCACATTAGCAATGCCCTTTTCCGGGAATCGACGACCGTATTCTCCAGCACGGACGCCCATCACGGAAAAACCTTTGATCAATGGGATATTCGCTGACACCGTAGCGATTCGACCACCGGCAAAGCCAATCACCAATAAGCGTCCATTGAAATTGATACACCGCGTGCTCTCATCAAAAATATCCCCCCCGACGGGATCATAGATGACGTCTGCGCCCTGCCCGTCAGTCAGCTCTTTGACCTGGTGACGGAAACCGTCTTTTGTATTGAAAACGTAATCAGCTCCGTAATCAGACACCTGTCGCAACTTTTCATCGCTGCCACCGGTGGCGATCACCTTGGCACCGAGCAGCTTCCCAATATCCACAGCGGCCATACCAACACCGCCACTCGCACCATGCACGAGTAGAGTCTCACCGGCTTGCAAATTGCCCCGGCACACGAGCGCGACATAAGCGGTGAGGTATGCAACTTGATAGGACGCGGCTTCAGAGAAGCTCATTTGCTCTGGTTTTTTCTGCAGATGTTGTGTGCTGATCACAACGTACTCGGCCAGTGCACCAAAACGCATTCCGCACACCACAGCATCGCCAATTTGCCAATCACTCACGCCATCACCCACTGCCTCAATAACACCGGCAGCATCCATACCCGGTGTAAACGGTGGATCCAATTTAAGTTGGTATTTGCCTTGGCACAGTAGTAAATCAGGGAAATTCAAGCTTGCCGCAAGAACACGAACCCTGACCTCACCGAAACCAGGATCGGGCAAAGCTAGGTCTGCCACTCTCACCCCGGAAAAATCATCTGAGATGGCACTGCAAACTACGGCTTTCAAATGGCAAAACCTACTGCTGGGTCCGCCGACACGCTCGCTGCTCTCATCTGCTCTGCAGACCGCTGAGATGGTCTCGCAAATTCGCCAAGCCCTCGGTAAACATCAATTCCAGCCCGGGAACCACGGACGCATCAGGGCGATTGCCATCACGCATATCAGATTCGACCTGACGCAGCTGCCTACCCACACTGACAAGACCCAAGGCAAGGCAACTACTCGCTAAGGTGTGCGCCTCCCGCTCAGCCGTGTGATATTCCATGGCGACAAGTGCAGATCTCAAGCCCTGCAGGTTTTCTAATCCCTCAACCTCAAGCGTATTGGCCAGCGTCACCACAGCCTCTCCCCCCATTAGCTCGATCATTTCGGCAACGTCCATAGGCTCGAAAGCGGCATCGGCCTGCTGCTCTGACGAGGAACTGCCTGACCGCTCAAATTCAGTCATGGTCAGCATCGATGCCAATAACGCCGCTATGGCATCACGCTTGAAGGGCTTGGTCACAAACGCGACCATGCCCGCATCAGCGGCTTCTTGCTTCTCCTTCGCTTCTGAATAGGCACTTAGCGCCACCAGAACCGTATGCTTACATGCCGGGAGTGTCGCGAGCTTTTCAGCCACCTCATAGCCAGTCATATCCGGCAAATTAATATCCAGTAGTGCCACATCAAAGGGCTCAACAGAAGATTCTGCGATGGTTAGGGCCTCACTGCCCGATGCAGCGCGCGTCACCGAGAAACCGATACTTTCCAACAACTGACCGTTGAGGCTTAAATTGGTGGGCGAGTCATCTAATAAGAGCAAACTGTGATCAAAGACATAAACTTGCTCAGCCACCTCATCAGTCTCAATTTGGGGGCTGTCTGCACAGATCTGAAGCGTGAGATCAATGGAGAACATGGCACCACCGGTGTGGGAGTCGCCTAACGAAATAGAGCCTCCAATACGTTTTAGCGCCGCCTCCGTAGAGCTCAGCCCTAAGCCCGTCCCGCCACCGTGACGTGTCTCTTGGGTGATCCCTGTTTCAAATGGGGCAAACGCTGCCTTCCTGAGGTTGGCGGGTATACCGGGGCCTGAATCAGCAACAGTGAATATAATCTGATGCCCCCCCATCTCTACCGAAGGGTTCTTTAACTTCACGCTGAGAGACACCCAACCTGTCTCGGTAAATTTGACCGCATTGCTAACAAGATTGATGAGCGCCTCTCGAACGATCAGGTCCGGGCACCAGTATGTCGCTGACAGTGCATCATCCACCTGTGTTTCCAGTGTCAGTCCCTTCTCTAGCGCACCGGCCTCAAATAGTTTGGCGACTTTAGCGACAAGGTGGCGCAAATCGACTGCTACCGCGAGAGCTTCCTGGTCCTTCATATCACCCGAGGCATCACCCAAAGCAAAGTTCACGACTTCAATCGCCCGATCAACACTCGCGTCGGCCATGGTTATCAAAGCTCGCGATTTTGGGTCCGATAGACCATCACGTAACAGCGCTAAGGCGCTACTTATCCCGGTCAGCGGCGTGCGGACCTCGTGGCTCACGCGATTGAAAAAGTTTTGACGAATGCCTGCCTGTCCCTCTAAAGCCACCTTTGCTTCTTGCAGATCACCATTGACCTCTTGAAGATCTTCCAGCATCCGCTGCTGCGAAGAGAGCAATAACAATTGATCCATCTGCGAATCATGAGGAGGGAAATCGTTGAAATGCAGAAGCTCCTCCCCATAGTGATCTCGCATCCAGGCCAACCACGGCACGCCGGCAAACCACGCTGAACCAGAATCGTCCTCAGCAGGAATTATTTGACCTCGGATCGCGAGTTTTGCCGCCTCGCAATGCCCCAAAAACAATCGTCCGGGAGATGCTATTGCCTCGTGCAACTCGCCCGCAAAACGTGCTGGGCGCTTGAACTCGAACGAGCCGAAAAAATCGAAAGCTTCGTTATCCGCGAGCTGAAACCGCTCCCTGACCAGCGGGCTCGCGCGCGTCACTTCACCCGTGGCATCGAACTCCACTACAACCGTAAATAATTGATTGAGTAGATCCCATTGCCCCATCGTAATGCGACTCAGACTGCCATCAACAACTTGAATCGGGTGTGGGTGCCACTCTCAACCGGCAAGCTTTCAATCTCTTCAATGGTCATTGGTTCATTAAAACGATTGCTGAGCGCGACAAGCAACCCTGCAACAAAGCTATTCAAGCCCTCACGATGGCTAATGTATTGCACATCCATCCGGTTAGCCTCAAGCGCACTCACCCTAAACTCCGGCGGTTGATAATCGAGAAACGTCGTACTGATCCGATCGTGCAAGGCATTCAAATTAGTGAGGAACTCGAGCATCGTACTGCCAGTAGAGCGCGCGAGCGCATCATACTCTTTGGCCAACGTGTGATTAACCCAATGCTCGCCAAACGCATGCAGCGCCGTATCCACGTCAATACCGAGCACATCCGATGACGCTACCGCGAGACGAAATGTAATTTCGTCGTCATAACTGCGCATAGACAGAAAACTATCACTGGGCACGCCGGCCTTGGCCATAACCTGGTCCCAAATCAGCTCACCGTGGCCGTCAAGCACCATTTCTCGCAACGACTTATTGATCACTCCGTACACGTCTCGCTTCCTCCTACAAGGCTCTATTGATCGTTTTTTTCGTCAGTCCAAGCCTGCATCTTTCGATAGATGGTTGATGGTGCTACCTCTAGCAGGGTGGCTGCTCGGTTGACATTACCATCGCTCGCCTCAACCGCCGCTTCTATGGCCTCTCTCTCAACAAGCCATAGTGGCCTGATCTCATTGTGCTTTGGTGTGTTATCGACAGGAGTGCTTTTGGTTGGAGCGGCGCGCTCAGTGCTGTTATCGAACTGCACTATGGCCCTATCAATAATCTCTACCGTGACATCGTTACCGACTAACATGATGACGACCCACTGCAATAAATTCTCCAGCTGCCGAATATTACCCGGCCAGGCATAGGCAGACAGACGCCTTAAAACACCCTCTGACAGCGGGTTGAGTGTCTTTCTTGTCCTCGCCAACAACGGTTCTAAGATGGTAGAAACGAGAAGAGGTAGATCATCGAGGCGCTCCCTCAGCGCGGGTAAGCGAACCGGGAATACTTGCAGGCGGTAATACAAATCTTCTCTCAAACGGCCGGCGCGAACTTCCTCAAGTGGATCCCGGTTAGTAGCGGCAATAACCCGAACATTTGCTTCAGTATCCGTGTCCGAACCAAGCGATCGAAACGTACCGCTCTCCAAAAACCGAAGGAACAATGACTGCGCGGCGTAATCCAGTTCCGAAATCTCATCGAGAAAAAGTATACCGCCGTTAGCGCGCTCAATTAAACCGCTATGCAGCCAACCCACCGAGCCACCTCGGGGTATCTCACCAAAAAGCTCACGCTCAACAGCCGCCCCCGAGATTGCAGCGCAGTCCAATACGATAAAAGGCTCTTGGCCTCTGGCCGACAAACTGTGAACTGTGCGCGCGGCCAACTCCTTACCCGTGCCACTCTCACCCGTTATCAGAACGGTGCCATCTGTCGCTGCGATCCGCTCCACCGCATCGTAGACTCCTCGCATCACGGGTGAACCACCCACCAGACCGCCTAGTCGATCCCGTTGGTCCGACAGCGAATCAATGCGATCATTAAGCTCTTTTCTACGCATCGCATTTTGTACCGTGACGCGTAAGCGAATGGAGTCAAAAGGCTTTGCCAAAAAGTCGGCGGCACCTTTTGCAAGCGCGCGCTCGGCCCACTCGCTCCCATGGCCAGTCATGACGATGGTAATGGGTCGGGGCTCAAGCGCTTCCAGATCAGCCAGCAAATCAAGTCCATTACCGTCCGGTAATTCAATATCCAACAGCACACAGTCTGGACGAGATCGCAGTACAGCATTTTTCGCTTCAGACAACGTCGTAACCGCGTTTATATTGAGACCAATACCGCTGAGATAGGACTCATAAATAGCGCAGAGCGTGACACTGTCTTCAACGATCAAAGCGTTCAATGCATATACTCCTGAAACCTAATCACTCTGGATCTGCCATCGATTCAAAGATCGCGTTCATTGCTTGATTGGCCGTCTTAAAGGCCTTCAGCACATCGGGCCGAAAATGGTCGGGATGCGTCCTTCCATCACCCTCTAGGATAATACGCATTGCTTGCTCGTGCGTCATGGCGGGCTTGTAAGGGCGCACTGATCTGAGGGCATCATACACGTCTACCAATGTCGTAATGGATGCCTCTATCGGAATTTCATTTCCTTTAAGCCCTCTAGGGTAACCACCCCCATCCCAGCGCTCATGGTGATTGAGTGCAATTCGCGCGGCCATTGTCATAACTGGGTAGTCGGACATGGATAAGACCTCATACCCAAACTCTGGATGTTTTCGCATTGTGACAAACTCGTCATCTGTCAGCGGACCTTCTTTTAATAGGACTGCGTCGGGCGTCGCGACCTTCCCGACATCGTGTAATGGAGCTGCAAGGCGCAACATCTCACACTGATCGGCAGACCAGCCAAGCTCAGAGGCAAGACACGCTGCATACTCGCCAATACGGGTGATGTGCGCGCCAGTTTCGGGATCTTTATATTCTGCAGCACGCGCCAAACAAGCCAGCGCTTCTGCATACGCTTTTTTAATGCCTCGGTTAAGTGCGCTTATCTCAACTTCACTTGCCGCAAGTTGAGCCTCCTTCGCCTGAGCGTTTAATAACTTAAAACGCTCAGAAATAACGAATTCTCTGGCCTCCATCATGATGTCCTCAAGACGAACGAGGTCTAACGGCTTTAGCATGAATTCGGAGGCGCCCAAACGCATTGCATCGACCACTGAATGTATGTCGCCGTTACCCGTCATCAATAGAAATCGACGTATTCGGTCTTTGGTGTCTAGGTCCTTAGCAATGCGCTCTAACAACTGCAAGCCGGTCATTCCTGGCATGGTTAGATCAGACAGAACAATGTGAATGGCGTCGTCCTGCTTGAAAGTCGCCAACGCCTCCTCGCCATTGGCGGCGACGACACACTCAAAATCGATCTCTTCGATGAAATCACTAAGCTCAAGCCTTATGTCGGGCTCATCATCAACAATCAAAACTTTTAATGTAGTCATCTAGCCTCCTCGGAGGACGTCTTTACTGAGTCCTCATGGACCGGCAAGCGAATGGATATCTTGGCGCCATCTTTTGTATTTTCAGCCCAAATATCGCCTTGCATATCCTGAATGATGCCGTAACTGATCGATCCACCTAAACCAGTTCCCTTTCCGACCGGTTTTGTTGTAAAGAAAGGCTCGAAGATATGCGGCAAAACCTCATGGGGAATACCACCACCCGTATCCTCAATGGCAATGGTGACGAACCCATCGCTCACTGTTTGCGTGAGGGTAATAGCGCCGGTAGTAGATCGTTCAGTAATCGCATCTCGCGCGTTGTTCATCATATTGATCAATACCTGCTCAAACTGAATGGTGTTACCCATCACCCAAGTCGCCTCATCGATACGATTCTGCACCGCAATCCCTTTTGAGGCCATAGGTTCAATAACAAGATCACAGGCAGCCGATACCGATGACGAAATATTAAAGGGCTGGTAGTCATCGCCCGCTACGCGCCCAAATGCGCGCATGTGGTCAATAATCGTGGCTGCACGATCAACCGCAGAGTTCATTCGGTCGAGTCGGTTCTTGAGCGATTCTTCCGTCATACGGCCCTTGGCAAGACTATTTGCAATATTACTCAACGCCAGCTTTATGACGTTGAGTGGCTGATTAAGCTCGTGTGCCATACCGGTTGACATTTCACCCAACGTCGCAAGCTTCGAGCTTTGGAGAAGGTGCGCATCCATCTCCCTTTGCTGGGTAAGGTCGGTCACCAGCAGCCAAAATCCTGAAACATCTCCATCAAGCCCCTGGCGTGGCGTTATCGCCAACAACAGGTATCGATGTGAGTGATCGGGTAGCTGCAATGTGTACTCCTCGATCGTCTCACCAGACTCGAAAATCTCCTCAGCTCGCTGGCGCAGTTGAGATGATGCCGAGGCGCTGTCGCCCGTTAATAGCAACATTGCGTCGTTTCGAAAGCGCAGCTGATAGTCGCCATCAATCTCCATCACGCCAAGCGGCAATGCACCCAAAAGCGCCTCGTAGCCACCTACGGCAGATTGTGTCTGCCCATCAGCGGTTATGACCTCCTGGGACAGCCAAGAAAAAGCTTCCTGCAGGCGACTAAACTCGGCTGAAAACGTTTTAAATTGCAGTGCGTCTCGGCTTGCATTCGTATCAGCGGCAAAGCCTCGCTCTTTTCGACGTTTAAGTTGCTCTGCGTCCTCGACCACCTCGATGATGGGCGCGACCATCCGATTAAAAATCCACGATGCAAGGAGCGATGTCAGCAGCACAGCAAGCGACATTAAGACCGTAAAATTAATCACGCCAGCAAAAAAGCCCTGCAGTAGCGGCCACACCTTTAAGTCGATCACCACAGTGTCGCTAGGGTGTAGTTCCAAACTTAACTTTTCTCTCAAGCCAGCTGATATGGGGACAGTTAAACGAGATTCTGGATTCAGCTGTCCCAACCGCGTGTTTGCATTGGTATTGAAAGCATCCGCGTTCCAAACGACGCCTCCCATCCAATCAACGTCTATTATTTGCGATCCGCCCGGCGGGAGTCCAAAGGTGGTCAGATCGGCCACCGCGATCTTACGAATTTCAAGATCCGAGGTATTCATATCGCTGATCTCGTCATCGAGCATCCGTATTGTGTCGATGGCAAATAGTATTTGCTCGCCTAGTACGGCCGTATACACCGGCAATTGCTCATTGTGTACGCGTAAAAAAAGCGGAGACGATAGCTCAGCAAATTCACGACCCATGCTCGCCCGATACTTAAACTTATCAAACTGCTGGTAAAGCGCGGCAAGGATATCCTCGGCACTGTCACGGCGCTCACTGCTGACATCGCGCTCACTGCTGACTAAGGCATCGTCACTAAGAACCGCGCTGCCTTCATCGACGTCAAGGCCCACTAAAACATAACGCTCGCTCACCGATATCCACGGGCTTTTGAGACCAGAAAGACGAACTTCCGCATCACGCACCGCCAGCGCAGCTTGCTGACGATTTTTTAGGAGCAGCTGCGTCTCCGCATAACTGTCAACCAAGAGGCGCGTACTAGTAGTGAGCTCAGTCTGGACAGCAACAGCTCTAAAGTTCACCAACAGCGCGAAAATGATGGTCATCCAAGCGCAGATAGTGACCGTACCGAAAGACTGTGCCGAAATGCGATCGAATTCGTTATGGCGCGCAATTCTGTGAAAAAAACCGTTGAAAATAAAGCAGCACGCCATCCAGACTGATTCCGCAATTACCAAGGCGATGCTCGTATTCATGACGAATACGCTTGCCATTGTTGTCGAGACAAGTATGTCGCCGCCACGAATGAGCGTTTGTCCGGCCGAAAGCAATGGCAAGCAGACCGCCAGCAACGCAAGAAAGCCTGTCATCAAGCGGTGTTCCGCGCGTGCGTTACCGGCAAAAATATCCAACGCAAACAACAGCAACAAGAAGGTACCCGCCTCGATAAGTAAGCCAGCCGGCGGGGTAGTCAGGACCGCGATACTGGATATAACGACTATCCCAAAAAGGCTCACGCGCCAAGCACTGACAAACCGCAGTAACAGAAACATAAATATTTGATACACACCAAAATCCAAGTAACCCACTGTTATCGGTAAAGCAGCGAGCACTGAAACTGCGACTATTAGCGCTAGCGATCCGACAGTCAGTTGCTTGGGTGACAGCCACGTCATCGAGGAGATCACGAGGTCAAGGCCATGGGAAATTCAATGACAGCCTCAAACCCAGACGCCTTTAGCGCAGTGTTGACTGTAATTTCTCCCGACATCGCTCTTACTAAGTCGCGGCTGCGCGTCAGACCTAAGCCCAGGTGGCCCAAATGACCCTTGGTGGTAAAAAAGGGCTCGAATATCGTGTGTCGATAGGCTTCAGATACGCCTCGTCCGTTGTCTCGCAGCTTAAGCACCACTCCCCCGACGTCACTCTCAGAGAGGCTCAGGCCTATGACACCATCCTTCACTGCGTCATTCTCTAGCGCGTAAGTGGCGTTATCCACGAGCTCAGTAAGCACCTGCAGCAGACCACTAGCACTCCCATTGATCATCAACGACTGACTTGCGATCGAGACTTCAAGACGGACCCCGCATTCCAATTCAGTCAACTTAGGCTCAAGCGTGCTCGCGAAATGCTCTACTAGCTCACTGAGATTGATGAATGCCAGTTCTTGCTCAAAATGACGTTGCCCAATCCATTGAATAGCACGCCTTAGAGCTGCCCGCTGACGTAATACCTCGTCGTGCGTGGCGGCTACACTGTCCTTCTCCAGCCAATGCAGCGAATGAGCAAGCTCCTCCCACTGATCGCGGATCTGAGGCACTTCAACATCGACTGGTGGCTTCGCCGAGACCGACGGCGCAACATCGGACATTACAAGCACCAGTACTCTATTGACCCCCAGAGCTGGTTCAAGCTGCGGTCTCAACTGCAGTTGAAGCGGCACCGTTCCTCTTCCTCTTAGCACCAACTCACACTGTAAATCATTGGGAAATTCTCCGAGCCTCGCCACTCGAAATGCATCATCGAATAGCTCCTGCGACTCTCCCTCTAAAAACTCAGCGCTGAATATATCGCGAATTACTCTACTTCTCGCTATTCCGGTCATGGCAACCATGTGTTTATTCCACGCTCGAACAGCACCACTTGCGTCGAGAATAAAACCGGGCTTTTCTGCTATTTCGACTAGCGTTTCAAATTGTGCTCGCAGGTCATCGGATGACCGCATCAGTTCAAGAGAGTTATCGCCCTGAGCGCTTATTTGCGAGCGATATTCCGCAGCTAAAAAGTCAAAACTATCCTGTATTTGCTTCAATTCTTTCACGGCCGAGCCTAAATCAACGGCAGCCGGATCCTCGCCGCGTATTAGTCGTCTCATAAATTGCGATATAGTGCTCAAGGGCTGCACGAGAACGCGATTTACTATCACGACGATGAAGCCCAAACTTATCATTAACAGCGCTATCGCTGAGGTGGGCACGACCAAGCTACGGATCGCTTGAAACTCATTTAAGGTCTCCCGAGATGAGGCCAAGTCCTGACCCATAGCTTTCGCAAACTCCGCCCATGTCTTCGATACGCTGAAGAGGGTCTTTGCATCGCGATTTGGTTCCGATGCGTCGGCAAGAGCGGATAAATACAGAGCAAACTCTCGCTCACAGCACATCAGGGGGATATCGCCTGATTGCGACCTGTCGAGCGATGCAGCGGGAATAGGCTCGTTGAGCAGTATTAGTTGCGCAATTTCCTCTCGCTCTCTCGACAGCAATACAGCGCCTTCAATGGCGTCGAAGTGGTCTTCTTGGAGTCGAAAAAAAGCGATATTCATGGCCATCACGACAAACGTCACGATGCCGTAAACAACAACCAGCCCAAGCAGTAACCTGATAAGAAAGGGTTTGATACCCATACCGCGGCTGCCGTCTACCACACTTGACACCTTTTGGGGTTGAACATCGTCGCTTCCAGATCTCCAGCTGAGCTATTGAGCATCGTTTGTCTGCATCATACGATCATACACAGCATCAAAATCCACATCGACTGATTCGGTTGGCTCGCTCGGGCAGGCGGCAAACGCCGAACTAAGTGACGAATCCCAATCCCATTCACCAGCATCTGGTCTCTGTATCGTGACCCCAAATGCTGACAGTAACTCCCCGGCCTCAGCCAGCGCCGTGGCTCTTGCCGAGATTAGACCCGCCTCTGCACGAGCCAGAGCACGCTCCGTATCAAACAGTTCATTTTGACTGTCGAGAAGGTCCAGTAGACTGCGATCGCCCATATTAAACTCGTCCTCGTAAGCAATTCGTGCCAGGCGCTGCGAGGCGAGCTGTTTTCCCAAATACTCAATCTGCCGCTCTAGTACCAGAGCATCATTGTAGGCAATAAGTACCTCACGGCGGGTATCCCAGCAGGCTTGCTTTCGAGCTTCAATCGCTGCGTAATAACGTTGGTTTCGCTCGCGACGCTCAGCGCTGTCACTACCGCCTCGGTAAAGATTAAAGTTGAAGACGAGTTCGACCGCCTCGGTTTCAAAATCCCCCTGAATGCCCTCGAGATTGTCTGACTGCTCATTTCTGTACCGGAGATCAATACGGGGGAAAAACGCGCCGCGCGCCGCATCGCGTTCAGCACTTACCGCAAGCAATGCTTCGGTCGACTCTCGCACTCTCGGACTTTGGTCCAAGGCGCGCCTTAGGATCGCATCGCGGGATTCACCAATGAGTCGCCGTGGCATTAACGGCATGGGTAATTTCTCCGAGACGACTCGTGAACCGGTTATCCGCTGCAAATCCGCCAGCGTATCGTGCAAATTCGTCGCCTCGGTCAATACATTCGACTCAGCAAGAAACAGGCGCGCCTTGACTTGCTCCAGGTCAACCCCTGCACTGACACCGCTATTAACTCTCTCGGCAATGCGACTGGCGACCTGACGATGAACATAATAGTTCTGCTCCGCGTAACCCTTTAAACGCTGATAGAGCACAACCTCCAAATAAGCGCGAGTCACCTCCAAGGCAGCGTTCTGTGCAGCACCCAGATGTGCCTGGTAGCCTTTGCGGGCTTCAAACTCCGCGGCTCTGACTCTGTCCCGAGTCGCAAATCCGTCAAACAGCAGTTGCGTGGTGGTAAACGTGAGATTGCTTTTATCGTATTCACCAAAATTCGACGTGGGCGTTTGCCTGTCTTCTCTGCCTTCAACCGCTGCAATATCGACAGACGGCCTGAGACCACCTTCAGCGACAGCAATGCGCTCCTTCGCGGCAGTGAAGTCGAAGTAGGTGCGAGCTAGTGACGGGTTCTCATCGAGCGCTAATTTGAGGGCCTGTCCGTAGGTCTCGATGTCAGCCATCGCGTGCGCAGTCGATGACAGCAATATCAGCAGTATGACTAGACGGCTTTTCAACACCCTATCCGAACTTGATCGTGTGACAAAATAGTAGCCCTTACGGGCCTCCGCGGCTATTGTTGTTTTGGTAAAACGATCATGGCTGAGGCTAACAATCCAATAACATGTGGGCATCGTGTCGCAGAAGAGAAACAGGTTTCGGTTTGCAGACACCCGTCGTATCGACTGTTTGGTTGTTTTGTGTGGTTGCGCTATCGACAAGCAGCCTCTTCGCGACACCGCCTTCCACTGATTTTAAAAAGTTCATGTCTGTCTTGTCTGGTCGCTATGGCGACAAAGCGTCGCAGCGAGGAAGAGCGTGGCAAGAGGAGCTCAAAACGCTCGAGCAAATGTCAGTCGCCGAACAGCTGACAGGCATAAATCGGTTTTTTAACCAGCGCATTGCTTGGCAGTCTGATGCGGACATTTACGGTAAAGACGACTTTTGGGCCACGCCGTCAGAAACCATGGGCAGAGGCAGAGGAGACTGCGAGGATTTTACGATCGCAAAATACGTCAGTCTTCGCCAGCTTGGCGTGCCCTCCGACCAATTAAGACTCACCTATGTTAAGTTAAAAGAGGTGGGGGGCGGATCTCAGGCGCACATGGTTTTAGCGTGGTACGAAACACCGGCCGCGACGCCTCTGATTCTCGACAATGCCAACCCCAACATATTACCCGCATCGCAGCGTCGCGATCTGAGGCCCATTTTTAGTTTTACCAGCGACGCACTGTGGGTTGCAGGTAGCAACCAAAGCACCAATGCGACGCCTTCATCACGTTTGTCGCAGTGGCGACAGATGCTCACCAGAGCTCAAGCCGAGGGAATTATGCTGTGAAAGAGGAGATCTCCTATGTCCTTACTTAGCCGCTTGTGGATTAGTATTGGCGGACTTCTTTTAATCGTCTTTGCTGTAACACTGAGTGTGTTTGGCGCTTCGGGCAGTAACACGCTGCAGGAGCAACTCGCCATCGAAACAGAAAATACCGCGCGCACACTAGCGCAGGTGCTGTCCCTAGAAGCACAGGTCTCGGGGGTCGATGAGCTCGACCCAGTCATTGTTCAGCTGCGGCTGTCACCTTTTACAGACTTAAGTGAGTTCCAGTCTGTTGAGCTTCGTGATCCCGCGGGCGATGTGGTGTTTAGGTCGGAGAATAGTCCATTACCTACCGAAGCACCCGATTGGTTCAAAGCACTGTTCACGGTCAAAACCTCCCCCGCAACCGCGCCGGTAATGCTGGGTTGGAATAATTGGGAGCTGTCGTTAACACCGTTTGGCGGTAGTGCTTACGACGAACTCTGGCGAGCCACGGTACGGAGCGCCTTTGCCATGCTCGCGGCTTTCGTTTTGGCCGGTGTGATTGGCCACATCACTTTGTCGAAACTGCTATTACCACTCACTCATGTTGTGTCGCAGGCGGCAGCTATTGGTCAGCGCCGCTTTACGCAGATTAATGTCCCAAGCACTCGAGAATTTGCCGCTGTTGCGCGCTCGATGAACGAATTATCGCAGCGCATTCAATCGATGCTCTCTGACGAAGCAGAATTACTCAAAGGTAAAAAAGCAGTATCGGATCTCGATGAGACAACGGGCTTACTCAATCGGGATACGTTTATGAGCCAATTTGCCACGACGCTCGGCAGAGAAAACGAAGAGGCAAAGGGTTCATTAGCATTGATACGACTGCTTGGTTTGGCGGATATGAACAGAGAGTATGGCCGTCGGCTCATTGACACCTTGTTACTCGACATCGGATCGGCACTGAATGCCTTGCGTGAGGAGACGAACTACAGTTTGAACTGCAGCATTGGACGCATGAATGGTGCCGATCTTTGCGCTATCGCTTCCAACGAGGCCAATGCGAAAAATCTGGCTGATGCGATGCAGCGAGCCGTTAAAGCAACACTAAGCAATCACGGCATCGACGCCCGCTACAACGTTGCTGCAGCTTGTATCGAGTTTGAATACGGTGATGGTGTCGGTGACTTGATGATGGCTGCAGACAACGCACTAGCACAATCGGAGCAGCAAGTTGGCAACCCCATTGTCGCGGCTGAGCTGTCTAAGGAGTTCGCCGACCCCAGGTCTACCCAAGCCTTCTGGCAAGTGCATTTGTCGTCAGCTCTCTCTGAAAATCGAATGTCGTTTACGTGGTATCCGGTCAAAAACAAGCAGGGTAAGGACATTCACCTTGAGGGAATGGCGCGAATCACTATCGACGGTGAGGAATTCAATGCCGGACGTTTCATGCCATGGGTGTTTCGACTGGGCTTGGGTCGGGCGTTCGATCAAGCAGTCATCATGGGTGCAGTCAAGGCCTTAGCGAGTCATAAGGAGCGTTTACATGTCAATCTGTCAGCTGACAGTGTTCGAGATGAATCGTTTACTGCCTGGCTCAAGGATTACCTTGCAGCGCGAGATGAAGAGATCGCTCGACTGGGCTTTGAACTGTCAGAGTCTGCAGTTTTGACCGCCAAAGAGCGATTTGGTGAGCTGGTTTCACTTATTACTCCCTTTGGCTGTCAAGTGGGTGTCGAACACATGGGCTACCGGCCTGAAATTATCGCCGAGCTAGGGCGATTAGGTCCGTCTTACTTAAAAATTGACTCGTTATATACCCAAGATTTGCAAACCAATGAGGGCAACCGCGCCGTTGTTTCAAGCCTAAGTGGCGTCGCCAAGTCCTTAGGAATAGACTGCATTGTAGAGGGCATTAGCACGGGAGAAGACCGTGATCTAGCCTTTGATTTAGGCGCGAAAGGGGCCTCTGGGAGGGCTATAGGCTGAGACTCACCTAGATGATCTCCTCGTCCTCTAGCAAATTAAGCGAGTCTCGCTGACGTTGACGTAGCTGGTTACGCTGGGTGTATTTTTCCTGTACCGGCTCGGGTAACTCGGTAAACAAAATGATATTTTTCGATACCAGTAGATCGATAACATCGTCTAATACGCGAATGAATTCTAAGTCCGAACTTCGGAAGGGGGTATTGGTCGCCGACGCCAAGACCTCGCCTATCGCGGTGGCCTCAGAATCATCAGTCGCTACGAAACCATCCATGGGCTCCTGACTGACGGCAATAACCTGACCGGTCGCATCTCGTTTAACATAAATCATTCGTTGTCAGCTCCCAGCGAGCGCTTTGCTAGTCGAAGTGCTCAGCGCTATCTCCATCATCAAAATTAAGTCGGTAGTTCTCCTCTAGCACCACTGACTCAATTGTATTATCACCCGTGGGTGAATCAGGCGTCTCTATCTCACCATCACTGAGCAACACCTGTAAATCATCCTCTTCGGAGATAAGATCGCCCGGCTCGATAGCAAAACTGACATCCTCAGCCGTCGATGTGGTGCCGTCTTCGAAACGGACGTTGACTTGACCATGGACGGCGACATCACCGTCGCCGTCTATGCGACCCTCACTGTCCTCTCGGTACGTAAGGTCAATACTTTCTACGCCAAGATCCGTCAAAGACATCAGCTCACCTTCATCAGTTATGCCATCTGAATCTTTGTCTTGCCAAATAGCAAACTGATCAAAACGCTCGTCCTGCGCATCCAAGACACCATCTTGATTGGTGTCGAACACCTCGGCGATGGCTTCAAGGTCAGTTTGCGCGTCATCGCTCCACTCAGTGAAGACGTACTCAGACGTCGTATCAACGGTGCCTGAGTCATTTGCATCGATAACGAGTAAGCCATCATCAGGTGCAACCCATGCGGTATTCGTGGTCTCGCCCGACGCCTGATCTTCAAACGCCACGCCTTGTTCGAGACTCAAATATTCAATACCGTCACCATCAAGATCAATGGCGACGGGGGCTGTAGGGAGCGAATTAAAATCAATCGTCACGTCCGCCTTATTAAAAGAATTGCTGCCCCAAGAATCGGCAAACCAGGAGCCTTGAATATCATTCTCTGCAACCAGAGACCCGTCGCTCAAGAATATGCCCCCACTTGCTCCTGAATTGTTGCCGTTGCCGTTGCCGTTGCCGTTATCATAGGATCCAGCTTTGATCACATACGTTTGAACTTGAGGGTTGTCATAACCCCTGGTAGCAAGTTCATCCTCAATCCTCTGAAATAAGGCCTGAGGGGCTGCGGGGTCTTTTTCGTCACCTGGCCAATTGTCCACCTTTACCGTAATTGTCTTCTTAGTGCCCTCTGCCTCGGTTACTTCTACGCGGAAGAGCACGTGACTGATGCCATGTGGTAACGGTGTTGTGCTGGTATCGACCGTGTAAACCTCGGTACCCGTCGCCGTCGCCTCGCCATTCACGTTACCCGTGCTCGTCGTGACGCTGGCCTCGATCGTCTGATTATCATCCGCCGCCAGGTCAGAGCCCGCAACATCAATGCTGAAGCGGTTATTCGCGTCAACCAGACCCGTGTAGGTCGCTCCGTTGATCGTCAACGTGACCGTATCACCTGCCGCAACATCACCACCGGTCGTACCCGTGATCGCGACCTGACCCGTCGCTTCCGACGCGTTAATAATGTCGTCTGCCGTAATATCCTCGTCGAGCGTGATCGTCGCCGTCGGCGACGTGGTATCGACCGTGTAAACCTCGGTACCCGTCGCCGTCGCCTCGCCATTCACGTT
>ERZ802821.324-NODE-324-length-27502-cov-10.0495_pt1 | contig 27502 bp, 27 predicted proteins | sample MGYA00345648_ERZ802821 | MGnify/ENA primary metagenome ERZ802821 (study PRJEB30503, sample SAMEA104212357) | marine metagenome | biome: Westerlies Biome; feature: [SRF] surface water layer (ENVO:00010504) within the epipelagic zone...; material: water... | reverse complement strand
TTCTATCCAGTCGACTTCGCTTCTTCTGGCTCGAGTCAAATAGGCGGTAATGTCTCGACTAATGCTGGTGGTATTAAAGTTATTCGTTATGGCCTGACCCGAGATTGGGTCGCAGGCCTGAAAGTCGTAACCGGCACGGGTGCCCTATTAGACTGCAACGCGGGTTTGGTAAAAAACGCCACTGGCTACGACTTTCGCCACTTAATGATTGGAGCGGAGGGTACCTTAGGATTGCTGGCAGAGATCGACGTGCAACTGACTGCGATGCCGGAACCTCAGATCGTTATGGTTATGGGTGTGCCGAATGTCGTTGATCTTTTGCAGATACTGCAGACCTTCAATGCGGCATTGACGCTATCTGCATTCGAGTTCTTCTCTGACGTCGCGTTGCAAAAGGTTCGCGATCATCGCAGTTTGCCGGCACCGTTGGGTCAGCCGGAGGCGTTTTATGCGCTGGTGGAGTTTGACCAGTCGGCTAATAGTGCGGCTGAAGCGGCCTTTGCCGCCTGTATGGAATCTGGCTGGGTAACTGATGGGGTAGTCAGTCAATCGGAAGCCCAAGCGGCAGCACTTTGGCAGTTGCGCGAAGGAATTTCTGAGGCAATCGCGCCATATACCCCATATAAGAATGACTTGTCTGTGCGCATTAGTGATGTGCCGGATTTCCTAGCGGACGTGGACAATTATGTCGCCGGTAGCTTTCCTGACTTCGAAGTGTGTTGGTATGGGCATATCGGTGATGGCAACTTGCATCTGAATATTTTGCGTCCAGAACATATGAGTGTTGAGGAGTTCTTTCATCACGGTCACGCCATGAGTCCAAAAATCTTTGCTCTAGTTGCGCAGCGACGCGGCAGCATCTCAGCAGAGCATGGGGTTGGCCTGCTGAAAAGAGACTTTTTAGATTTTTCTCGTAGCTCAGAGGAAATAGCCTTGATGCGCGGTTTAAAAGATTTGTTTGATCCGCATGCGATCTTCAATCCGAATAAGTTATTGCCTGCGATTGATGGGCTTGCCGCAGATGCAGACTAGCCTATCTCGATAATTTCGTCTGGGGTGGCGAGCAGGATGCAATCGGCGGGCGACAGAGCGAACAGGCCGTTACACACCACGCCAGGGATGTTATTGATGCTGGTTTCCATTGCCTCGGGTTGGTCAATGCACAACTCGTGCACGTCAAGAATCCAGTTGCCATTATCTGTCACCACATTCTCTCGCCACTCGGGACGTCCGCCTAACGTCACTAATTGTCTAGCGACGACGCTGCGTGCCATAGGTATGATTTCTACAGGTAGCGGAAAGGCGCCTAGCTGCTCCACCCGTTTGCTGGCATCAGCGATGCAAATAAACTGCTCAGCAGCGCTGGCTAGGATTTTTTCACGGGTCAGGGCGGCGCCACCGCCCTTAATTAATTGCTTTGCATTGTTCAGTTCATCGGCGCCATCGATATAAACGTCAACGCTGGGGGCGGCGTTAAGATCTAGCACAGGGATGCCCAATTTCTGCAGCCGCGCTGTTGATGCGTCGCTAGAGGAAATTGCGGCGTCAAAGGTGTGTTTGATGGCTGCGAGTTGATCGATGAAACAATTGGTCGTGGAACCGGTTCCGACCCCAATGACGCTTTTACTGGACAGCAGCGGTGCAATTTTTTTTATCGCTGCCGCAGCGGCCCTCGCTTTCTGCTCGTGGGCGAGATCTACAGCGCCTGATTTTAATTCGCTAATGGCTGGTTCCTGTTGGCGATTCGAAGGAAAATGGTGACATGTTAGAAACCTATGTAAAGAAAATTCTGTCCTCGCGAGTTTATGAGGTTGCGGACGAAACGCCCTTAACTCGAGCGGCGAGCTTGAGTCAACGCTTGGGTGTGGATGTGCGCCTTAAGCGTGAAGACTTGCAGTCTGTATTTAGCTTCAAGCTGCGCGGCGCGTACAACAAGATTAGTCAATTGCCCGCCGACGAGCTTGCTCGAGGTGTTATTACTGCATCAGCAGGAAATCACGCCCAAGGCGTTGCCCTGGCGGCTCAGCGATTGGGCATCAAAGCTACGATTGTGATGGGTCGTAATACGCCAAGTATTAAGGTGAACGCTGTTCGCGCGCGCGGCGCAAAAGTTATTTTACATGGCGATAGTTATGACCAAGCGTCTACTCACGCTGCAGCAATGGCGGCAGCGGAGCGTTTAGTTTATGTCCCGCCTTATGATGATGTTGATGTGATTGCCGGTCAGGGAACGATCGGTATGGAAATTGTTAACCAGTATCCTGGTGATCTCGACTCTATTTTTGTCCCTGTTGGCGGTGGCGGTTTAATCGCCGGTATAGCAGCCTACGTAAAATATTTGCATCCAAAAACTAAGGTGATTGGTGTAGAAGCAGAGGGCTCGGCGTGTTTGTACGCGGCGCGACAGGCAGGTAGACGAGTGCGTTTGCCTGCAGATACCTTAGATTTGTTTGCCGACGGCGTTAGCGTTGCGCAAGTGGGCGCAGCACCCTTTAAGATAGCCAAGCACTATGTTGACGATGTGGTATTAGTGAATACTGATGAAATCTGCGCTGCCATAAAAGACGTTTTTGAGGATGCTCGATGTGTCGCGGAACCCGCCGGCGCATTGGCTATTGCCGGTATGAAACGGTATCTGGCTCGGGCTAGTGGAATTGAATCCGCGGTAGCCATCGTCAGTGGCGCTAACGTTAATTTTGATCGTTTACGGCACATTTCTGAGCGAGCGGAGCTCGGCGAGGAGCGGGAAGCGATTCTGGCGGCAAAGATTGACGAGCAGCCTGGCAGTTTCCTGCGGTTTTGCAAAGCGCTAGGCCGCCGCGCAATCACCGAATTTAACTACCGCTCTGCAGACGCCGATAGCGCACACATTTATGTGGGACTTGGCGTTGACTCCCAAGCGGATCGAGAGGCGGTGGTTAAGAGCTTGCAGGAAAAGCATTACGGCGTTCTCGACATGACAGATAACGAAGCGGCTAAATTGCATGTCCGTCACATGGTAGGCGGCAGAAGTCCTGAAGGAATTGACGAGTTGCTGTATCGGTTTGAGTTTCCTGAACGCCCCGGCGCCTTGCTGCAGTTCTTGACGGGTTTAGGTCAGCGCTGGAACATCAGCTTATTCCATTATCGTAACCATGGGTCAGCTTGGGGGCGGGTATTGGTGGGATTTACTGCGTCCAAAAAAGATCAGCCAGCGTTGAATAAATATCTAAGGCAGATTGGCTACCGGTTTTGGTCGGAGCAAGATAACCCCGCGTATAAAATGTTTTTACAGTAATCGCCTTGATGTTCACTGCGAGTGCTTAAGCCATTCGTCCTCAAAGGCCAGTAGGGTGGTATCCGTTATGCGGTCAACGTACAGCCTGCCGTCGAGGTGGTCGAATTCGTGTTGCATTACGGTAGCCAGAAAGCCCCGTAATTCGAGAACCTCAGTTTGTTTTGCGGTGTTTGTATAGGTTACCCGTATATGCTGCGGTCGTTCCACGAACCCGCGTAGGCCGGGCACGGATAAGCAGCCCTCCCAGTAGCCTTCGCATCGCGTATCGAGGACTTCGATAACGGGGTTGAAAAATACCGTAAGCGGCATCGCTTCTATATCGCCGTAGCGGGTGGGTCCTCCAGGAATGTCGATGATGGCCAGACGCAGATCCTCGTTGATCTGTGGCGCCGCCAGACCTATACCGCCAGAGTCTTTAAGGGTGTCCACCATGTCATCTAAAAGGCGCTCCATGTCAGGGCTATCCATATGGGCATCGGCAACAGGCGCAGCGATGCGTCGTAAGTTGGGGTGGCCCATTCGGAGGATCTGTCTTACTGCCATACTTTCCTGCTTAGTGGAATTGTCTAAAGGCCTCGTCCGTTACGACCATATCCAGTGGCACGTCCCATCCCTCGCGGGGTAATAAAGACGGTGTTTGTTGTTCGCTAAAGGCAATGCCGATAAGAGTAGGACGTTCGGTGGGGTCGGAAAAAAAACGATCATAGTAGCCGCCACCCATTCCCAGTCGACTGCCACGTTCATCGAACGCAACTAAGGGCACTAAGGCGCAATCAAGTTCACTGGCGCGGGCAGGGGTGCTTTGGTCTGCCGGTTCCAGTAAGCCGAAACGATTTCTTTGCAGTTCGGCGTTCGGATCCTGTTTGACAAAAATCATGTGCCCGCGCTCCTCGTTGATACAGGGCAGGAAAATTGACTGCTGGCGCTGCCATGCAAAATTGATAAACGCGCCAATCCATGCCTCCTCCGGGCTTGCCAAATAGGCCGCTATGCGCTGAGCAGTATTTAGGATGGGTAATGCTTCCAGACGCCGATTGATCCGCTCGCTTTTATGGGTACGGCAAGCAGCATCCAGGTGCTGACGCAACGATCGGTAATGGGCGCGTAGTGTGGGCCGGTTTGTCATGCCTACATCATCGACTGACGAAAAAAATGTTCCCGGTGATGCCGCTGTTGGTTTGCCCTGAACCGTTGAGATTCAAGGCGGAGACCCCAGCCAAGCCGAAGGCGACCCATAATATTGGGTATGCACACTGGCCTAGCGAAAGAATCTCCTGAGGTTTATATAACGGCTCAAGGACGCGACCACTGGCTAACATCCCAGGAACACAAGAAGTATAACGACTAATGGCTTGGCCACCAGCGGAGATTTCTTAACTCTAAGTCAGATTTTCATCTGTTTATTTTCGTTAATGGCATCCGCGACCCGATCGCTGAGTTTCTGCACTCGTTCATTAACAAGGTCTTGTGCTTCGGCATGCTTGCTTTTGCTTTGCAATAACTCGTTGCAGACATTTAACGCGGCCATGACAGCGACTCGATCAAGCCCGACGACGCGGCCAGAGGAGCGAATAGATTCCATTAATGTGTGTAGATAGTGGGCAGCTTCGCGCAGCGATTGTTCCTCGCCCGCAGGGCAAGCGACTTGATAATCCTTGCCGACAATAGAAACGGTGAGGGTATTACTTTCTGTTGTCATTACTGCTCTCTCTCCGGGCGAGGTCTTAGATGCGCTGTAAAGTCAGCTGCGCTCTAGGGATTTCAGGCGCGTAATCATCGCTTGGACGCCGGTTGTGGCGGTCTGGTTTTTTTCCAGCAACTTGGCGCGTTCGAGGCTCCACTGCTGCTGCTGTGCGCGCAAAGCTCGATTCTCGTTGGCCAGAACTTCGGTCAGTGTGATCAGATCGTCGACACGACGCGCTAATTGATCGAGTTGTATGGATTGATCACCTACGTCATTCATAGAGCTTTACTAGTATTTCTGCGGACAGTGCGTAATAGTTTGCGCCCTTTAATGTTTATTGTGTAGCCCCTCCGCAGTGTCTGATTTAGATCATAAAGCGCAACTCGCATCCGTGCTGCTGTCTCGTCAAGAACTCCATGGCATGGTTGCAGGTTTTATTGCCGCCTCAGCCTGCCCCACGGTGGAAGATTTTCCGCTCAGTGAATTAGTTGCCCTAGCGGGTGATCAAGCGCTCACCGACGAACCCGCCGTCTTGGATTTTGTTGCAGCGAGTTTACTTAACCTGCGCGATGAAGATTTGGGTTTTGCTCCGTTGATTGCGGATGATGACGAGCCGCTGGCTCAACGAGTTGACGAATTAGCAGAATGGTGCGGCAGTTTTCTCAGCGGTTTTGCTGGAGCGAACGCCACAGGCCGCGATCAGTTACCCGTGGACATCCAAGAAATCATCCGCGACTTTGCGACGTTATCGGCCATGGGCGCTGACGTGGAAGTTGCAGACGCGGATGCTGAATCTGCGCAAGACGAAGAGTCCTTCAGCGAAATATATGAATACGTTCGTGTCAGTGTCTTGCTGGTGCTCGCGTTGCTTGACGAAGAGCAGCCTGATGTCGAACAGGGCCCTGTGCAGTGACCCAAATCGATCAGGCGGAATTTGCTCAACGCCGGCGCCAACTGATGGATGCCATGGAGCCGGGATCCATCGCCCTAGTGCCTGGCGCGACCACGCAGCGCCGTAATCGCGACATCGACCATGCATTCCGCCAAGACAGCGATCTTTGGTACCTATGTGGGTTCGACGAACCGGATGCTGTGCTTGTTTTAGCGCCTGAACGCGGTCAGGGTGAAGTGATTATGTTTTGCCGTGACCGAGATGTTCGAGCGGAGCAATGGGATGGTGGAATTTGTGGTCCGGAGCGTATTGTGGAGCGCTATGGGGTGGATGTTGGTTTTCCAATCGCTGACTTGGACGACATTTTGCCGGGACTATTGGAGGGTCGTCGGCGCATCTATTTGACCATGGGCGAATACCCTGCGTTTGATCAACGCCTGTTGAGCTATGTGGCGACCATTCGCAGTCGAGAAGCCGGTGGCGCGATGCCTCCTGGGGAATTTGTATCGCTAAAGCATTTGCTGCATGAACAGCGGTTGGTTAAAAGCCCAGCTGAAATTGCTTTGATGCGCGAGGCTGCAAACATCAGTGCTCAAGCGCACATCCGGGCCATGCAAAAATGTCGTGCTGGCTGCACTGAAACCCAGCTCGAAGCGGAATTGATTTATGAATTTATGCTCGGTGGGGCGCGGCACAGCGCCTATCCCAACATTGTTGGCAGCGGGGCTAATGCCTGCGTACTGCACTACACGGATAACACTTCGATATTACGGAGCGGCGAACTGGTGCTCATTGATGCAGGTTGCGAATATCAGTACTACGCCGCCGACATTACCCGTACCTTTCCTGTTGCCGGCGTGTTCTCACCTAAGCAGCGCGCACTTTACGACATTGTGTTGGCTGCAAACGAAGCTGCCATTGCTCAATGTCGCCCTGGCGTGCCATTTAACGCACCCCACGATGCAGCAATAAGCACCATGATCGAAGGTCTGTTAACGCTGGGTTTACTCGAGGGCTCGGTCAATCAGATTATCCATAGCGGGGCGTATCTGCAGTTTTGTCCGCATAAGAGTTGTCACTGGTTGGGCCTCGATGTTCATGATGTTGGCGATTATCGCCTTGGGGGAGAGTGGCGGCCATTGCAGCCCGGAATGGTGCTCACCGTGGAACCAGGAATCTATATCTCCGCAGATGCTGCTGGTCACGACGATCAGCAACTAAGCCATATGGCCCAACGCGCGCTAAAAAACTTCATCGGCACAGGCATTCGCATTGAGGATGATGTGCTAATTACTGAGTCAGGATGCGAGGTTCTAAGCCGTCGCGTTCCTAAAACTGCAGATGAGATAGAAGGGTTGATGAGCGCAGTATGAGCCGGGGCCAACACATTGCTATAGCAGGGGCGGGCCCGGTAGGTGCTGTGGCTGCACTAGCACTCCAGCAACGTGGTTTTGCAGTAACCATTGTTGATCGTAGAAAGCCCGCGCCGGGACCGCACGGCTTGGGCATGGATATTCGCAATGTCGCGTTGTCGCAAGGCTCTCGTAAACTGGTTGAGAGCGTTATTGCCTGGCCGCAACAGGCAGGTATGTTCAAGTCTATGCGCGTTTGGGAGCAGTGGGGTGTTAATGCTCTAAATTTTGATGCCGAGGAGCTCGGCAGCAACTGCCTAGGCTGGATTTGTGAGGTGGCGCCGTTGCTGCAGGCGTTGTGGCAGCAACTTGAGGCCAACCCCGGTATTCGTATCGTTTTGGGCGATATTCAGTTGGTAGAGGCGAATTCCACCGGTGTAGCGATAACCGTCGCTGACGAATCTCTAAGCGCTGATTTCTTGGTTGCCGCAGATGGCGCACGCTCGGCAGTGCGCAATTTATTAGAGGTGCCGACTCAGGTTTGGCCGACCGGCCAGAGTGCCCTTACGACAGTCGTTGAAACAGAGCTCAGTCACGAGCATACCGCTTGGCAGCGTTTTCTGGTGGATGGGCCATTGGCGTTTTTGCCCAGCAAGCATGAACATTACTGCTCGGTGGTTTGGTCACAGTCGCCCACGTCGATCGAAGCTAATCTTGCGCTCACAGATGCTGAATTTTGCCAGCGCGTGGGGAGTGCACTGGAACATCGCTTGGGCAATATTGGGCAAGTGGCTCAGCGCCTGAGTTTTCCGCTGCAGCAGCAGTTGGCCCAGAGTGCGCAGCCACGACCCCGGATATTGCTCATTGGTGATGCTTTGCGAGTGGTGCATCCATTGGCCGGTTTGGGTATGAATCTTGGTCTTGAAGATGTGCGCGCCCTGTTGCAGCGTGTAGATGAAACAAACGCAGATTTAGCCCCAGAATGTTTCACGAAATTTGCTCGCCAACGTTTGTTAAAATCTCAGCTGATGTTGCGTATTTTGGCCGGTCTTAAGACGCTTTATGGACAACCTTCTCCAGCACTAAGTTGGCTACGCAATGTCGGGGTCGGTGCAGTAAATCGGTCAGACTGGCTGAAACGCCAAATCATGGTCGAGGCCCTTGGGGGGCGCGAAGTTTTGGCGCGAAAAAATTCACACTAGGATTAAAATTTCCCACCCGATAGCCGTAACTTTGGAGTATCCATTGGCAGCACAACAAATACCCGCGAAGACACCCCTGTACCAAGAACATCTGGCGTGTGGTGGCAAAATGGTGGACTTCGCGGGCTGGTTGATGCCGGTCAACTATGGCTCACAAATAGAAGAGCACACCGCAGTGCGCAATGACGCAGGCATGTTTGATGTTTCCCACATGACCATTATCGATGTGCAGGGTGAGCAAGCAGAGGTTTTTCTGCGGCGTATAGTTGCTAACGACGTGGCCCGCCTCAACCTTAATCAAGCGCTTTACGGCGCATTACTGAACGAGCAGGCGGGTGTCTTAGACGACCTTATCGTCTATCGTCTCGCCGAGGGCTTTCGTTGCGTTGTAAACGCCTCTACCCGCGATAAAGTTTTGGCATGGATGCAGCAAAATACTCTGCCCGGTGCCCACTTCGAGCATAAACCTCAGGTGATGATTGCGGTACAGGGGCCGAACGCGATACAGCGGCTGCAGCAAGTCGAAGTTGTGTCCGGTTTGGCAGACCTCGAGCCGTTTTATGCTATGCAGTATGGATCGTGGCTCATTGGGCGTACCGGTTATACGGGCGAAGACGGCGTTGAGGTAATGTTGCCTGAAGCCGACGGCGTTAATTTGTGGCGTAAGCTTCGCGAGGCTGGCGTGGCGCCTGCTGGATTGGGGGCGCGAGATACCCTGAGGCTGGAAGCAGGCTTGAATTTGTATGGCCAAGATTTGGATGAGGCGACCTCGCCGTTGGCCAGCAACATCGGCTGGACGATCGCTTGGGAACCCCGAGATCGCGATTTTATAGGTCGTGGAGCATTAGAGCAGCATCGTCAAGCCAACGAGCAAAAACTAACGGGTTTGATTATGCGTGACAAAGGTATTTTGCGGCATGGCCAGATCGTTTATACAGATGCAGGCATGGGTGTGATTACCAGTGGGACTTACTCGCCCACCTTGGAGTACAGTATTGCGCTGGCGCGGGTGCCTAAAAAGGCGACCGGTGAGTGTGAAGTGGACATTCGAGGTAAGCGCAAAACGGCAATGCTGTGCAAGCCACCCTTTGTGCGCAATGGCAAGATAATGCACACCTAATTGGGCGTGTGCGATGCCGATAGTTTTAATTGATCAGTCAGAGACGAAGCGATGAGCGAAATACCCAGCGATTTAAAATATGCGGCCACCCATGAATGGGCGCGGATAGAGGAAGACGGCACGGTTACCGTGGGCATCAGTGATCATGCGCAAGACGCGCTCGGCGACGTGGTTTATGTGGAACTTCCAGAAGTCGACCAAGTGATTGCGGCGGGTGATGAAGCCGGTGTAGTTGAATCTGTAAAGGCGGCGTCGGATGTGTATGCCCCCATTAGCGGTACTGTTTGTGCAGTTAATGAAACCCTTGAAGAGGCGCCAGAAACCGTCAACTCGGACGCTTATGCCGACGGCTGGTTCTTTAAAATGCAGCCCGCGGATGTGGGCGAGCTAGAAGAATTGTTGGACGCTGAAGCCTATGGCGAGGTCTGTGAGGCCGAGGACCACTAACCCTTCGCGCAGTATATGGCTTGTCCATCAGTGTTACGGACAAGCCTCAGTTTTAGGAGAAACCATGCCCTTTATCCCTCATACCGAATCAGACGTTGCAGAAATGCTCGCAGAGATTGGTGTTGCCGATATCGATGCACTGTTCGATGAAATTCCTGCAGATCTTGTTAGTGATCAGCTTAACTCTGTGCCGGAAGGTCGAAGTGAGTTGGAAATGTTGCAGTTTATGGCCGCTCGGGCGGAACAGGACCAAGGCTACACCTGCTTCTTAGGTGCTGGGAGTTACGACCATCATATTCCTGCGGCGGTTTGGGACCTCACCGCTCGGGGTGAGTTTATGACCGCTTATACACCGTACCAAGCGGAGGCGAGCCAAGGCACGCTGCAACTGATCTATGAGTATCAGTCAATGATGACTGCCCTCACGGCAATGGATGTGTCCAATGCCTCGGTTTATGACGGCGCCAGTGGCTTGGCTGAAGCCGTGCTGATGGCTGTCCGGGCAAACAAGAAAAATAAATCTGGACGGGTATTGGTCGCGCAAACAGTGCACCCAAACTATATTCAGACCACTCAGAATATTGTCCATAACCAAAATGTTGATTTAGCGATGCTGCCTGTCAGCGGTGACGGTGTGATGGCTATTGCCGAAATGGAAGCAGGTGATGTGCCGCCGGTCGCGGTGGTGATCCAGCAGCCAAACTTTTTTGGCCGCCTCGAAGAAGTGGATGCACTCACCGATTGGGCCCATTCACATGGCGCCTTGGTTATTGCAGTAGTCAATCCAATGACGCTTGCTGTGCTGAAGCCGCCGGGGGAATGGGGTGAGCAGGGCGCGGACATTGTTTGTGGTGATGGCCAGCCTTTTGGTGTGCCTATGGCGTCGGGTGGCCCGTCGTTTGGATTCATTTGCAGTCGCAAGACGTTGATGCGGCAGCTACCCGGCCGGGTTATCGGTCGCACTCAGGATCTCGAAAGCCGGGTGGGCTATACCCTGACTTTGCAAGCTCGGGAGCAGCACATCCGGCGTGGTAAAGCCACGTCGAACATCTGCACTAACCAAGGATTGCTGGTCACAGCGGGCACCATATACATGAGTTTGATGGGTTATCAGGGCATACGCGAAACCGCGGTAGCCAGCCATCAAAAAGCAACCCAGTTGCGCGAAGCTTTACTCCAGTGCTCCGGCGTGGAGGCGCTGTTCCCGGGGCCAAGTTTCCATGAGTTTGCGCTGAAATTGCCGGTGCCGGCGAAGACAGTGATTGATGCCATGATCGAAGACGGCATTCTCGCCGGATTAAATCTGGCAGATTTTCCAATCCCAGGGGTCGAAGGTGCAGAACACGGCCTCTTGGTCGCGGTCACCGAAAAACGCACCGACGCGGAATTACGACATTACGTCCAAGCGTTTACCCGCGCTTTGGCGGCATCGACAGAGGATTAGCGCATGAATCAAATGAGCCCGTTAAACCAATTGAACCCGAAGGATCAGAGCCAGCAAGGTCGAACAATATTCGAATTGAGCGTCCAAGCCCGGCGCGCCAGCGCCCAACGAGTCGACGGCGCGGATGAACAATCCTTGAGTGACCTGCCACAACATTTGCTGCGCACTCACGCGGCACAGATGCCGGAAGTTTCTGAACTGCAGACCGTTCGGCATTACACTAATTTGTCGCGCAAGAATTTTTCAATCGATACTCAGTTTTACCCGCTGGGCTCCTGCACCATGAAATATAACCCCCGCGGAGCGCATAAGGCGGCCAGCCTGCCGGGGTTTCTTGGCCGCCATCCGTTGGCGCCTGAGTCGGTAAGTCAAGGTCACTTGGCGTGTCTTCACGATTTGCAGGAAATCTTACGGGACGTCACGGGAATGAAGGGTGTATCGCTGGCACCGATGGCGGGTGCCCAAGGCGAGTTTGCAGGCGTTGCAATGATTCGAGCTTATCACCAAGCGCGAGGCGATGAAGCGCGTACCGAGATTATCGTCCCCAATGCGGCCCATGGCACGAATCCCGCCACCGCGGTTATGTGCGGATATAAAGTCACTGAAGTGCCGGTGAATGCCGACGGCGATGTAGATTTGGCAGCACTTAGGGCCTGTGTTGGACCGCAAACGGCCGGTTTGATGATGACTAACCCGTCTACCTGCGGTGTGTTTGAGCGTCAGATTAAAGAGATCGCTGAAACCGTCCATGGCGCCGGAGGGCTGCTCTATTACGATGGCGCGAACCTGAATGCGATTTTGGGTAAGGTTAAGCCGGGCGATATGGGTTTTGATGTGTTGCACATGAACCTGCACAAAACCTTTGCCACGCCTCACGGCGGCGGCGGACCAGGTGCTGGGCCAGTGGGTGTAAGCGAGCGCTTGCTGCCCCATTTGCCGTTGCCGGTGGTGGCAAAAACAACCGATGCTGATGAGCCTTATTACCGTTGGTTGGGCGCTGCTGATCTGCCAGAGAGCATTGGCACGCTGTCGGCCTTTGCCGGTAATGCGGGCATTCTTATTCGAGCGCTCGCCTATGCATTGTTGCTGGGTCGTCAGGGCATGCATCGGGTTGGGCAGTACGCGACTCTCAATGCCAATTACATGGCGGCACGCTTTGCCAAGGCAGGTTTCCAGCTGGCTTACCCAGAACGCCGCGCGACCCACGAATTTATTTTGACGTTCCAAAAAGAAGCTAAGGAGCTTGGCGTTAGTGCCATGGATCTCGCTAAACGATTACTCGACTACGGTGTACATTCGCCGACCACCTATTTCCCTCTGTTGGTGCCGGAGTGCTTCTTGATTGAACCGACCGAGACGGAAACCAAAGCAGAGTTAGACGGTTTCGTCGATGCGCTCATTAAGGTGCGGGATGAGGCCATTCGCGACGCTGAGTTCGTTCAGCAGGCCCCGTACACTACAACTGTTAGACGTCTGGATGATGTTAAAGCCGCACGGGATCTGGATTTGGCCTGGGGCGATGAGGCGGCGGCTGCTAAGCGCTAGCTTTCAGCGCTCTAGCCCAGTTGGTCTTTTAAAGCCTCCAAGTCAGTAAGTGCGGGTGCGCATTCAGAGCCATCAAAGATGAACGCGCTGACACTATTCTGGGCCGCCGTACTGACCAGTCGCGGTAAGAAGCTGGGTAGAGGTCCGGCGCTCGTATAGGGGATCGCGTAGACGCTGCGCCAGGGCGCAAAAGTACTTTCAAGCGCAGCGCTCCAAACCGCCATTTCGGCCTCGGGTCCGCGTAAGATTATCGCCTGCGGCACCAGCAAAGCGTCCTCTAGTGCCGTCAGCAAGCCGCAATGCCCAGTGGGCAGATGTTCCATTACCGCCCGCGCCCAACGCAGCGTGTTGGCTGCCGCATCAAGATAGCGTTGCTCGCCGAAGAGCAGCCCCAGCCGGTGGAGTGTTAAAGCCAGAGTTGCATTACCGGGCGGCAGCGCCTCATCTAAGGTCGGTTTTGGTTCATAAATGAGCGGTTCGACGTCTCGTGCTGCAAAGTAGAAGCCACCGTTGTCGTTGTCATAGAACTTGGCCAGTGCGGCGTCCGCCAGTTCGCGTGCAAAGCGTGCGATGTCCTCTCGCCAGTGGCATTGCAGCAGGCTTTCCAGCCCCGCGAGTACATTGGCGTAATCATCAAGACATGCCGCATGGCCCAGTCCGCCTTCATGCCAAGTGCTATATAACGTCTCTTTATCCCAGCAATGTTTCCGTATGAAGTCTGCACAGTTATCGGCAAGAGTTGTCCAATCGGGACGGTTAGCGAGGCGCCCGGCATCGGCGAGGCCTTTTATCGCCAAACCGTTCCAAGCAGTAATTACTTTGCGGTCGACAGCGGGCGGGGTCTCGGACTCTAATCGCGTGGCGGCCATTTTGCGCTTCGCGGAGGCGAGCAAGGCATCGGCCTCATCGGCAGTCATAGAGAGGCGATCAACCACGGATCGATAGGAATCATGCCGATGCAGATTCCAGTAATTTCCCACGTTAGCGAGTTTGTCCAAACCAAAGAGGGTTTCCACCAGCAAGTACTCGTCCTCGCTGAGCAATTTTTTCAGTTGTTCGCGACGCCAAAGAAAGTACTGGCCGTTTTGCCCATGGCTTTCGCCGTCCTCGCCGGCCACAAAGGCACCCTCGGGTGTCAGCAGGGTTGTTTGCATCCAATCTGCCATACCGGACATAGTGCCGTGGAATAAATCGTCTTGGCCTAAGGTTAGTGCCGCGGCAAATATTGGCAGCATTTGCGCGTTGTCATACAGTTTCTTCTCAAAGGTGGGCACCATCCACTGAGGGTCGTGAGCGTAACTGAACAAACCGCCGCTGATGTGGTCATGAATGCCGCCACGGGCTATTTTGGTAAGGGTCGTCATGACGGCGTCGAGTGCTTCCCGGTCATTGTCGCCGCGCCGTCGGCTATAGGCCCAATGGCGCAGCAGCCGCTGCATGCGGGTCGGCATCGGAAATTTGACGCTTTTACCGAAACCGCCTTGAGATGGATCGTGTTGCTGCAGTAGCTGGTCGCGACCATGTTCCAGGAGCGCAAAATCCTCTACGCCTGGGTCCAATACTGGAGGCGTTAGTTGCTCCAGTGCTTGGCTGAGTTTCTGCGCCTGCTCGTCCAGTTCCTGCCTTTTGCTGTTAAAGGTTTCGATAATTCGCAGCAATAAATCTGCGAACCCCGGGGTTTGGTGTTGGGCTTCGTGTGGGAAGTAGGTGCCGCCAAAAAATGGCAGTTGGCTGTCAGGCTCCAAAATCAGGGTTAGAGGCCATCCACCGCTTTTGGGAGCAATAAGCTGCAAGGCACTTTGATACACCTTGTCTAGATCCGGCCTTTCGTCTCGATCAACTTTAATGTTTATAAAGTGTTCATTCATAACTGCGGCGGTGGTGGCGTTGCAAAACGACTCGCGAGCCATGGCCTCGCAGCCGCGACAGCCGCGGTAGCCAATGGTCATGAGAATCGGTTTGTTGCTGGCGCGCGCACTAGCTAAGACTGTATCCGTCCATTCATGCCATTCCACTAGGTCTTTGGCGTGATCGAGTAAATAGTCGCTGGTCGCGTTGGCAAGCTCATTTGGCATGGTCGGGATTAAAGCGGTTAAAACAAAATTTTCGCACGTTTGCGGGCCTTTAGTGCAGCTTATATTTAGCCAAAGCCAGATCACTGATCTTGCAAACGCAGTAACTAATTGAAACAAGGTCGAATAGAACCGCTATGGCCGCTTGTGCGAACATGCACGGACGGAGCGCCAACTGTATGTTGGTGATCAGCGAATAAAGACGGGCAGAAGCAAATTAATGATTGATGAAAACGGTTACCGCTCGAATGTCGGCATAGTGTTGGCAAACGCTACAGGCCAAGTCCTGTGGGCGCGGCGTGTCGGTGGCCGGAATGCTTGGCAGTTTCCACAAGGAGGGGTCAACCAAGGCGAAACGTCCGAGCAAGCGCTGTACCGAGAGCTCTACGAAGAAGTGGGGCTGCGCGCTGACAGTGTGCGGCTGCTTGGCCAAACCGATGATTGGCTGCATTACGACTTGCCACAGCGCATGCGTCGTAACAATTCGACGCCGGGATTTGTTGGTCAAAAACAAAAGTGGTTTTTGTTGGAGCTTGTCGATGATGACGCTGCAATTCAGGTCGACCACTCTTGCAAGCCAGAATTCGACCAATGGTGCTGGGTCAGTTACTACTACCCGATCTCGCAAATCATCGACTTCAAGCGTGCCGTCTATCGGCAAGCGCTGGTGCGGTTGGCACCCCTTCTGCCGATGCCGAGCTAATTATGCTCAATACTCTGCGGCAAATTGTACAAGCGTTCGCTCAAGAGGCTGATTTTGCAGCATCGGTACGCCTGCTTGCCCGCCAAGTACGCGTGGCATTGGGCACCGAGGTGTGCAGTATTTACCTCCTCAACGGCACGCGCGACGGTTACCGTCTTGCAGCAACGGAGGGGTTAAACCAAGCGCAAATTGGTGAGGTGATTCTCGCACAGAACCAAGGTCTGGTCGGGCTAGTGGGCCGGCGTGCCGAACCGTTAAACCTAGACGCCGCTCAGGACCATCCTAATTTTTTCTTTGTGCCGGAAATCGGTGAGGAACCGTTCAACGCTTTTCTTGGTGTACCCATCATCCATCAGGGGCGGGTGCTGGGTGTGTTGGTGGTGCAGCAACGGGATACGCGGCGTTTTGACGAGGGCGAAGAAGCCTTTATGGTCACATTGTCGGCGCAGCTCGCCACCGAAGTGGCTCACGCTCAAGCCGTGGGTGACAGCTCCCTGTTTGGTGGTGCGCGGGAAACCAACGTGGAAGGCTGCTTTCGAGGATTACCTGGCTCCCCGGGGGTCGGTATTGGTACGAGTGTAGTCTTGCACCCTATTGCGAATTTCGAGGCGGTGCCTGAGCGTCCGGCAAGTGATATCACCGTTGAATTGACCCTCCTCGACCGCGCGGTGGAGGCGGTGCGTAACGATATCCGCGGCATTATCGAAGAGTTCAAAAACAGTCTGCCCCAAGAAGAGCTGGCGCTTTTCGATGCGTACCTTCACATGCTCGACGATAACGCTCTGGCTGGAGATATTCGCGAACGGGTACGCCTTGGTCAGTGGGCCCAAGGCGCGTTAAAGCAGGTGATTCGCGAGCACGTCAGCCGCTTCGAATTAATGGAAGACCCTTACCTAAAAGAGCGCGGCAGTGATGTAAAGGACCTTGGCGTGCGGATTCTCGGGTATTTGCAACGCATTCGAGAAAAGAAAACTCAGTTTCCACGAAACACTATTTTGATCGGTGAAGAAGTCACGCCATCTATGCTCACCAGTATCCCAGCGGAGCGCCTGCGCGGTGTTGTGTCGGTGAGAGGATCGGGCAATTCGCACGTAGCGATTTTGGCCCGCGCTATGGCTATACCGGCAGTGATGGGGGCGGTGGATTTGCCTGGCTACGATCTGGAAGGCGTGCCCCTCATCGTTGATGGCGACTACGGTGAGGTCTATACCCATCCGAGCAAAGAGCGGATAGAAGAAAACCGGATACAAATAGCCGAACAAAAACTCTTTGAAGAAGAATTAGATGCGCTCAAAGATTTACCCTGCATTACTCAGGACGGTTGGCGAGTGCAATTGTGGGTCAATATCGGGCTTACCGGCGACATCACCCGCTCGTTAGATCGGGGTGCGGAAGGTATCGGGCTATTTCGAACCGAAGTGCCGTTTATGACAAAAGATCGATTTCCTACTGAGGTGGAACAACGCGCGATTTATCGTGAGCATATGGAAGCCTTTGAGCCGCGGCCCGTGACGATGCGCAGCCTCGACATCGGTGGCGACAAGGCCTTGTCGTATTTTCCCATCAGCGAAGAAAACCCCTTTTTGGGCTGGCGCGGCATACGGGTCACCCTAGATCACCCGGAAATTTTTCTTATCCAGATCCGTGCCATGCTCAAAGCCAATGCGGGATTGCTTGGTGAGTTGCGCATAATGTTGCCGATGATCTCAAGCCTCACCGAACTGCACGCGGCCCAGCAGCTCATTGCGCAGGCGTTTGACGAGGTGATAGAAGAAGGGGTGCAGGTAAAGCGGCCGCAAGTAGGCGTACTGATTGAAGTGCCAGCGGCGGTTTATCAGGCGCGGTTGTTGGCGAAAGAGGCAGACTTCATCGCCGTGGGCTCAAATGACCTTACTCAGTACATGCTGGCGGTGGACCGTAATAACCCCAGAGTTGCCGCGCTCTACGAAGAAGTGCACCCGGCAGTGATCAGCGCCCTGCGCGAAGTTGCCCGCGCCGCCCATGCCGAAGAAAAACCGCTGGGTATCTGCGGTGAGCTGGCGGGCACACCGGTAGGCGCGGTGTTGCTGATGGCCATGGGCTATCACGTGCTGTCCATGAACGCGACGCATCTGCCGAAGGTGAAATGGGTGATTCGTAATATTAAGCGCCGAGATGCACGCCGTATTCTAGCGCGGGTATTGAAAATGAATACCGCTGACGAAGTCAGTCGTTACGTGAACCGGCAATTAATTGATGCGGGCTTAGAGCGGGTGGTGCCGTCCCGGCAGGTTGGTTAGGCAGATCACACCACCTTTGACAACCCACCGTCCATATTTATGGCGCATCCGGTGATGTAAGAACCACGTTCGCTGGCGAGGAACAGCGCCAAATCGGCGCATTCTTCGGCGCGGCCCATGCGGCCCATTGGCAGTCGCTCACCGGCTTTAGCGATAAACTCTTCTAGCGAATCGTTACTGCCGCTGGCGTCATGGCGGCGGCGGATTTGGTCGCTTTCTAAAAATCCGATCAATAGCGCATTTACCAAAATATTGTCCGCGGCACCCTCGGCACTGAGCACTTTTGTGAGTGCCATACCTGCGGCTCGAGAGATCGATGTCGGCGCGGTATTGGCGTCCGGGGTTTTTGCGTAGACGTTTAACAGGTTGAGCACACGTCCCCACTGTTGCGCCTGCATATTCGGCCACACCAATCGGGTTAGCCGAATCGCGGCCATTAGCTTTAGATCCAGATCGGCTTGCCATTCTTCGTCGGTAATTTGGCTAAATGGTTTTGCCGCGGACTGCCCGGCATTGTTCACCAAAATATCCACCGGCCCGAAGCGCTCTACGACGGCATTGTGGGTCGCTATCACGGCCGTCGGGTCGGTAACATCACAGGCAAAGTAAGCCACGTTGCCGTCGCCGTCTTGCTCGGCGATCTCCGCGGCGGCTTCAATAAGCGGTTCGGGGCGGCGCGCCAGGATCGCAACGTTCGCCCCGGCGCTATAAAAATGCTTAGCCATGGCGAGCCCGAGTCCGAGACTGCCGCCAGTAATGAGGGCAGTCTTATTCGTCAGTGAAGTATCCATTAGGCGCGCTCCTGTTGCTGGGTGTTGCGTTGGGGGAACTCGAAGTCGACGCGTCCGCCCACTTGCCCGGCGGCCAGATAAGTCTGCTCCGAAAAATAGATGTGGCCGTTATCAAAGATCACCGCGCTGCTAGCGCGGGTTCCGTATTCGTCGCCGATGATAAAGCAGGGCGCAATGCGCCGTTCAAATTCGATGTCGCGTTGGCGATTGGGCAGACGCTCGTCCGCAGGAATGGTGCTGTTGGTCAGCTGTGCCAGCAACTCGTCGACATTGGCGTTGGCGGTGGCTAGGTGTGCAATGGCATTGGCGCCGTCAACACACTTTGGCCAAGTCGCGCCTAACTCAGCATTACTCAAGCCGTAGCTGCCCGGCTCTAATAACCGCGGCAGTGTGGCCTTGCCCCTTGCGATATTCGAGGCATAGGCGAGGTGTTGGCCGTCAAACAGCAGCAGGTTAAAGCCGGCGTAGGCGGGGTTGTCTATGCTGTTTGCGTAGGCCAGAGCGGGCTGTTGTGAGGTTAAAAAGTTGTGCACCAAACTACCCCGGGACTTTGCGTCGAGCGGATCGGTGTCCTGAGAAAAATTCGTCAATGCCGCAAAGCGACCGGTGCGAGTACAGCCAAGCCAAGTACCCCCGGCGACCAAGTCTCTGCCAGCAAGTAGATCGGGGTACTCGGGCCAAAAGTCTGCTGGCTGGGTTGCTCGCACATGGAATTCGTCACGATTTGCAGCGACGATTATGGGCCGAGAGGTGTCCGGTTGGTAACTGAGAAGGATCAAGCACATAGATCGATGCGGCCAAAACCGCCAGTGTAACAAGACTTTGGGGAATGTTTGGGGCTTGACCGTAGGGCGTAATTAGCCGCAAAAAAAACCAGCGTCAGCGCGCTTTGAGGTATCCTGCCTCCAGTTCCAGATGTGCTTAAGTCGGGAAGCCATGCACTATCCGCAAATTGATCCGATTATTTTTTCCTTAGGCCCGGTAGCATTGCGCTGGTATGGGCTCATGTACCTGTTGGGCTTTGCTGCGGTGTTGTGGCTGGGTCGTCGTCGCGCCTCGGCTCAGCAACCGCATTGGACTCATGACGAACTCTCAGACTTGGTGTTTTATGGTGCCTTGGGCGCAGTGCTTGGTGGCCGCGTCGGGTATGTGCTTTTTTACAACGCTTCCGTTCTCGCCAATGACCCGCTGTATATTTTCCGCATTTGGGAAGGCGGCATGGCGTTTCATGGTGGTCTGTTAGGAGTATTGGTGGCAATGCTGGTGTTTGCGCGCAGAACGAGCCGTAGCTTTATTGCAATTACAGACTTTCTCGCGCCGTTGTGTCCCATTGGCCTCGGTCTAGGCCGCTTGGGAAATTTTATCAATATGGAGTTGCCTGGTCGGGTGAGCGAATCTGGCGTGGGTCTGGTTTATCCCTGCGACGCTGTCTTGGCCATCAGTCCCATGTGCGTTGGCGCCTGGGAGTCAGCGGTACGCCATCCTTCACCTCTTTATCAGGCTTTTTTTGAAGGTGTTGTGCTGTTCGCGCTGCTTTGGTTGGTGTCGCGCAGGCCAAGGCCGATCGGATTCGTTTCCGCCCTTTTTTTGGTTGGTTACGGCTGTTTTCGTTTGGTTACTGAATTATTCCGCGAGCCCGATGCACACATTGGGTTTGTTTTGTTTGGTGGGGTCAGCATGGGTCAGTTGCTGTCGCTGCCGTTGCTTATCGCTGGTATTCTGCTGGGCCTCTGGTCGCTGCGAAATGCTCGCGGGAAGGCGAGCTAGAGCACTTATTTTTCGCCCAAGAATCATCAGTTAATAGTCAGTAGAGTAAGTCAGCAAGGTTATGCAGCAATATTTAGATCTTATGTGTCATGTGCGTGAGCACGGTACTTATAAAGATGATCGCACCGGTACCGGCACTTACAGTGTATTTGGCCATCAAATGCGCTTCACGTTAGCGGATGGGTTCCCGCTGGTTACGACCAAAAAAATGTTCCTGAAAGGCATCATTCACGAACTGCTGTGGTTTTTGTCTGGCTCTACGAACATTGGTTACCTGACGGATCATGACGTGCACATCTGGGATGAGTGGGCTGACGAACATGGCGAACTCGGCCCTGTTTATGGTTCCCAGTGGCGCTCTTGGCCCGGTCCGGACGGATCTACCATCGATCAGATCAGTAAGCTACAGCAGGCCATTCGCAACAACCCAGATAGTCGTAGACATATCGTTAGCGCATGGAATGTGGCTGAGGTCGACAACATGGCGCTGCCACCGTGCCATACGCTGTTTCAGTTTTATGTTGCCGATGGCAAGTTGTCGTGTCAGCTGTATCAACGCAGCGCAGATATATTCCTTGGCGTGCCGTTCAATATTGCATCCTACGCGCTGCTCACCATGATGTTGGCTCAGGTTTGTGAGCTTGAGGCTGGCGACTTTGTGCATACGTTGGGTGATGCGCACATCTACTCAAATCACCTTGAACAGGCCGATCGGCAGCTGCAGCGCGATCCGCTGCCGCTGCCAATTATGAACATCAACCCAGCGGTAAAAGATATCTTTGGTTTTCAATACGAAGACTTTGGTCTTGAGGGCTACAGTTCTCACCCGGGCATAAAAGCGCCGATTGCAGTTTAGGTTTATCAGGTGCGTATTAGCTTAATTTGGGCCATGGCCGACAACGGTGTAATTGGTCGTGACAATAGGTTGCCCTGGCGGTTACCGGTCGACATGAAGCATTTTATGTCCACAACTATGGGTAAGCCTGTGGTTATGGGGCGTAAAACTCTGGAATCGATGAAGGCACCGCTGCCAGGGCGCACGAACATCGTGCTGACCCGCGACCCCCTCTGGCAGCGCGACGGTGTGCAGGTGGTTCGAGATTTGCCGGCGGCGTTGGACCTTGCTGAGCAGCACGGTCTCATCGACGGTGTTGATGAGACAATGGTGATCGGCGGGGCCGAAGTTTATGCCTTAGTTCTCCCCATTGCTGAACGCCTGTATGTTACTCGTGTGCATGCGCAACCGTCGGGGGATGTGCATTTCCCGCCTATCGATTTTTCCGAATGGCGTTTGTTGTCGCAACAACAGCACCCTGCGGATGAGCGTCATAGCGAGCCCTGTTCAATCGAGGTGTATGAACGCTAAGGTCGGGTTATGCGTTAACCCAATGGCCGGGCGTGATGTGCGAAGGCTCGCCGCGCGCGCCAGCACTATGACCCACGAGGCGAAACGCGACATAGTGGCACGAGTCGCCGCCGGTGCCGACGCGGTGGGTGCTACCGACCTCTACATCGCCCGCGAGCCGTTTGGTATCGCGTCAAAAGCATTGGAGGTTATGGATCTTAAGGCCCGAGTGCATGTTCTTGAGTACCCGATCACCAACACTGCTCAAGATACTGAAGTGATGATTCGGCGTTTCAAGGCGGCGGGCTGCGACACCGTGGTATCACTTGGCGGCGACGGCACCAATCGCGCCATTGTGCGCGCGTGCGCAGATCTTGACCTGATTGCGATTTCTACCGGGACCAATAATGTGTTTCCAGCGCTGGTGGAGCCAACCATTGCCGGAATAGTGGCTGGATTAAATGCGCGGGGATTTCTGGATGCTGGGGCTCTTGGCCTTAAACAGGCCACCAAAGTACTGCACGTGGAAACGCCGAGGGGTACAGACATCGGGTTGATCGATGCGGTTTTATTGGCCGACGACAAGGTAGGTAACTTGTTGCCGTTTGACGCTCAACGTTTGCGTCGCATGGTGTTAACTCGTGCGGAACCTAATGCCATTGGCATGTCGCCGATTGGCGGTTACGTCGACCCGGTTTATGCAGCCGATGACTGTGGGTTGCGGGTAGATATGGGTGCAGGCGGCGAAATGGTTCTTGCACCCCTGTCGCCGGGGTTGTTTCGCTCCATTCCAGTCATTGCCACCGAGCGGGTAGCGTTAGAGCAACGGGTGCAATTTTCAGGTCCCGGCGTGATTGCCCTCGACGGTGATCGCGACCACGATTTGGCCGCGGACGAAATGGCTTGGGTAACCGTTCGGCGAGACGGCCCGCGGGTATTCGACACCAATGCCACCATGCGCTGGGCGGTCGCCGAAGGTATGATGTCGCCACGCACGCTTTATGCTTAAGCTGGCAACTAAATCGGTTGTTAGCTAGCGGCGCTCCAGAAAACCACTAAAAGTACTCACGTAATGATTGTAAAACCTCGTATTCGCGGCTTTATTTGTACAACAGCTCATCCCACCGGGTGTGCTGCCCATGTGCAAGAGCAAATCGACTATGTGGCGAACCAAGCGGCCGCTGACGACAAACCATTTAAAAATGTCTTGGTGTTGGGCTGTTCCGGTGGCTACGGCCTGGCCAGTCGGGTTGTTGCGGGTTTTGGCTATGGCGCCAATACCCTCGGCATCTCCTACGAAAAGGCGCCAACGGAGAATAAAACCGCCTCGGCTGGTTGGTATAACAATCTAGCGTACGAACGGGCCGCTTCCGAGGCTGGGGTGTATGCACGCACTCTAGATGGCGATGCATTCTCTGATGAAATGCGCGCACAAGCCGCCGATGTAATTCGTCATGACCTGGGTCAAATTGACTTGGTGATATACAGTCTGGCCTCGCCGGTGCGCCAACACCCACGTACTGGCGAACTGTATCGTTCTAGCATTAAGCCGCTGGGAGAAGTGCTCAACATCAAAACCGTACATGTTGAAAAGGGCGAGGTTAGTGAGGTGTCGCTGGAACCGGCCACCGAAGAGGAAAGTGCCAATACCGTCGCTGTAATGGGCGGTGAAGATTGGGAGTTCTGGATGCATATGCTGAAAGAGCAAGATTTGTTGGCACCCAATGCCCAGAGCGTAGCGTTTACTTATATCGGCAGTGAGTTGACTTGGCCGATCTATTGGGAAGGCACTCTGGGGCTGGCTAAAGCAGATCTAGATCGTGCGAGCCAGGCGATAAATTCCCAATTGGCAGATATCGGCGGCAACGCCCGCGTTGCGGTACTTAAGGCGATTGTCAGCCAGGCCAGTTCGGCGATCCCAGTGGTGCCGCTTTACGTGGCACTATTGTTTAAGGTGATGAAAGAACAAGGTGTGCATGAAGATTGCATCAGCCACATATACCGGTTGTTTAGCACTCAGTTGATCCCTGATGCCGAACAGCGTTTGGACGACCATGGTCGTATTCGAGTGGATGATCAAGAATTGTCCGAGTCTGTGCAGCAGGCCGTAAGAGCGCGCTGGCCCGAGGTAACGACCGAAAATCTAGAGCAACTAGGAGATCTTGAGGGTTTCCGTGAAGACTTCCTGCGCATCTTTGGATTCGGTATTGCGGGTGTGGACTACGCCGCTGAAGTCGACCCGCTCGGCATTGCCTAGGCCGTTGGGCAAATACATAGACGTACGAGAACAAGGAAAATTTCGCATGGAGAAGGTGTTCCTGCAAGCGTGTCGTGGCGAACAGCCGGCGCATACGCCGATATGGCTCAATCGTCAGGCCGGGCGCTACATGCCCGAATATCACCAAGTGAAAGGCGACTTGCCGAGCTTGGATTTTTTTAAAAACCCAGAAAAAGCCGCCCAAGCGACGCTTGATGCTCAGCGTATTCTCGGTGTCGACGCTGCGATTATGTTCGCTGATCTGCTGCCTATTCTTGAGCCCATGGGGTTACACCTGGACTACCTGCCGGGCGAGGGTCCGGTCTTTAGTAATCCTATTCGTCACGAACAGGATGTTGCGGCGCTGCGGACTGCACCGGCCATCGAGGCCACGCCATATATTGCTGAAACCGTGCGCTGCATTAATGCGGATTTACCAAAACAGATCGCGTTAATTGGTTTTGCCGGAGCGCCCTTCACGCTGGCGTCTTACGCCATCGAAGGCCGTGGTTCGCGCAACTATGTCGAAGTGAAAAAAATGATGCACAACCGCCCAGACCTTTGGGCCCAGCTGATGGACAAGTTGGTGCAGCAGGTGGTCAGTTACCTGCAGTTGCAGATCAGCGCGGGGGTCGAAGCCGTGCAGTTGTTTGACACTTGGGTTGGAAACTTATCGGTTCAGGATTACGGCACTTTTGTACACCCTTACTTAGAAAAAATGTTGCAGCTTTTAGGCGATACGGTACCGGTAATTTATTTCGGTACTGGTAACTCTCATTTGCTGCCGAGCGTGTCCACATTACCCTTCGATGTTTTAGCGTTTGATTGGCGTACACCGTTGGTGCCGACTTGGGAGCAGCTCGGGTGCAAGGCTGTGCAGGGCAATCTCGATCCAATCATTTTGTGCGCACAACAACAGGCTATACGCCAGCAAGCGGGCCAGCTATTAGACGCCGTGGCGGGTCGTGGCGGCCATATCTTTAATTTGGGGCACGGTATCATTCCAGAGACGCCCGTGGATAACGTTAAGTTTCTGGTGGATTTTGTGCATCAGCACAGCCCCAATTAGTGACTTATGGGGTCGGCATCCGATGACAAGGGGATTTAGGCGACTGATCGCAAAGCTGGTGGGTGGCGTAGTCGCGCTGCTGCTGGTGATCGTCCTGCCGCAGGGCGTGGCATCAGAAACCTGTGAGGTCGTGGTGCTGACCACACTAGACCAGACCACCGGTGCACCGCTAACGCCCCGGCTTTGGATCGTCGACCATCAGAGCCCGATGTGGTTGCGTGGTGACGCATCGTCGGGATGAACCCGGCATGCGCTCGCACATTCTTCATCAGTGATGTTAGAGCGTGATGGCAGACATCAGGCATTAGCCATTGCGGCAGAACCCGCTCAGGTGGCATCAGTGAACCAATTAATGCGTGAAAAGTACGGCTGGCGCGATCAACTCATTAGCATGATGGCGCCGCGAGAGGATTCCGTCGCCCTGCGTCTCACCCCGGTGAGCTGAGTCGGTCGCCGGCGCGTCCTGTCACAGGGCGTAGTCTTCGGGTGGCGAATAGTGTCGTGGCAATAGGCCGCGGCCGTTTCGATCCGGGATAAGCAGTCCAGCCTTGGCCAGAGCCATGAACAAAACCGGCTCAGCCTCTTTTGGCCAGCCGATTTCTGCATCCTGCCAACACAAGTCACAAACCAGCAAGCGGTACCCCGGTATTTTTTGCCAAGTCTGGCTGGGCGAATTGCAAATCGGGCAGTCTGTGGCTTGTTGCACGTCAGTCCAGATACTTGTCGGTTACCGCACCCTCACTGGCGGAACTGACCTGCTGGGCGTATTTGGCTAATGTTCCGCGTTTTGTATAGGGTTCCGGTGCTGTCCATTGCGCGCGGCGATTGGCGATTTCATCGTCACTTACGGCAAGAGTGACCGTGCATTGTTCGGCATCGACGGTAATTGTGTCGCCGTCTTCTACCAAAGCGATGGGGCCGCCTAGATGCGCTTCCGGGGTTACGTGACCGATTACGAATCCGTGCGAACCGCCGGAAAAGCGGCCGTCGGTTAGCAGCGCCACGTGCTCTGATAGTCCACGGCCGTTAATGGCGCTGGTTGGGCTGAGCATTTCACGCATACCCGGGCCACCTTTTGGCCCTTCATAGCGCACGATTACCACATCGCCCTTATCTACAGTGCCATCCATAATTGCCGCCATGGCCGCTTCTTCGCCGTGGAAACATCGAGCGGTACCGGTAAAAGTCAGGCCTTCGTGGCCGGTAATTTTTGCGACGGCGCCCTCAGGAGCGAGGTTGCCGCGCAGTACCACTAGGTGGCTGTCTTTTTTGATTGGATTGCTCAGAGGTCGGATGATCTTTTGCTGCGGTGGATAATCCTCCACCGTGGCAAGATTTTCCGCTAAGGTTTTACCGGTTACGGTTAAGCAATCACCGTGCATTAAGCCTTCTGCAAGCAGGGTTTTCATGAGCGGTTGGATGCCACCAATTTCGATGAGTTCGCTCATTGCGTACTGACCCGCGGGGCGCATATCCGCCAGCACCGGTACGCGCTTACCAACGCGACTGAAATCATCGAGCGTCAGGGGGATTTGCGCGGCATGGGCGATAGCTAATAAGTGCAGTACCGCATTAGTAGAGCCCTCCAACGCGATCGTGATGGTGATCGCGTTTTCAAACGCTTCTCGGCTCAGCATGTCGCTGGGTTTGATGCCCAGTTTAATCAGGTTCCGCACCGCGGCCCCGGCGTTGTAACTGTCTTGGCGTTTGGCTTCGCTGACTGCATTTTGTGCGGAGCTATTGGGCAGAGATAGTCCTAACGCTTCCATCGATGATGCCATGGTGTTTGCGGTATACATGCCGCCACACGACCCCGGCCCCGGAATCGCTGTGGCTTCTACTTCTTCTAGTTCGATGTCTGAGACTTTGCCGGCAGCGTGTCCCCCAACCGCTTCAAATACCGACACAATATCGCGACGCTGCTCGCCGGGTAAAATCGTGCCGCCATAAACGAAGACGCTGGGTCGATTCATACGCGCGATCGCGATACCACAGGCGGGCATATTTTTGTCGCAACCACCGATAGCAACAAAGCCGTCAAAGCCCTGAGCTCCAACGACAGTTTCGATGGAGTCTGCGATCACTTCACGGGATACCAGGGAGTAACGCATACCCGGTGTGCCCATAGATATACCATCCGATACGGTAATGGTGTTAAACAAAACGGACTTCGCGCCGGCTTCGTCGGCACCCATGGCGGCGGCTTCGGCCAGCTCATTGATGTGCATGTTGCACGGAGTCACCATGCTCCATGTG
>ERZ802821.321-NODE-321-length-27573-cov-19.257_pt1 | contig 27573 bp, 25 predicted proteins | sample MGYA00345648_ERZ802821 | MGnify/ENA primary metagenome ERZ802821 (study PRJEB30503, sample SAMEA104212357) | marine metagenome | biome: Westerlies Biome; feature: [SRF] surface water layer (ENVO:00010504) within the epipelagic zone...; material: water... | reverse complement strand
TTCATGCAATTCCTCCGCCATTATTGTATGGATCAGGTTCAAAGGGTTTCTTATAAAAAAGATCTCAGGTTTTAACCACCCCTTTGCAGTTAGATTTTATGATATAAAATTTTACTTTATTGCGCTATAACTAATTCGAAGAATCTTCACTTAAATCACTTTGAAAGGTTTCTGTTAGAAACAAAACTGATATCAAAGTTAAAAATGAAGCAAAAGAAATATAGACCGATACCCAAATTATTCCATAGTCATTCCACAATAGTGCAGCTATTGTTGGAGCAAATGCTCCACCTAAAATGGCTCCAAATTGGTATCCAAGTGTTGCTCCAGAATATCTGACTTCAGTACTAAATAACTCAGTAAAAAAAGCAGCCTGAGGGCCATACATCATTGAAACAAAAATAAGACCAAAACTTATAGCTAAAACAATCAGCCAAAAATTACCAGTATCAACTAATGGGAAAATTACAAAACTCCATATAGCAGTAAGAATTGCACCAAGCATAAATACACCCTTTCTTCCGTATCTATCTGAATAGGATGAAAAAAAGAATTGGAATGGAATCATTATTCCTGAACCAATCAGTACAGCAACTAACATATCGTCTCTGGTAACTTCAGTTGAAGCTACGCCATATGCCAGCAGAAAGGCTATTAATATGTAAAAAGTAACTTGAATAGAAAGAAATGCGCCTGCAGCTAGAACTATTTTAGATGGATATTTCTTAACAGCTTCAATGATAGGCGATCTTTTAATTTCTACTTTATTGCCAATCTTTCTAGATGCCTCAAGTTCTTTGAATGCTTTCGTGTCCTCTAGGTTTAATTGTATGTACATACTTATACCAATCAAAATAGCGCTTGCTAAAAATGGAATGCGCCAACCCCAAGCAAAAAATGATTCTTCAGATACCAATGAACTTGTAACAATGAAAGCTAAATTTGCCAAAATAACGCCAACAGGCACTCCTGCTTGAGCAAATGCTCCGTAATAACCCCTTTGATTTGCTGGAGCACTTTCCGTAACTAGCAACATAGCTCCACCCCATTGACCGCCTATAGCTAGGCCTTGAGCAAATCTTAAGATAGTCAATAATATTGGGGCTGTCACACCTATCATGGCATAAGTTGGCAGTAGTCCTATTAAGGTTGAGGACACTCCCATTAAAATCAATGCAATTACCAAAGTCTTTTTTCGACCAACTTTGTCTCCGTAATGACCAAATACTATTCCACCAATAGGTCTAGCTATAAATCCAGCTGCAAAAGTAAGTAAAGACAAAATTAAGGCTGTTGATGGAGTGGTCTCACCAAAGAATACTGTTGGAAAAATTAAAGCCGCTGAAGCACCATATAAAAAAAAGTCATACCATTCAATACTTGTTCCAGCTAAAGAAGTAAGTGCAACTTTTTTCATATTTGCTGATGATTCATTTGTTTGATTCATATTAAAAGCTAGTATGCCAAATTTTTCATAAAGTAAAAGTGAGGATATTGTTAATTCTAGAGTTAGAATAAGTAAAAATAATTGAGTGCAATCATTAAGCTTATTCCAATCTTAATATTAGGAGTTTAAAGTATGGTTTTATTGATAGGCGTGTTGATAGTTATCGCGCTAATATTCGGACCTCATTTGTGGGTAAAGTTTGTTATGAATAGATATTCATCAGAAAAGCCAGAAATTTCTGGTACTGGGGGTGAGCTCGCAAAACATTTAATTGATCGATTTTCTTTAAAAGACGTAAAAGTCGAGATTACTGAGCTAGGAGATCATTATGATCCAATTGAAAAAAAAGTTAGGCTAGTACGAGAACATTATGAATCTAAATCATTAACTGCAATAGCAATTGCAGCTCACGAGGTTGGACATGCTATTCAAGATCAGCAAAATGATAAGCGTCTGGCTACTAGAACAAAAATGATACCTATCGTAAATAAGGTGGCTCGCTGGAGTGTTGCTATTATTTCTTTATCTCCAATAATAGGAATAATTACGCGTCATCCAATGCCATTTTCTGTATTACTTTTCTTGGGGCTATCTGGTTTTTTTGCTCGGATGGTGATTCATGCAGTAACTCTTCCGATTGAATTTGATGCAAGTTTTTCGAAAGCACTTCCTATATTAAGAGAGGGAAACTACATATCGAAGTCTAATGAGAAAGCTGTAAGCCGTATTCTTAATGCTGCAGCACTTACTTATGTTTCCGCTGCGCTAGCCGACATTTTAAATCTTGGCCGATGGCTTGTTATTTTATCTAGAAGATAAAACATTTCTCTGGAAATTGGTGGGTCTGGGTGGACTCGAACCACCGACCTCACCCTTATCAGGGGTGCGCTCTAACCAAGCTGAGCTACAGACCCGTTTAAAACGGAAACGCATTTTAACTTTTATCTACAAAAGATAAAAGCGATTATCTAAGGTAATTTTTGATGGTTTTTTTGAGACTGATAAAGGCTAAAATACATATAAGACCAAGGTATAACTATTGCATATTCAAAAATACCTAAAATAATGATTTGTGTTAATCCAGGGTCTAATAAACTAGAAAAGATTGAGGATGGAATGAGGGTTATCAGAATAAATAATAAAGTTAATCCAAATAATGTGCCGCCATGTTCATCAGTAGCTTCCCATGAAAGCTTTAATGAATCCAAGACCCCCTTACTTTCCATCATCATAAATGAGGGAAATAAGGCTAATCTTGCTCCAACATATACGCCTGGAAGAATTAATAGAAGTAATCCAAAAAATACGGCAATTACTGAAAGTATATATGCTCCAAATAAAGGGAAAAACTTTTTAAAGCCTTGAAATAAAGCCGCCATTGGATCAATGGAATAATCAGAAACTTTTGAATCAAAAGCAACAATAAGGCCGCCAATAAAAGATACGCTAGCAAGCACACCTAAAATACCTAATATAAACAAGTATTTTCCATTAGCAGCAGCGAATTCAGCAAAATCTTCAGGAGTTTCTATCAAACTATCTCCCATCGGTATCATAAGTTGGGCTGTAACAACCTCAATAGCTAATATAGGTGCAGCCAATAAAGCAAAGTATTGCCAATGATTTAAATAAAAATTCCAAGCATTCTTAAACTGGTTCATGTTTTTTTAAATTGATTATTTACTGTATTGTAAAGTATTATCCAAAACATGGGCAATTCACTAAAACAAAGTTTTGCAGTTCTTATACTCTTATTGGGCTGTTCAAATGAGCCTCAAGAAATTTCATACCCAAATTCTCAAAAAATTGATTTCGTTGAAACTATTCATGGATATGAAATTGAAGATCAATATAGATGGCTTGAAGATTTTACTAGTTCTGATTCGCAAAAGTGGGTAAAGAAACAAAATGATTTCACAAAAAAATTTATAGATAAAAATAAATTTCAAAAATCAATTGCAAAAAATTTAAAGAAAACATGGGAGACAGAATCAATCACCATTCCATACAAAGTAAAAGAAAAAACATTCTATTACTTTAATGATGGATCATGGCAACAAAGCAAACTTATGATTAAAGATTGTGATGATTGCAAGCCAAGGGTTTTATTAGATCCAAACAAATTTTCTCAAGACGGAACTATATCACTAGGAGGAACTAGCGTTAGTAATGATGCGTCACTATTAGCTTATGCTATTTCAGATGGTGGTTCTGATTGGAGAACTTGGAAAGTTCTTAACATTGAGACAGGTGAAGTTTTAACGGATACCATTCAGTGGGCTAAATTCTCAAATGCTACATGGGAGAATGATGATTCTGGTTTTTATTATCAAAAATATGATGAACCAAAAAATGAATTGTTAAAAGACATTAATACTGCACCTAAACTAATGTTTCATGAGCTTGGTACAGCTCAGTCTGAAGATATTGTTATATATGAAAATCCTGATAAGCCAAGATGGGGATGGGGAATAAGTGTTGTTAATGAATCAGATATTAAATTTCTATCAATTTCAAATGGCACAGATGAAAGAAATAGGCTTTATGTTCAATTAGAAAAAAATGGCTCTTTCATACCTTTAATTGATGAGCTAATTGGGGCATATCAATATTTAGACAGCAAAGATGATATTTTTTGGTTTTATTCCACTGAAAATGCAAAAAATGGGAAGGTAGTATCTCTAGAAATAAAAAATAACTCTTTTGTTTGGAGCGATGTAATTCCAGAAGATTCAAACTCTATTAGAAGCGTTAATTTTATCAATAACTCAATTGCTGTTACTTACTTGGTTGATACATTTTCAGAGATTAAATTTTTTAATTTAAAAGGCTCATATATAAATAAATTAGTCCTACCAACCAAAGGAAGCATTTCAGGATTTGGGGGTGGATTAGAAGATAGCACTACTTTCTTTTCATTTACTAACTTTGTTATACCAAGAAAAATATATGAAATTGATTTAAGTGATATGAGCACTAAAACTTTTTGGGAAGAATCATTAGATGGTTACAATGCAGATCAGTATATTTCTGAATTTAAATTCTATCCGTCAAAAGATGGAACAATGATCCCAATTCATATCAGTTATAAAAAATCTCTTAATATTAACGAAAATACTCCTATTTTAATCTATGGATACGGTGGTTTTAATATTTCTATCTTGCCAAATTTCAGTAAAAGATTTTTATCTTGGATGAATCAAGATGGTGTTGTTGCAGTCGCAAACCTCAGAGGTGGTGGAGAATATGGAGACAATTGGCATGATAGTGGTAGGCTGTTTAATAAACAAAATGTGTTTGATGATTTTGCTTATGCTGCAAAGTTTCTTCATAAAAATAAGATTGGTTCCTCTGCTACAACTGCAATTCAAGGGGGTTCAAACGGAGGTTTATTGGTTGCTGCAGCACTTCTTCAAAACCCTGAACTATATAAAGTTGCGATACCTCAGGTTGGGGTATTAGATATGTTAAGGTTTCATAAATTTACAATTGGCTGGGCATGGGACAGCGATTATGGCTCTCCAGACAAAAAAGAAGAATTTGAAAATCTACTTTCATACTCACCTCTTCATAATATTAAAAAAGGCGAATGCTATCCAACAACACTTATTACTACAGCAGAAAGAGATGATAGAGTTGTTCCATCTCACTCATTTAAATTTGCAGCAAAGCTTCAAGAATATCAGGGATGTCAAAATCCAATTTTAATAAGAATTGAAGGAAGAGCTGGTCATGGTGCAGGCACACCAAAAGACAAACAAATAAATCAGATTGCTGAGATATATGGATATGCTTTGTCAGTGATTGATAATTAATTAATTGCTAATAATTCTATATCAAATACTAAAATTGAATTTGATGGTATCCCAGGCCTTCCCTCATCTCCATATGCCATACTTGGATCAATATATACTCTCCATTTATCATTGAGTTTCATCATTGAAATTATCTTTTGGCAGCCTTCAATTAGCCCAGACAATTGAACGGTTAAAGGCTCACCTAATTCAACAGAACTCCAAAAAACCGTTCCATCAACAAGGGTTCCGTGGAAATGAGCGGTTATAGTATCTGATAATTCTGGCGATTTTGAATTGGGATCTCCAGCTTGTAAAACAGCATAATGCAAGCCCTTTTCAACAACATTAATTCCTTCGTAACCTTGATTTTCAATGAAAAATTTTAAATTTTCTATTTGTTTTACATTAGGACTATCTTGCACACAGCCAGTCAGAAAAAATACTATGGGGATAATTAATAATTTTTTCATTAATTAATTTTTATATGAAGGAATTTTCTTTTACCAACTTGATAAACCGCTTCAGAACCTTTCTTAATTTCCAATTTAATATCAGAGACTTTTTCAGAATCTATTTTTACCCCGCCTTGTTTAATTAATCTCATGGCCTCGGATGTGCTTGAGGTCATTTCAACAGTTTTCAACAAATTAGTTAAAAGAATAGTTTCATTTTCTATATCAATATTTACTTCTTTTATATCACTGGGCATTGCACCCTTTTGAAATCTTTCTAAGAATTTTTGTTTGCAATTACTTCCCTTACCTTTTTCATGAAATCTATCAACCAATTCTTCAGCAAGAATAAATTTTATATCTCTTGGGTTGGCGCCGTTATCAACCTCTTTCTTTAATATTGATATTTCATTTTCTGGCATAAAGCTTAGTAATTCGAACCATCTCCACATTAACTCATCTGAGATAGACATAATTTTTCCGAACATTTCATCAGGCTGCTCGTCAATTGCAATAAAGTTATTTAAAGATTTAGACATTTTATTAGTGCCATCTAGGCCCTCAAGTATTGGAACAGTTAAAACAACCTGAGGCTCTTGATCATAAGAGCGTTGCAATTCTCTTCCAACGAGAAGATTAAATTTTTGGTCAGTGCCGCCACATTCAATATCAGCCTTTAAAGCTACTGAATCATAGCCTTGCACCAAAGGATAAAGAAATTCATGAAGAGCAATGCTTTGATTTGCGTTATAACGCTTATTAAAATCATCCCTTTCTAACATTCTGGCTACATTGTATTTTGATGCTAAGCTGATAAGGCCAGCTGCACCGAGCTCATTGCACCATTCTGAATTAAAACGAACTTCAGTAAGATCTTTTTTAAGTATCTTAAAGACTTGCTTCTCATAAGTTTTAGCATTCTTTATTAATTCTTTCTTATCAAGAGTTGGCCTTGTTTTATTTTTACCTGATGGATCTCCTATTTGGCCAGTAAAATCACCTATTAGAAAAATTACTTTGTGGCCTAAATCTTGAAAATGTCTAAGCTTGTTGAGTAAAACTGTATGGCCAAGATGAAGGTCTGGGGCAGTAGGATCAAAACCAGCTTTTATAATGAGCTGTTTACCTGATTCTAATTTCTTTTTTAAATCAGATTCAGTTAATATCTCATCTGTTCCTCTCTTAATTATGGCTAGGTCATCTTGCATATGCCTATGATAGTATTTTTCATCAATTAATAGAACATCAATTAATAGAATGAGTAAGTTGCTACTTAATACATTAGGATTAAAATATTAATTATGTCTTTGTCTGATAATAAATTTGTTTCTGAATCGAAAATACTTCCTGTACTTTTAAAAGAAACTGAATTTTTAGCTGATTCGATAATTTCTAAAAATGCGGAAAAGATAATTATTGCCTGCAGAGAAAATAAGAAGGAGCGAACAAAATTAGATGCATTCCTGAGCGAGTATGGCTTAGATAATCAAGAGGGCGTGGCCCTAATGTGTCTCGCTGAGTCAATACTCAGAATTCCAGATAGCAAAACGAGAGATCTGATAATTTCAGAAAGATTGTCTGAAGGTAAATGGATTGATCACGTAAATAAAGCAGATAGTTTATTTGTAAATGCTTCTACTTGGGGACTTTTACTCGCTGGGAAAGTTGTTAAAACTCCTCTTGAGTGGTCGCAAAATCCAAATAAATTTTTAAGATCAATAGTTTCTAAGTCAGGAGAGTTTCCCATAAGAAATGCCGTGATTGCAGCTATGCATATTCTTAGTCAAGAATTTGTTATGGGGCGTGATTTTAAAGATGTAAAAAAAATCCCATACATAAACGAATCAATTTTTTCTTTCGACATGTTAGGAGAAGCGGCTCGAAATCAGGAGCAAGCAGATATTTATTATGACTCATATGAGAATGCTATCTTAGAAGTTGGGAAGCTTAATGAAGCAAATAATAAAAATAATGGGGTTTCGATTAAGATCTCTGCTCTATGCCCAAGCTATGAGATGAGAAAATTTCATGATATAAAATCGAATCTGATACCTAAACTTATTGCTCTTACCGAGCTTGGTATGTCTAAGAATGTTGAAATAACTATTGATGCAGAAGAGCAAGATCGGCTAGGGGTAAGTCTTGAAATAATCAAAATTATTGCTCAGTCAAAAAAAATAAAAGATTGGACTGGCTTTGGATTGGCATTGCAGGCGTATGGCAAAAGATCCTTGCATGCAATTGATTGGATTAAAAATCTAACTGAAAGCCGAGCTTCAATGCATCTTAGGTTGGTAAAAGGTGCGTATTGGGATTACGAAATAAAACATGCTCAAGTCTATGGATATAGTGATTATCCAGTTTTTACAAAAAAATCCATAACTGATCTTTCATATTTGGCCTGTGCCAAAAAGATTTTTGAAATTAACTCAATATATCCAAAATTTGCTACCCACAATGCTCATACATTATCAGCAATAAATTACTTAGGAATAAATAAAAAATATGAATTTCAAAGACTTTTTGGCATGGGAGAACTTTTATATAAATGTGCAGAGGATGTACTAAACAATAAACAAGAAACTTCTATTTATGCGCCAATAGGACAATACAAGGATTTATTGCCTTATCTTGTTAGAAGGCTTTTAGAAAATGGTGCTAATAGCTCTTTCATTAATAGACTGCTTGATCCACATACTGATGCAAAATGGTTAGCATCAGGACCAGATAAAAAAATTGAAAATGAAAGGAAAGATATTCCGCTTCCATGTAACATATTCAGCAATAGAAAAAACTCAAAAGGAATAGATATATCTGAGATGGATAATCTTGATGCTATAAGAACTCAAATTAGTAAATATAAAAATCAGTCTGTTGATGCTGTATCTATTTATCATAATAGAACAGATAAAGGAGCAAAAAATCATGATGCCGTATCTATTGCCGACGGAACCTATATAGGAACTGTATTATTTGACGATCCTTCTCTTGTGAAAAAATCACTTGAATCTAATACTAATTTAAATTGGTCTAAGGCTAGTGCTAATAAAAGAGCTGAAATATTAATAGCTATATCTAATAATCTAGAATCTAACCCCTATCAGTTAATTTATTATTTAATGCATGAAGCTGGTAAGACTATTCAAAATGCCATAGATGAAATTAGAGAAGCAGTAGATTTTCTAAGATATTACGCAAATCAAATGATTGATATAAAAGAAAAGGAAGGTGAGCTAGATGGTCCTACTGGGGAAGAAAACATTCTTTCTTACTCTGCAAAAGGACACATTATTTGTATAAGCCCTTGGAACTTTCCTGTTGCAATTCTAATAGGGCAAATTAGTGCTGCCCTGATAACTGGCAATAAAGTAACTGTAAAGCCCTCCGAACATACCTCAATTCTTGGCTATTTAGTAACAAATATATTTCATAAACATGGTGTGCCAATTGATGTATTGGAATTACTTTTAGGTGATGGTCATCATGGAGATGAATTATCAAAATTAAATAACATAAATGGGGTTGCTTTTACTGGGTCACTTAAAACAGCTAAAAAAATTCAAACTAATTTAAATGAAAGCCAGAAAGAAATCTTACCCCTTATTGCAGAGACAGGCGGTATTAATGCAATGATTGTTGATTCAAGTGCCCTTCTTGAGCAAGCAACTGATGATATTGTTAGATCAGCATTTGATAGCGCTGGTCAAAGATGTTCAGCCTTAAGAGTTTTATGTATTCAAGATGATATTTATCATGATTTATTAAAAATGATAAAAGGTAATATGCAAGAATTAAAAATTGGTAATCCTGAAGAATTAGATACTGATATTGGTCCTATAATAAATAAATCTGCTAAAGATAAGCTTGAAGAATACATAAAAAACAAAGCTAAGGCAGGATTTGAAGTTTTCCAGGCAAATTCTGAACTCATGGAGCAACATATTTCACCAACAATCATTGAGATTAATGCATTAAATGACATAGATGAAGAGCAGTTTGGACCGATACTTCATGTCCTCAAATTTAAATCATCAGAAATTGATAACTTAATTCAAGATATAAATAACACTGGATACGGACTAACTATGGGCATTCATACAAGAATTGAATCCAGAGCAGATTTATTTAGTCAAAAGTGTAACATCGGCAATGTCTACATAAATAGAGATATTGTTGGAGCAGTTGTTGGGTCTCAGCCCTTTGGAGGACGCGGCCTATCTGGTAGTGGATTTAAAGCCGGTGGGCCAAACTATTTAATACAATTCTTAAATGAAAAGGTTGTGTCTAAAAATTCAGTTGCATTCGGGGGCAATACAGAATTGCTTAATATTCAAGAAGACTGATGGTTGGTTTTAAAAAAGTTCCTACAAAGGCAGTTTTATCAATTTTCCTCTTGTCGATTATTCTGATTTTATTATTGTATGTAGACTTTTCAACTGATGAATCCCTTCCTGAAGAAATAATTGAAACAACAGAAAACTTAGAAAAAAAACCCACAGATGTCTTAAGTTATAAAATTCATACAGTGAAAAATGGAGAAAACTTATCCATTATTTTTGAAGATTTTAATGTACCCCTGAATACGGCATATAGAATTTTTAGATTAGATAACAAAAAATTACTTTCTAAAATTAAACCTGGCGATGAAATGAGGTTTACGTATCTAGGAAATGAAATAACAAATATCGAGATAGGTAAAGATAGTATTAACTCTTTAATAGTTGATTTAACAGATGGAATATCCATTAAAGAAATAACAAAAGAGGTTGAGTTAGTTCGATCATTCAAAAGTGGTATCATTAAAACCTCTTTCTATGAGTCTGCTTTAGAGGCTGAAATTCCTGATAGCGTGATAATGGATTTTGCTTATATTTTTGGGTGGGATGTTGATTTTGTATTTGATATAAGAGAGGGTGACTCATTCTTTCTTGTATATGAAACAGCATTTTCAAATGGAGAAAAAATTGAGAATGGAGACATAGTTGTTGCAAAATTTATAAATAATGGAAATGTTTATAAAGCTAATAGATTTTTTACTAGTGTAAATAAAAAAGAATTTTTTGATGACAGTGGGAACAATCTTCAAAAAGCCTTCCTTAGGGCTCCTCTTGATTTTGCATATATAAGCTCGCATTTTAATCCCAACAGAATGCATCCAGTTCTTCATACAATAAGAGCTCATAATGGAACTGATTATGCAGCCAAAAGAGGATCTCCGGTCAGAACAACTGGAAATGGAACCATAAAATACTCTGGAAGAAGAAACGGCTGTGGTAATGAAATTGTTATTCAGCATACTAATGATTATTCAACGAGGTACTGCCACCTTGATAAATTTCATTCGGGAATTAAAAAAGGTAAAAAAGTTATTCAGGGTGAAACTATAGGTTATGTAGGAAGTACCGGTCTTGCTACTGGGCCACATCTGCACTACGAATTTAAAATAGGAAACAAGCATATTGATCCGGTAAAGCTCAAATTGCCCTCAGCAGAGCCGATCAGCATTAATCTTAGATCTGATTTTGATACACTTGTAGAAAACAACAACATGATGTTAAAAAAATTAGAATCCTTGTACCCCAATGAATAATTTTAAGAATATATATATTGGTGCAATGTCCGGCACCAGTCATGATGCAGTTGATGTATCAATCTTAAAGATTGAAAAAGATATTACTTTGAATTTCTTTTATTCAAAGCCAATCCCAAATTCACTAAGAACCAGAATTAAAAATATTATTGAAGCGGATTCAGTTGCTCTTGTAGAACTCGGACAACTGAATAAAAAGATTGGATATTTATTTGCCGCAGCTATTAATGAATCGATTGAGAAAGCAAAATTAAAAAAGAACAAAGTTAAATGTGTTGCCATATCAGGTCAAACTATTAGACACGATGTGGTATGCGCCAATCCATTTTCTATGCAAATTGGTGATCCAAATGTTGTTTCAAATGAAACCGGTCTGATAACCATAAGTGATTTTAGAAATATGCATATTTCTCTTGGTGGTGAGGGTGCTCCTTTAGTTCCTGAGTTTCATAACGAACTATTTCATTCATCCAAAAAATCTAAAATAATTCTTAATTTAGGCGGCATCGCAAATTATTCGTATATAAAAAATAAAAATTATTTTTGGGGTTCTGATGTTGGTCCTGGAAATGCCCTTATGGATTCTTATTGTCAAAAATATTTAAATAAGCCGTTTGATAAAGATGGAAAAATTGCATCAAAAGGTAAAGTTGATTCAAAAGAGCTTAAAAGACTTTTATCGCACAAATTTTTTAAACAAAAGTTTCCTAAAAGTACTGGAAAAGAATTATTTAATTTGAGCATGCTTTCAAAGCAATTTCTTAAAGAATCACCTGAAAATATATTAGCAACTCTTCTTGAATTCACTGCTATTTCTATAGAAAGATCTATAAATGCCAATAATCATAAATTTGATGAGTTTGTGGTGTGTGGTGGTGGTGGAAAAAATAAATTTTTAATTACGAAGTTGGCTGCAATACTTAAAAATGAGGTGGTATTGTCTAATGCTTATGGGTATGACATTCAGGCAATAGAATCTATGGCCTTTGCATGGATGGGGTATAAAAGAATAAATAATAAAGTTTTGAAAGTTCAACTTGGAAAAAATAAATTTAATAAGGGTTTGTTAGGCTCAATAACTCAAGCTAAACCGTAAAAGATTCACCGCAACCACAAGTTGTTTTGGCATTGGGATTATTTATAACAAACTTTGCGCCTGACAGATCTTCAACAAAGTCTAAGGTTGATCCATATAAATATGGATAAGACAATGAATCTATTAATACCTTAAAACTGCCAAAATCTATCACATCGTCGTCAAAAGCTTGATCATCATCAAATTTAAAACCGTACTGAAAGCCTGAGCAGCCTCCTCCAGTAACATATACTCTAAACTGAGATGAGTCATCTTTGCTTAACACGCTCATAATTCTCTCAGAGGCTGAGCTTGTGAGAGTTATTGAACTATTATTTTGATTCATGTGTCTATTATATCTAAAATTATTATATAAGTTATCTGTTAAAGATTTAAATTGTTAAGATAAAGTATAATAATTGAATACAACTCAGTTTTTTAATGAAATCAACTCTTATTATTTACTCATCAACCGATGGCCAAACAAAAAATATTTGTTCCAGAATTGGTGAATTTTTGAGTAATGATATTCCATCAGAAATCATTTCTTTGAGCGAAGCTACGAGCAGTGATATAGAAAAATATGATCAAATAGTTATCGGTGCAAGCATAAGATATGGGAAGCATAAAAAAGAACTTTTTAAATTTATAGATACAAACCTTACTGAACTTACAAAAAAAGATAATGCTTTTTTTTCAGTGAATGTTGTGGCAAGAAAGCCAGAAAAAAATACTCCAGAAACTAATCCATATATGCAGAAATTTTTATTAAAAACCTCTTGGGTTCCACAAAAACTTGCTGTCTTTGCAGGAAAAATTGATTATCCAAAATATAATTTTGTTGATAAGCAAATGATTAGGTTTATTATGTGGATAACAAAAGGTCCAACTAATATAAAAAATACCTACGAATTTACTGATTGGAACAAAGTTGATTCTTTTGCTAAAGAGTTAATTGCATAAAAGAGTTATAATTGTTGGTATCACATATAAACCCATTAGAAATTTGAATTATTTTGAATAAAATAGATAAATCTATAGCCCTTTTTGATGAAGCAAAGTCACTTATGCCAGGCGGGGTCAATTCACCAGTTCGTGCTTTCAAAAACATTAATGGAAACCCCATTTTTTTTGAAAAAGCACAAGGTGCATACCTTTTTGATGCTGATGGAAATAAGTATATAGATTATATTGGGTCCTGGGGACCCATGATTATGGGGCATTCACATCCTGAAATAGTCAATGCCATAAAAAATCAAGCTGAGCTGGGTACAAGTTATGGAGCTCCAACAAGTCTAGAATCTAATGTTGCTGAGTTAATTATAAAAAATGTTCCCAGTATAGAAAAAATAAGAATGGTTAATTCAGGTACCGAGGCAACAATGAGCTCTATCAGATTGGCTAGAGGATTTACTAACAGAGACAAAATAATTAAATTCGATGGTTGCTATCATGGGCATGTAGATTCGCTTTTGATAAAAGCAGGGTCTGGAGTTTTAACCTTTGGCTTACCAGACTCACCAGGCATTCCAGAAGATCTTGCTAAGCACACTATCACATGTCCGTATAATGACAGCGCAGCTTTTATAGAAGTTTTTAATAGCGTTAAAGATGAACTTGCTGCGGTAATTGTTGAGCCTATTGCAGGTAACATGGGCTTTGTTCCAGGAACAGAAGAATTTTTACAAACATTAAGGTCATACACAGAATCTAATAACTCCCTCCTAATATTCGATGAAGTGATGAGTGGTTTCAGAGTTTCACTAGGTGGAGCGCAAGAAATTTTTAATATAACGCCTGATATCACTGCTCTTGGTAAAGTAATTGGAGGGGGACTCCCGGTTGGAGCATTCGGTGGAAAAAAAGAAATCATGGATTATCTAGCTCCGGAAGGACCTGTATATCAAGCTGGAACACTTTCAGGAAATCCGCTGGCCATGGCTGCTGGATCAACTTTGCTAAACCTTCTAATTGATAATAATCCCTATAAAAAATTAGAAGAAAAAGCAAAATTGATGCTTGAAGGAATGTGTGAAATTATGAGTTCTGTTGGAATTCCTTTTTCTACAAATCAAATGGGGGGGATGTTTGGATTCTTTTTTTCTGAAGAACTCCCATTAAATATTGATGATGTGTCCAAAACAAATGATCAAACATTTTCTATGTTTATTAACGCTTGTATAAAAAATGGAATATATTTTGCACCTTCAAAATTCGAAGCTGGATTTATTTCCTCAATGCACAATAATAAAGAAATTGATAAAACATTAGATGTTGTTGGCAACATAATAAAAAAAGGAAATATTAAATAATGAAATATGATATCAGTGCTCTAGGTAATGCTCTTGTAGATACTCAATATAAAGTTAGTCATGAATTTTTAGCCAGTGTGGGTCTCGAAGCTGACTCGATGACTTTGGCTTCTGCAGAAGAACAAGCTCCGATCATAGAAAAACTAATTGCTATGGGTGCTGAATCTGTCTCAGACTGTGGAGGTTCTGCTACAAATTCATTAGTTGCTGCTGCAAACTATGGCTCAAAATGTCATCATGTTTGTCGTGTCTCAGATGACGAAGACGGAAGAAAGTATATAGAAAGCTTAAGATCGGCAGGAGTCCATCACATAGGCATTAGTTCTGAAAACTCTGACGTCCCCACTGGTAAATGTTTAATCTTAGTAACTCCTGATGCAAAAAGAACAATGAGTAGCATGCTAGGCGTGAGTGCTTTTTTAGGTTCAGCTGATATTGATTATGAAGTTGTAGAAAATTCTAAAATATTTTACATAGAAGGTTACATGGTTACTAGTGATGATAATTTTAATGCTGTCATATCGGTTTTAGAGCACTTAAAAGATAAAAAAACAATTAAAGCTCTGTCTTTATCTGATGCTGGAATCGTTCATGGATTTAAAGAAAAATTTGATCAAATAGTTTCTTATGGGGTTGATATGATTTTTTGTAACGATGATGAGGCTGTTGCTTTCTCAGGAGCAAATGACCTTGAAGAAGCCATAAATTTCTATAAAGACAAACCCTATATGACTGCAATTACAAAAGGTGCTGACGGAAGTGTTGTTGTAAAAGATGGGAAAGAAATTCATGCAGATGCTCAAAAAATTACACCAATAGATACTAATGGTGCTGGTGACATGTTTGCTGGTTCGTTTATGCATGCATATCTTCAGGATAATGATCTAAAAACTTGTGCAGAATTTAGCAATTTCGCATCTTCTAAAATTGTTGAAACTTTTGGACCCAGATTAAGTGCAGATGGATATGCAGAAGTTGTAAATAAATTAAGAAAAAGCTAGCTTATTTATCGAGTTTCTGATATTTTCACCACCTCAAAATTTTTATTACATCATAAAATTAATGGCAAAAACTAAGACAGTGACAGCAAAAAAAGCAACTACTAAAAAAACTGCCACCAAAAAAGCTACAGTAAAAAAAGTTGTAAAAAAGGTTGCTGCTAAAAAAACCATAGCAAAAAAAGCTCCGCAAAAAATTGCTAATAATAAATCTAAAATTGCTCCGTATAAATCAAAAAAAAATGAAAAATATATGAGTGCAGCCATGAAAAGGCATTTTGTAGCAGTGTTGCTTTTATGGAAAGAGCATCTATTAGATGAAATGCAAAAAACATTTGATCATCTTAAAGCAAAGGGCGAAACATATGCGGATCCTATGGATAGAGCATCACAAGAAGAAGAATTTGCTTTTGAGTTAAGAACGAGGGATAGAGAAAGAAAACTTATTAGTAAAATAGCTATATCTATAGAAAAGATTAAACAAGATGACTATGGTTGGTGCGATGCATGCGGATGTGAAATAGGCATCAAGAGACTTGAAGCCAGGCCTACAGCAACACATTGTATTGATTGCAAGACTCTTGATGAGATTAAAGAAAAACAATTACATGGTTAATTCTCATTAACCCTCATGAATACGTTTGATTGATAATAATAAAATAAGTAAATTTGCTATATCTGTTATTTCAGAATTACAAAAAAATGACTTTCAAGCATATCTTGTTGGAGGATGTGTAAGAGATTCGCTTGCTGGAATAGAACCAAAAGATTTTGATATTGCTACAGATGCTACGCCTGAGCAAGTTAGAAAAATATTTAAAGCTTCAAGAATTATTGGTAGGCGTTTCAAGCTTGTGCATGTATTTAACAGTGCAGAACTTCTTGAGGTGGCAACATTCAGATCAGGTAATAGTAAAACTGAAGATGAGTCCAATTTAATTAAAGATGAAAGTGGTAAGATTCTTAGAGACAATGTTTGGGGTACTTTAGATCAAGATTGCTATCGAAGAGACTTTACAATAAATGCTCTTTACTACTGTCCTATTTCAAAAAAAATAGAAGATAAAAATAACGGATTAAGTCATATACATAAAAAATTAATTGTATCGATTGGAGATCCTCAATTAAGATTTGAAGAAGATCCTGTAAGAAGCCTCAGAGCTATAAGATTCAGCAATAAACTTGGTTTTAAAATAGATAATCAAATTAAAAACGCCATTTATGATAAAGGTCACTTACTATCAAGCATCTCAAATGCAAGATTATTTGATGAATTTTGTAAAATATTTTTAGGTGGTTTAGGGGAGAAAAACTTTGATAAGCTATGCTCATTTAATCTTAATAAGCACTTAGTCATATCTGATCCTGATGAAAGCGATTTTTCACACAATATTATGATTCAAGCTTTAAGGAATACGGACGACAGGATAAAAAATAATCAATCTGTTACTCCTGGTTTCTTGTTAGCAGCATTATTATGGCCAAAATTAATTTCTAGATGTATAAAAAATAATGAAATCAATATCAGAAAATTCTTTAGATCTATGGATGGGGTATTAAGAGAACAACAAAAACTTACAGCAGTACCAAGAAAATTTAATAGCTATATAAAAGATATATGGGTTCTTCAGCTGAAACTGCATAGCAGAATTAAAAGTCAGCCATATAAAATAATCAGACATCCAAGGTTCAGGGCTGCGTATGATTTTCTTCTTGTAAGAGAAAAAGCCTCCTTTGATAAGAATGGACTTGGGAAATGGTGGACTGATTTTCAAAAAAATGATGACTCTCTTAGAGGATCGTTGATTGCAAGAATAAACGAAAAAAGTGATACAGATTCCTCCAAAAAATTTGGCTTCTATAACGAGTTGAGATAATCTAGAGATAATAAATTAATATGTAATTAATGAAGCCAGCTATTAAAGAAGTTCCACTTCCCAAATATATTGCAATTGAAGGACCAATCGGAGTTGGCAAAACAACTTTAGCCAATAAAATAGCTGCTACCTTTAACTATGATGCTTTTTTGGAACAGCCAGCAGAAAATCCTTTCCTAAAAAATTTCTATAGAAATCCTAGTCAGTCTGCTCTTGCTACTCAGCTGTTCTTTTTATTTCAAAGAATGCAACAAATCCAAGACTTAAAGCAGAGAAGCCTATTTGAAGCGGTAAGAGTTGCTGACTTTTTAATTGAAAAAGATAGGTTATTTGCAGAAGTTACTCTCTCAAATGAAGAAATGGATCTTTACGATAAAGTATATGATCATATTACGCTTGATGCTCCATCTCCCGATCTTGTAATCTACTTGCAGGCACCAATAGATGTATTAAAAGATAGAATTACTAAAAGAGGAAATATTAATGAACAATACTTAACGTTAGAGTATTTAGAAAAACTAAATGATGCTTATTCTAGATTTTTTCTAGATTATAACGATGCCCCTTTACTTATTATTAATGCTGCTGACATAAATTTAGAATCAAATGAAGCTGATTATGAATCACTTATAACAACAATAATGTCTAACCCTAAAGGCAAAAATTTTATAAATCCACAGCCTTCAATTATATAAACTATTATGGCCGATAACATTTTTTACCCTAAAGGTCGAACTAACCCTTTCATAAAAGATCTTGATGAATATAAGGAACTTTATCAACAGTCTTTAAATTATCCAGAAGAATTTTTTGGAAACCTTGCAAGAGAAAACATTAAATGGATAGAAGATTTTGATTCAGTACATAATGGCAAGTTCTCAGAAACAAAATGGTTTGAAGGTGGTAAGACTAATGTTAGTTTGAATTGTATTGATAGGCACCTTAAAGACAACGCTAATAAAACTGCAATAATTTGGGAAGGCGACAATCCAAATGATTTTAAGGAACTATCTTATCAGGAGCTTCATGATGAAGTTTGTAAATTTGCTAACGTATTAAAAAATCTTGGGGTAAAAAAGGGTTCACGAGTATGTATATACATGCCGATGATAGTTGAAGTTGCATATGCAATGTTGGCTTGTACAAGAATTGGTGCTATTCACTCAGTTGTATTTGGTGGATTTTCTCCTGAATCTTTAAAAGATAGAATCCTTGATGCTGATTGCAGAATTGTAATCACTGCGGATGAAGGGGTAAGAGGTGGTAAAGCTATTCCTCTTAAGGCTAATGTAGATGAAGCATTGGCAAGATGTCCAAACGTAAAAAATACATTAGTAATCAAAAGAACTGACAATAATATTAGCTGGAATTCAAGAAGGGATGTTTGGTATGAGGATCTTGTTAAAGATGTCAGCAATGTATGTCAACCAGAACCAATGAATTCTGAGGATCCCCTTTTTATACTCTACACGTCTGGTTCAACAGGTAAACCCAAAGGAGTACTTCATTCAACTGCAGGCTATTTATTAGGAGCTCATATAAGTTTTAAATATATATTTGGAATTAAGCCTGAAGATAAGTACTGGTGCACAGCTGATGTTGGATGGATTACAGGACATACCTATATTTTATATGGCCCATTGTCTAATGGAGCAACTACTTTGATGTTTGAAGGTGTCCCAACCTATCCTTCCGCATCAAGATGTTGGGAAATTTGTGACAAACATGAGATTAGTATCTTTTACACTGCCCCAACAGCAATAAGAGCCTTAATGGCTAAAGGTGATGAGCCAGTAACGCAAACAAATAGAGATAGTCTAAGAATTCTTGGAACTGTTGGAGAACCAATAAATCCTGAAGCTTGGGATTGGTATTATAGTGTTGTTGGAAATTCTAAGTGTGAGATTGTCGATACATGGTGGCAAACAGAAACAGGTTCTGTATTGATTACTCCTATTGCTGGCGTTACTCCAACAAAACCTGGATCAGCTACATTGCCATTCTTTGGAGTAAAACCAGAACTTTATGATGAGACTGGGGTTACATTAGATGGCGCTAATTCTGGAAATCTTGTCATTGAAAAATCATGGCCAAGTCAAATAAGAAGTGTTTATGGTGATCATAAGAGACTTATAGATACATATTTTAGTATGTATGAAGGCATCTATTTCACAGGAGATGGAGCAAGGAGAGATGAAGATGGCTACTTTTGGATTACTGGTAGAGTTGATGACGTCTTAAACGTATCAGGTCACAGACTTGGCACAGCAGAAATTGAAAGCGCCTTAGTTCTTCATCCAAAAATTGCTGAAGCTGCTGTAGTTGGATTTGATCACCCAATAAAAGGTCAGGGTATTTATGCCTATATCACACTCATGATTGGTGAATCTTTTTATGAAGGCTTTGATGAAGATATAAAGCAATTTGTTGCAAAAGAGATAGGTCCTATTGCAAAACCTGATCTTATTCAAAATGCTCCAGGACTTCCAAAAACTAGATCAGGTAAAATTATGAGAAGAATTCTTAGAAAGATAGCAGAAGGAGACTTATCAAATTTAGGAGATACATCAACTTTAGCTGATCCATCTGTTGTAAATTCACTAATTGAAAATAAACAAAGTTTATGAAAAAAGTGTTAGTGCTTTTCTCCTTAACATTAATTCAGGGGTGTCTCGTATCAAATAAAGAATTTGAAGAACTTGATTCTGATAGCAGTTTTTTTACATCTGCTCAATCAATTAAATGTATGCAAATGGTTACGCCTCAGCAGCCTACTCCAATTAATGATGAGGGTGACACAATTGAAGTATATGATCAAAGCGATTGTTATAATGACCTTGCAAAGACAAATATAAGAACGTTAACTCTTGAGCTAAAAAAATCAGAAATAGTTGTTGATTCCATAGAAGAAGAAATTAGACTTCTTGATAATTCCTCTCAAGAAATTGACATAGAAGAAATTGAAGAAAAAGTTCTAAAAAATGAAAAAGGGTCAAATTAACTTATAAAAATCATTATTTTTCTCAACTTTCTTTTCAATTACGAGTTTAATTAAGTGAGCCTCCAAACTATATAAGGCAATAGGATGCAGTTGTTCTGAGACATCGTCATAAACAAGCTTAACTAAATTATCTAATGTATTTTCTCCAAAATCCTTTAGCTTTCTTAAAGCTTTATTTTCTCTAGATAATCTATGACGAATTATAGACTGTATTGTTTTTTTTGGTTCATGCATAAAATTACCATGTCCAGGGGCAAAAAAATCAACTTTATAAGATAACAAACGTTCTAAAGAATTAAGATAATCGTTCATATTGCCATCAGGCGGCCCTATGACTACAGTTGATCCGTCCATAATATGATCACCAGTTATAAGACAGTTATTTTCTTTTATTAGAAAGCAAAAATGATTTGATGCATGTCCAGGGGTATGAATTGCTTCTAATGTATATTCTTCTGTTTCTATAATATCTTTGTCTTTTAAGACAACATCTGGATTAAATGTTTCATCCTCCCATGATGAATCTCCATCAACTAATCTGCCATACATAGGAACATCTAATATTTTTGCAATTGGTAAAGCAGCCGGAGAATGATCTGTATGAGTATGCGTAACTATTATTCTTTTTATGTTTCCATTACCTTGTTTAATTATTTCTTCAATGTGCTCAGAAATATTTGGGCCTGGATCAATCAAAGAAATATCTTGTTTACCTATTAAATAAGTATTAGTCCCCTTTCCAGTAAAAACACTTGGATTAGGTGCAGTAATTTTCTTTATTAAATCCATTTTTTTATATTAATACTTGTCATAATCTAAATCATCAGGCAATAAACCAATCCATCTACCTTCTTTTTTTAAAAATTTAGGCAATATTGTTGGAATATCATCATTAGTAAGTTTTGATTGGTGTTCTAGCAAATCTTTTCCTGAATCAAATTTCAAGCATTGTTCAAGAGTTTTTGTTGTAGGCATTATCATTGGCATTTGACCAGTTGATGATAATTCTAATGCTTTTTTTGGAGAGATCCATAAACTTTCTGTAAGCTCGGTTCCATCATGCTTTTCAGTTTGTTTCGATGGAATATATGCTATGAAAAATCTTGTATCAAACCTTTTAACTTCAATGTCGGGAGTAATCCAGTGAGAAAAAGGTTCTATGCTATCTAAATTTAAAATTAATCTTTCTTTTTGACAGATCTCTTTAAGACTTATTTGATTATCTATGAGCATCTTTCGATAATTTATAAACTTTTGTTTTTCTATGCCATTTAAATCAAGCTCTTCTCCGTTATTTCTTTTAGCTAGTAAAACTCCAACCTCCTCGAAACACTCTCTGATGCAAGCAACCCAGTATGAGAGCCCTCCCTCATCTATTCCAAGCTTATTAGAGGCTAATTTATCATCAAGAGTATTTGAAAAATTTACTAGTTTTTGGTCTTTATCAGACTGATCTATCTTCCCTCCAGGAAAAACATAAAGATTTTCAAATGGAGGTCTTTTAGACCTTTTAACCATTAAAACTTGCAATCCCCCATCAGAATCTCTTATTAAAAGTACTGTTGCTGCTGGTATAAGCGAAAGATTATTCATAATTCATAATTTATTAGCTTAGAATACTGTCTATGAATATAACTAACAATCTAAAAGATGACATTCTTCATGCTCCTAATTGGTTTCATCAGGCCATTCAAGACAAGCCTGAAGATAAAATATTTGAACATAAATTAGGAAATGTTTCATACTCAAAGTGGGTAACTAGCTCAGCTAATAAAAACCTTATTGTTCTATTGCATGGAGGTGGAGCTCACAAAAAATGGTGGGATCCTATTGGGCCCCAAATAAAAGAAATTGGAAACATAATAGCAATAGATTTGCCTGGCATGGGTTACTCTGACTTTAGAGAAAAATATAGCATTGTAGATTATGGAAATTGTGTTACAGACATAATAGAAAAAGAAAAGTTAGACCACGGGTTGGAGACTGTAAATATAGTTGGGCATTCTCTTGGAGGGCATGTAGCAGGATATATCGCAACAGAAAGAAAGGATCTGATTACTAACGTAATTATTATTGATACCTTCATAAGGCCTCCTAACTATGATCCTTCGAAGCATAGAGGACCTCTTGCCATGATTAGATATTATCCTGATAAAAATACTATTCTGAATAGGTTTAAATTAATGCCAAGTCAAGAATGTTTGAATGATTGGTATGTGAGATATATTGCCGAATACTCTATCAAACAAACTAAAGATGGTTGGAGGTGGCGTTTTGATGAGGTTGTATTTACCAGTCTTGAAAGACTTTTTGAGTATCATTACTCATTTTCTTGTCCTGCGCTATTTGTCCATGGAGCTAATAGTTTGTTAACAAGCGGTCATTTATTAGAAAATGTTAAAAGTATGTATGGCAATATAATGGAATTTATAGAAATACCTGGTGCAGCTCATCATGTGCCTCTAGATAAACCTCATGAAGTCATTAAGCTTATCAAGAATAGATGTGGTTAGAATAAATCTATGAATTATTTTTACTTTTTCTTTTTTCTTTTCTTAGCCCTGCTTATACAACTTAAGCCTCTAATTTTTTATATATGTAAAAAAATAGATAAAGCTGAAAACTTAAATATATTAGGTTGTCTTACTTTTTCAATAGGTATAGCAATGACGATATTTGCCTCAAATGCTGCTTGGGATGAAAGAATCTGGATTTTTGTTACTTTAATTCTTGGAATTCTTTTATGTATTAGAGGTTTGGTAATTATATTTTTTTTAGAAAAGATAAAAAAAATTCTACCAATTTATCTCAATCATTATTATAAATTCAGCATTCCAATATCTATAGCAATGATATCTCTGGCATTCTTTATGCTTACTATTGATTATATTGGACCTCAAAAAGATATAAGTGAGTGTAAATCAGACAAAACTATCTTTGTGATATGTGGAATTTCAAATCCAGAAGATATCGTAATTACTCCTGATAATAAATATCTTTTAATTTCTGAGTTTGGCGGTATCAGGCCATATGATTCTACCAAACCTGGAGGCTTTGCTTTACTCAGGTTGTCAGACAAAAAAATTCTTGAACCAAAAATTTTCTTTGGTGAAAATGCATGGGGAGAGAGTTCATGTAAGCAAAATAATATCTTCGGTCCTCATGGCATAGATCTTATAGAAAGAGAAGATGGTCGTTATCAATTAGGGGTGATAAATCATTATCCTCATGAAAGTATAGAGATGTTTGAGTTGACCCAGAGTACCGAAAATGAAGAATGGTCGTTTGTTTGGAGGGGTTGTGTAGGTGTTCCCAAAAAATATTATCTTAATGATATCGCCTTAAAAAAAGATGGTACTTTTTATGTATCTCATATGTACCCAAGAGATATCTCGATGACAGAATGGCTAATCACAACTATTTTGAAAAAAAATTCTGGTGTAGTACTCAATTGGAATAAAAATAATTTTGAAGAAATTGTGAATTCTGAGGGAAGTGGTCCAAATGGAATAGCTCTAAATGAGTTAACGAATGATTTATTCATAAGTTATAACCAAGGAGATCAAATTGTAAGGTTTGATATATCAAACAATAAAAAACTTCAAAGCTTTAAAATAGATTCCCCAGATAATATTTATATTCATGGAGATTCTCTTTGGTTAACGTCATTAGATTTTCAACCAAAAGATGCAGGTGACTGCATCAAAAGACCAGCATGCTCATTACCATTCTCTATTTATGAAATAGATAGAGAAACTTTTGTTCTTAAAAATGAGAACTCGTTTAACAAAACAGTCTTTGGACTGCCTACAATAGCCGTTCCTGTTGAAAATACCATCTTTATGGGTTCCTTCCATTCAGATAGGCTTGGCTACTTCACTCAAAAATAACATTATGAACAAGCCCTTCGCTTTTGAGAATTTAAATATTGTTATACCTAAAAGAAAATCGAATTCACACAAAGGCATTAATGGCAGAGTTCTTATTATAGCTGGATCCAATGGGCTTGGTGGAGCAGGAATAATGGCGTCTGAAGCTACCTTATATTCAGGTGCAGGATTGGTAAGTCTGTATACGCATGAATCAAATGCAAAAGCATCTCTTATAAGAAACCCTGAAGTAATGACATTAGGAATCAGTGAATTTTTTCAAATTTCAGAAAAATTCAATGTAATACTTTATGGTCCTGGAATGCAAAAAGATGAATGGTCTAATAAGATGCTAGAGCATCTTCATAATCTTCCTAAAAAATCAAAATTAATTATTGACGCGGGAGGACTTCAACATATAAAAGATCAAAATAGAACAATTTCTAATGAGATTATTCTTACTCCGCATCCAGGAGAAGCAAGTAATTTGCTTGGTATTTCTATATCTGAAATACAAAAAAATAGAGAAGAAACAGCCAAAATTATTTCAGAAAAATTTAATGCATCTTGTGTAATATTAAAAGGAAATAAAACTGTTATTTATCTCAATCAGTCTAAGGAAATTTATATATGTGAAAATGGTGGACCAGAACTCTCCACAGGTGGAACAGGAGACGTATTAAGTGGCGTGATTGCTGCTTTGCTTGGACAAAATCTCTCAATACATGAGGCGAGTTTGTTGGGTGTTGCAGTTCATGCAAAAGCTGGAGAAATATATGCTAATAAATATGGAGAAATTGGTTTAAATGCTACTGCATTAATTCCTATAATAAGAAAACTTTTAAATAAATGAAAAATCTAATTCTTGAAAATGATAGAGCTACTAACATGCTCGGCCAAAAAATTTCTGAGATAATACTTAACTCTGACAAGCAAGATATTGAAATACATCTTCAGGGTGATTTGGGTGCTGGAAAAACTTTTATTACAAGATCAATTATTAAAAACTCTGGTTGGAAGAATTTGGTAAAGAGTCCAACATACACGCTTTGCGAAGAGTATGATTTAGGCGAAATTCTTTTTTTGCATATTGATTTATATAGAACAAATGAAGCACAAGACATAGATATTTTTGATCTAAATAGAGGTTCACATAAAAAGAAAATTATTTTAATCGAATGGTCAGAAAGACTTCAGTTTGAAAGAAAGTTTGATCTAAAAATTAATTTTTTTCATTATGAAAACAAGCGTAAAATTAACATTACATATGGCACAGACATTTTTAAAGCTCTAGAAAAAAATTATGTATAAATTTTTACCTATATTAATTTTTAACTATTTTATCTATGCAAATGAAATTGCGTTTGTTGGTATTGATGAACAAAAGGATGGGGAAATAAATATTTCGTTGATTTTAGATAAAGTTGCATATATAAACTCATACTCACAAGAAGACCCATCAAGGTTAGTATTAGAAATTAATGATGCTCATTCTAAAGAATCTATTAGTGAGATTTATAACTATCCCATTAAACAAATAAAATCTAACAAAGACGATGATCATACAAAAATTGTTATTGATTTATATGATGATGTATTTTGGCGCAAGCCAATCCAAGAGGTAACAGACTCAGGCATTCTTCTAAACCTTAAGTTAAATAAAGATAAATCCTTAGAACAAAATGCTAGAGATATTATTGTTGCAATTGATGCTGGGCATGGAGGCAAATATCCTGGGGCTGTAGGCCCGAACAATATATTAGAAAAAGATGTAACATTACTAATTGCAAAAGAGCTTGAAAGAACACTTCGCGATACTAAAGGCTATCAACCAGTAATGATTAGAGACGGAGACCAAACCGTAAGTCTTAATGATAGATTCCAAATTGCTAGAAGATATGGAGCAGATATTTTTATCTCTATTCATGCAGATGGATTTAAGCTTTCTTCGGTTAAAGGTGCATCTGTTTTTATTTGGTCTGAAGAGGCATCAAGTACAATTGCAAGAAATCTTTCTGATACAAAAAGAGAGCGTATCCTAGCTGAAATTAAAAACTTAAAGCCAACTGACTTTGATGAAGACTATGCTAGAGAGCAATATCCAGAAGTATATGAAAAGAAAATTGAGCAAAGTAAGATTCTTGGAAGCAAAATATTAGATCAACTTAAAAAAGATCCATATACAAAAATTCACAAGAAAAATGTTGAGTATGCTGACTTTAGGGTTCTAAAATCAATTGATATTCCATCTGTACTGGTCGAATCAGGGTTCATAACCAACCCTGAAGATGCTGCGAGACTAAAAGGAAAACCTGGAAGAAGAATGATTGCAAGATCTATCTTTCTTGGAATAAATAATTATTTTATTGAAAATCCTGTATCAGGCACTTTAATAAACGAAAACACAGATCATTTAAAATATACGATACAAAAGGGAGACGTTCTTTCAGAGATTGCAATTAGATTTGGCGTCACTGTAGAGTCAATTGATGAAAAAAATAAATTAAATAATAAGCCGATATATCCTGGGCAAACATTAAAAATATATTTCTAATTAATATCTATTGGGTCTATATCATATGACCATTTGACCTTCTTGGCTTCTGGCCAGCCTTCAAATTCTTTTACAAGAAACTTTAAAACTTTATTTAGGTATGTCCTTTTAGAAGTCTGGACATATATGTTATGCCTATAATTACCTTTTACTTTTGCAATCATAGATGGAATTGGCCCAATGACATATATGTCATTTCTATTGGCTAATTTATTAATAACCTTCTCTAAAAAAGCCAAATTGCTCTTTTGTGTTGGCGATGAGCATCTTATTAGGCACATTGCCGCATAGGGAGGAAGATTATTTTTTTTGTTTCTTTCAAGGCATTGAGATGCAAAATTCATATAATTTCCAGTCTTTATTTGACCTAGATTTACATCATCTGGATATCTTGTTTGTATTATCACTTTAGCAAGTTTGTTATTTCTACCCGCCCTTCCTGATACTTGAATAAGTAATTGTGAAATTTTTTCTAATGCGTTTATTTCAGGGCTTACTAATCCATTATCTGCATTTAGAATAATGCTTAGAGATACTTTAGGAAAATCATGTCCTTTTGCAAGCATTTGAGTACCAACAAGAATTGCTGATTCTGAAGAAT
>ERZ802821.318-NODE-318-length-27624-cov-19.2305_pt1 | contig 27624 bp, 27 predicted proteins | sample MGYA00345648_ERZ802821 | MGnify/ENA primary metagenome ERZ802821 (study PRJEB30503, sample SAMEA104212357) | marine metagenome | biome: Westerlies Biome; feature: [SRF] surface water layer (ENVO:00010504) within the epipelagic zone...; material: water... | reverse complement strand
GATCCCACTCGTTACAACTCCAGACTTGGGACATTGATTGCTACTCGTCTGTCTTGAACTGGACCGTTATTCGCCTTCGGCCGGTACAACGAAAAAGGGCCGCCCGGAGGCGGCCCCACAGGAAATCAGATTAGAGAATCAGATCTCGTCGCTCTCCCACAGCATGCTGCCGTGGCAGGTCATCGTCTCGCGCTCCATCTGCGCGACGTCAGAGGAGGGATAGGCATCCCACCACTTGCCGAAGTCGCCAAATGACTCCCAAGAAACCGCGATCAGCACGTCGGTTCCGTCGCCATCAGCGCCTACTGAGACGGGGAACATGGTGTAGACATCCATGCCGTCTCCACCGGGCAATTTCCCAGCGGCTTCCTTCCACTTGCCCGCCTGCTCCATCACGTCTTCTTCGGAGACGTCACCGTTGATGCTGCACTTCCACATCTGCACGGGGTCACCCGCTGATGCGAAGGGTGAAACTAGCATCAGGGCACCTACTGCACTTACCAAACCTTTGACTTTCATGGGATCTCCTTTATTGACCTCGACGGAAACCTAACAAGGAGCCGTGAATAGTGCAATCGCTGGATTCTGTGTGTCACCTATTGCTAACTCGTCCTGACAGTGAATAGATATAGAGTCAGCGGCCCGAAGGACTGGTCTAGCTTGTCTTTGCGAGAGCCGAACCCAGCAGACGTCCGAAAGTGATGGCGGGTGTCACGAGCATGCCGTTAGTGTATGCGGCGCCCGAGGTGGCGGCCGCACCGATGACCTCGCCAATGGCATAGAGATTGGAAATAGCCTCACGCTGCGGGTTTAGCACCTGGAATTTGGTGTTCACGCTGAGCCCGGCAAAGGAGACCAACGTCCATCCTTGCATGGCGATGGCATAGAACGGCGGCGTTGCGATTGCGGCAGGTCGGTGTGTTCTGCCAAAGCGGTCGGCTTGGGCCGTTTGGCGCCGCTGATTATAGTCGTCGATATTTTGACTGAGCGAGGAGGCATTAATACCTGCGCGAAACGCGAGTTCCTCAAGACTCATGGCGCGGCTAAACATGGGGTGTGTCTGATATTCTGCGGCGAGGCGATCGCGACTCCAGTCAGGGATGATGGGCTCGGACTTCGCCAGTATGTCGGCATCGAAGATGGCCCAATGCCGGTGACCCGGTTGTCGATAGATGCCGCGCTCTATTTGATGGACGCTGGGATGATCTTCCCGAACGAACCGCTCGCCATGCGCATTAACCAAAATCTCCCAAGGTTGCCGCACCATTGGGTGCAAAGGCGCCCAGGCATGCATTTGGGCTGGATATTGCCAGGCATCAGGTACCAACCCCGGTAAACTCGCATATTTCTCGCCACCGACGATGGCGCCGCCGGCTGACATGCCCAAGATCAGGCCGTCGCCCTGTGATGTGGGGTAGGCGGTTTTCGCATAGAGCGGCACACCATGAAGCTCCTCGAAGAGCCTCGGATTTGCCGCACAACCCCCGGAGGCGAGCACAATATGGGACCCCTTAAAATCCTGCGTACCGCTCGGCCCGGTGGCCGTCACGCCAACGACCTTACCTGGCCGCTCCTGAATCAAACCCTGTACAGCAGTGCCTGTCATTAGCGTGACTTGCTGTCGAGTGATGGCCGCCTCGAGCGACGGAAGGAAAGCGTCCAGTATAGACAGGCCGCTCTTGATCCCCTGCTGGTAGCGCCGAGCGGTGAAGTGATCATGGCCGATGCCGGTGACCGGATGTCCCGCCATCACCTCGAAACCCTGATCGGCCAGCCAATTGATGGTGTCCCCCGCGTGATCAACGGTGAGTCGGGTTAGCGCCGGGTCGGCCGTGTTCTCGTTGATCCGCATGCAGTCATCGAAATGGGCGTCTGGGCTGTCAGTGATACCCAGGCGCTTTTGAAACACGGTGCCTGCCCCGGCGATTTGACCGGTCGACCAAAACAGGGTGCCGCCCAGAGCAGGGCTTTTTTCGATGAGTAATACCCGTGCCCCGTTCATTGCCGCAAATAAGGCGCAGGGGATGCCCGCGGTCCCACCTCCCACAACGATGACATCGTAGTGAATCGAGGGATCTGCCCGGGTGGTATCGCTTCGTGCGATGGACAGCGAAGCTGCGGCCGCGAGTAGGGTCCGTCGGTTAAGATGATGCATGTCAGACTGCTCCCTTCACGCCCTCTGCACCCTCATGAGGCGCCCGGGCTTCGTTGTTTCAATCGGGTCTGGCCTTGATGCGCAGAAATCGTCGCGTCCAGACTGACTGGAAAATGGGGTCCAGCCAACGGTAGAGGCGCCCCGAGACCACCACCGGTTTTCCTGCTTCAACGCCCCTTATTGCATCGCGGACCACAACGTCGGCGTTGTACCAGAGCCACTTTGCCATGCTGTTTTTCATGTCCATGAGCCCTGCTGTCTCGTGAAAATCGGTGTGTGTGAAGCCAGGACACAGTGCCGAGACATGCACGCCCTGCGCGGCGACCGTCAGATTCAGCTCCTCGGAGAGCGCCACCAAATAGGCTTTTGCCGGCCCGTAATTACAGCCCCCGGAGCGTGGTACGCGTGCGGCTACAGACGCCACATTGATGACGCGCCCGTAGCCCCGTTCCGCCATGCCCGGAATCATGCGGTGACACAGATCCGCTACCGATAACATCATGAGCTGGAAGAAAGTCTGTTGCGCCGCCCAATCGCGATCTTTAAGTAAATCCGGACCGGCGACGCCGGCATTGTTAATGAGCCAGCTGACTTGCCAGCCAGCAGACACGCAGGCGCTGCTAATCTGAGCGCCCGCGTCCGACTCGTTTAGATCCGCAACAATCAGTTGGCAGTCGACACCGTAGGCCGCGCGAAGTTCGCCAGCGATGGCGCTCAACCGATCCTCACGTCGGGCAACCAAAATGAGATTTTGTCCGGCTGCCGCCAGTTGCCGTGCAAACTCGGCGCCCAATCCGGCCGATGCGCCGGTGATCAGTGCGTAGTCATCGTGTTGTTTAGTGTTGTTCATGGTTACTCACGTGGATGCTGAACAGTGTGCTAAGCCCTGTGGATTTCGTGTTGGGCGTTCAGAGCGTCATCGACCAGCTGTGGAGTCGGATTTTCCAGGCGCCGCTGTCGTCCTTGGCCACCACGTCGATGTAGTGAGAGGTGGTCGACTCTCCTTGCAGTGCACCCTCGGGCAGATCGGCATCTGCACTGGCATCAACGATGCGACGAATCGTATAGTCGTACTCAACAACCGCTGCGTCGCCCATCATGGTGATGCTGTGCGGGGTATCGATAGTGATTTCGTAGCGGGCTGTTTCAAAGACCGGCCCCAGAAACTCGCGATAATTGTCCCGCCCGTCCAGGCCCAGTACGCCCGGGGGCCGCAGGCTGACGTCAGGGTGAAGGCCGCCTACGTACCCGTCAATGTCACTGCCCTCCACTGCGCGGATCCATCCCTGATAGAGCGCCAGAATTTCTTCATGATCGTCTTGTAAGTCGCCGCCGGCGTGGCCAACCGGTGAGAGCAGCGACGTGATGGCGAAGAGGGCGGCGACAATCTGGGTTCTGATGGTAGACATAGTGTTGTTCTTCCTTGTTATAGGTTTTGTAAAGCACACTGCAACTGCTCTTGATTGTGTTGACATCGGGCCGGGTGCGCAAGTGAGGTGGGTCAGGCGGATAAACCCAGTGCCTGCAAGTAAGCCGCGGCACTCACGTCTCGATGATAGGCGCTGACCGCCTCAGTCAGCATCTGTGACTGGGGAGGCTTTGCCAGCACCGACAACAGGGCGTTAGCGAGGGTGTCACTGTCGCCCATGGCCACCAGAGGTGCGACGCGACCGGCGTCGAGCAGTTCCCGTGGCCCGCTCGGGCAATCTGTACTGACTACCGGAATGCCCAGCGCCATGGCCTCGGTCAGGGTATTGGGGGAGCCCTCCCAGCGCGACGACAGGGCAAAAACTGCAGCCCTGCTCATCCACGCCCAGGGATTGCTTTGAAAGCCGGGCAGTGCGATGTGCTCGTCAACACCCAGTGCAGTGGCCTGAGCAAGGAGCTCACTGCGGAGTCCGCCGTCGCCTAAGATGATCAACCGGGCCTCCTGCTGCGATCGGACTTTGGCAAATGCCGCGATCAGCGTCGCGAAATCTTTCTGTTCGGTCAGGCGGCCGACACCCATGATCACGGGGACAAGGTTATCAGGGGATAACCAGGGGTGTTCGACTGGCTCGCTGGCGGCCGCGAGCATATCGGGGGTGATGGTGGGATTGCGCACCATCGTGACGCGGGATTCGTTCATGCCGGTAATGTCGAGCACGTCTTCTGCTACGCCCTGCGAGACTGCGATCAGTTTCTCGAGTTTGGGGTAGTGCTTGCGCATCGCTCGGTACCAGCGCTGGCGCCGCCGTGATGACTTATTTGCCAGCGCCGCCGAGACGGTCGTGCCAATGCGGCCTGATATAGGCGTGTCGGTTCTCGCGAGTTGTCTTGCTCTGAGGGCGGCCAAAATGCCACGGTGTTTAATGGCAAGGAGCGCGTCGGGGCGCTCCCGTTTGAGATAGCGCGCGACCTCCCAAACGCTGGTCAGCGAATGCCGAGCCCGCAACGAAATGATATTGGCTGAGTCAGGGAGGCTGTCCACATAGGGTCCCTGAGCTTTTATCAACAGCACATCGAGATCGATTGGTGCGTTGACCAGTGCCTGACAGAGATTGGCGATCATGCGCTCTACGCCACCCTGTCCGGAGAAAGAAACCAGAATCGCCAGTTTTGGCCGCGTCACGCTACACCGCCCATGCAAAGACCGTTGCAGGTTAGCACAGGGGCGTCGGCAGAGGATGCCGTCGCAGGGGTCACAGCTCAGACTTGCCTTGCACGGTCGACAGGCCCGTTGGGACGGCTTGGTGAGGTGGGGCTGCGCGCTTACACTGCGGTGTGCCGAGATGGGCGGGAGAGTCAATCGGTGTTTAGCAGCCAGTACCCGGGGAGTTCTTTTTAAATGTGCGGGATCGTAGGATTTGCCGCGAGTGGACGGCTGCAGACTGAGCGGCTTCCCCTCGCCATGGCGGCGCTTCAGCACCGTGGACCGGATGGCCAGGGCGAATCGATCGAAGGGCAGGTGGCGCTTGGACACACCCGGCTGTCGATTATCGATCTTGAGGGCGGGGCCCAGCCGTTGCGCTCACCTTGCGGCCGCTTCGTGCTCATCGCTAACGGTGAAATCTACAATCACGTGGAACTTCGGCAGGAGCTCTCGGCGCTTGGCGCCCAGTTCCTCTCAGGCTCGGATTGTGAGGTGATTCTGCAGGGCTACGCGCTTTGGGGTCGGGATGTGCTAAAGCGCGTCGAGGGCATGTATGCCTTCGCACTGCAGGATATACAGCAGGGCGAAGTGTTGCTCGCGCGGGACCCCCTAGGCATGAAGCCGCTTTACTGGACTGAATCGGCAGATGGCGTGCGCTTCGCCTCAGAGTTGAAGGCCCTGCTGGCGTTGTTGCCTTCAACCCCGGGTCTTAATCCGCTCGCTATACGCCAATACATTGAGGCGCAACACCCACTCTCTGACAACACGCCATTTGAAGGGATCAGGCGCGTCCTGGCAGGCGAGGCTGTAATGATTCGTCACGGCCGTTGTGAAGAGCAATGGCGCCATTGGCGAGCGGAGCAGGTCGAGGTGGTGAGTGAGTCGGACCCGGTCTCCACGCTCGATGACTTAATGGAGACGGTCTTTACCCAGCACCAGCGATCCGATGTACCCATCGGACTGTTTCTGTCCGGCGGCGTCGATTCTACGATCCTGCTGGGTTTGATGCGTCGTTACGGCATGCAGGAGATCCACACTTTTTCGCTGGGTTTCCCGGACTCATCGGTGGGTGATGAGCTGGACGTCGCGACGGGCTTGGCGACTCATTTCGGTACCCATCATCGGGTGATCACGCCCGGGGCGGATGACATGTTGTCGCGACTCCCACAGGTCGTCTGGGCGGCAGATGATCTGATGCGCGACCCCGCGAGTCTGCCGACGCTGCTGCTGGCCGAAGAGGCCAGTCAGTCGATGAAAGTGGTGTTCTCGGGCGAGGGCGGCGATGAGAGTTTTGCTGGCTATGGCCGCTATCGCACCGGGGCGATGGAGCGTGTGCTTAAAAGTATCGCGTTCCCGGGTACGGGCGGCTTTCGTTCACGGGGAGATCTCCGGGGTGGCGCAGCGCGACAGCTCCTTGGCGACAAATTGATGCAGGTTGGCCGAGCCTGGCGAGGCGACCTGATAGAGAGTTGGCAGTCGTACCCCACTGCCTGGACGCCGTTGCAGAAGATGCAGGCGTTGGATCTACAGCACGCTCTGCCGGATAACCTGTTGGTCAAGGCCGATCGGATGCTGATGGCGCACGGCGTGGAGGGGAGAATGCCCTTTGTAGACCGGCGGGTGGTGTCTTGGGGGTTGGCTGCCGCAGATGCACTGAAGTGTGATCGTCGTGAGGGGAAAAAGATATTAAAAAACTGGGCAAGTGGCTTTATGCCCGCAGAACATTTTGCCGCAAAGAAACGCGGCTTCTACGTGCCGGTCAATGATTGGTGGCGTGCAGATCGCCTCGAGGTATTGGGGCGTGTGCTCTCCGGTAACGAGGCGATACGGGAATGGTTCAAGCCCGCTGGAGTGGAGGCCCTGCTTGCCGAGCAGCGCAGGTCGCAGCGTGCGGGAAGACAGCTGATGACGTTATTGCAATTTGCTTTGTGGCACCGCTTTTTCGTGGAGTCAGTCACGCCCGCGCTGCCGGAGGTGACGGACCCCCTCGCATTACTCTCTCGCTAAACCCGCCAAGCGACGGATCGCAATGAAAAAGGGCAGCGGTTCGTGCCGGTGAGTGCTGGGCGGCTGTGCCATGCAGCCGCTATACTCCACCACGCCGGTATATGCCTGATTCACCAGTGATCAACTGGTCTTTCGGCGACCTAGGTTCCATGACCCAATTTCCAGAATACGGAGTGAAGGATGTCTGATCGAGTTGCCATAACTGTCTCGTCACACATAGCCCATGTGATGCTGACGCGCGCCGACAAAATGAATGCCCTGGACCCGGCGATGTTCGAGGGCATCTGCGCCGCGATTGATGAGCTGAGCGCTATGCCTGATCTTCGTGCCGTGGTGGTGTCTGGCGAGGGCCGTGGCTTCTGCGCCGGCTTGGATCTCTCAAATTTTAGTGACGACAGCGAGCCCATGGATCTGATGCCCCGGACTCATGGGTTGGCCAACGTGCCACAGCAGATCGCCTGGGGTTGGCGAACGCTGCCTGTTCCGGTGATCGCTGCGGCCCATGGCGTCGCGATAGGGGGCGGGCTGAATATCATTTCCGGCGCCGACATCAAAATCATCCATCCGGAGACGCGCTGTGCGGTGATGGAGATGCGCTGGGGCCTTGTGCCCGACATGGCCGGTTATCCGCTGTGGCGGGGCAATGTGCGCGACGATGTATTGCGAAAGCTGGTTTACACCAATGCCGAGTTCAGCGGTGCGGAGGCATGCGAGTTGGGCTTTGCCACGGAAACCGCCGATGAACCCCTTGCTCGGGCCATGTCGCTGGCAGAGGAAATTGCAGGCAAAAACCCCCACGCCATTCGCGCCGTGAAGCGTCTCTCCAATGCGTTGGCAACCAGCACGGATGAAGCGCTGCTGCTGGCCGAGTCAGCGGAGCAGACCGAGATCATAGGCAAGCCCAACCAGATCGAGGCGGTCATGTCTCAAATGCAGGGCAGACCGGCGGCTTATCCGGACAGTCCCTGACTTCCCTCGGAAGCAACCTTAAAGTGAGCAATCTATGAGCGACACAAGCACCCGGACCCATCACCGGGTCTGCCATTTGTGCGAGGCCATGTGTGGACTGGTGATTCGAACTGAAGGCGACAAGGTCACCGATATTCGCGGTGATAAGGACGACCCGCTGAGCCGCGGTCATGTTTGCCCCAAAGCAGTCGCACTTCAGGATATTCACGAGGATCCGGACCGCCTGCGCAAGCCATTGAAACGCATCCGCACGGCACCCGGCGAGTACCAGCACGTGGAGATCGAGTGGTCTGAGGCGCTGGATCTAGCCGCCAATGCGTTGGCCTCGACGATTGAAAAGCGGGGTGTCGATGCCATCGGCGCCTACTTTGGTAATCCCTCGGTTCACAATTACGGCATGCTGACGCATCAACGGAACCTGTTTCGGCATATCCGCACACGCAATCGTTTTTCCGCGACCTCGGTTGACCAGCTGCCGCATCACCTGGTGTCGCTGTGGTGTTTCGGACACATGCTTCTGCACCCGATCCCCGATGTGGACCGCACCCACTACTTTCTGATGTTGGGTGCCAATCCCTTGGCGTCCAATGGCAGTATCTGGACAGTGCCCGATGTGCGTCAGCGACTGAAGGATCTGAAAAGCCGGGGTGGCAAGCTGGTCGTCGTCGATCCACGCCGCACCGAGACTGCCGAATTGGCGAGCGAGCATTTGTTCATTCGACCGGGTACCGACGCGGCGTTTCTGCTGGCGATGATTCATGTGTTATTTCGCGATGACTTGGTCGCACCGGGACCCCTGGCCGCCTTTACCGACGGGTTAGATGAGGTGGCGGGCGCGGTGAGTGGGTTGAGCCCAGACTGGGCTGCTGCGCTGACCGGTATCGCTGCCGGGGATATCGAGCGTATCGCGCATGAACTGGCGCAAGCGGAGGCCGGCATTTGCTACGGCAGGATGGGGGTCAGCACGCAGGCCTATGGCGCACTCTGCCAGTGGGCGATTCAGGTGATTAACGTGGCAACCGGGCACCTCGACAAGCCGGGTGGCAGTTTGTTTACGCGCCCCGCGATGGATCAGGTGGTGAACACGAACCCGGGTGGTTTCGGGCGCTTTGCCTCCCGCGGGCGTGGCCTGCCGGAGTTCAATTACGAGCTCCCTGCGGCCACCTTAGTCGATGAAATTCGCACAGAGGGAGAGGGTCAGATCCGCTTGATGTTTACCGGGGCGGGTAACCCGGTGCTGTCCACGCCAAATGGTCGGGCGCTGGATGAGGCACTGGAAGAGTTGGATTTCATGATCTCTGTCGACCCCGCGCTCAACGAAACCACGCGACATGCCGATGTGATCTTGCCGCCCACCTCACCGTTGGAACACGACCACTACGATATCGCTTTCCACAATCTGGCGATTCGCAATACGGCGCGTTATAGCCCCGCTGTTTTCGACAAGCCTGAGGGCGCGCTGCACGACTGGGAGATCTTCAGTGAATTGGGTGAGCGCGTTGCGGCGCGACTGAATCTAGAGCCCATGCGCACTTATCCGCCCGACCGTATGGTGGATGCGGCTTTGAGAAGTGGCCCCTATGGTGAACATACGGAGTGGCAACTGAGCATCGACAAGTTGAAAGCCCACCCCTCGGGCATTGATCTGGGTGCGCTGGAGCCGTCGTGTCCCGAGCGTCTGCAGACCCCCAATCAACGCATTCAGCTGGCGATACCCGAGGTGCTGGCTGATATCGAGCGCTTTGTGCAAGACACCGACGTTGCGTGCGATCACTACCGCCTGATTGGGCGTCGACACGTGCGGGATAACAATTCCTGGATGCACAACCATCATCGATTGATGAAGGGCAAGCCGCGTTGTCAGTTGCTGATGCATCCTGATGATGTCGCCAAGGAGGGTTGGCAGTCAGGCATGGTAGTCACCATCGAAAGCCGGGTGGGTGCGATCGATGCCGAACTGGCAGCATCCGACGAAATGATGCCGGGTGTGGTCAGCTTGCCGCACGGTTACGGCCACGGTCTGTCGGGCACGCGGGGAGAGGTGGCGAGTCGCCATGCGGGGGTCAGTTGCAATGACATTACCGATGAGCAGTTCGTGGACCAGTTGTCCGGTAATGCGGCGGTCAACGGCGTCTCTGTGCGACTCAGCGCGGCCGCAGCCTGAGACGGCCAGGGCGAGATGCGATGAGCGGCAAGCGGATACCGACAACCCAGATCGACAGCGGCCATAAATTTACCAACGACCGCGGCATGTCGGTGATCAAAGATGGCATCAAGGCGTCGTCTACAGATTCTGAACGATTGGCCAAGCCGGAATGGTTGCGCATGCGCGTGCAGAGCAGTCCTAAGTTTGACGCGGTGCGGAGCATCGTTCACGAGCATGGGTTGGCCACGGTCTGTGAGGAAGCCAAGTGTCCCAACATTGGCGAGTGCTGGAGTGCAGGTACCGCCACGATCATGTTGATGGGCGATGTCTGCACACGCGCCTGCCGGTTCTGCTCGGTCAATACGGGTAACCCCAAGGGCTGGCTGGATCCGCAGGAACCGCAGAATACGGCAGAGGCCGTCCAATTGATGGGCCTGAAATATGTGGTGCTGACCTCGGTGAATCGTGATGATCTGCCCGATGGCGGCGCGGGGCATTACGCGGACGTGGTGCGTGCCACCAAAGCGCTGAATCCGGAGACCGCGGTCGAGGCCCTGACGCCTGACTTCCTTGGTGATCGGTCGGCGGTCGAGACGCTGCTCGACTCTGGCATTGAGGTCTTTGCGCAGAATGTTGAGACGGTGGAGCGGCTGACTCATCCGGTGCGTGACCCCCGTGCGGGCTACCAGCAGACACTGGATGTGCTGGCTGCGGGCAAGGCCTATCGCCCCGGTGTGGTGACCAAGACTTCCTTGATGCTAGGGCTGGGTGAGCGTGACGACGAAATCCAGACATGCATGGACGACCTTCGACAGCACGATATCGATGTGCTGACCTTGGGGCAGTATCTGCAGCCAACCCAAAACCACCTGCCCGTTGAGCGGTTTGTGACCCCGGACGAGTTTGATCAATACCGGGAGTGGGGACTGGAGCGTGGTTTCCTTGAAGTCGTCTCAGGTGTCTTCGTGCGTTCCAGCTATCGGGCGGAGCGAGTACTTGAGCACAATAATGTTGGCCTCGGACTGAGTTGATATGTCGGCGCCGGGTCGCCCACAGGTTTTGTATCTCACCACCTTCGATCAATTGGCCGGCGCCGCGGGGCTGAGTCGGGAAACGCGGATCGTCGTCGGTGTATTAGCGCGAGATTTCGATCTGTCTTTGGCGATCGCCGGTCCCATCGATCATCAGGAGCTGCAGGAGCTGCGTGATCACTTTGCCTCGGTACGCGCTGCCGGGGGCTTCCCAGCGAGCTCCGCCGATCAGCCGGTTGTCGCCGGTCTGCGTGGTCTCGCGAAAGCACGGCTGGGTACAGACATCGTTAACGCGCGCCTTCAGGCCGCTATTCAGCGACGGGCAGAAGGCTTTGAAGCGGTCGTGATCGACGACCTGCTGGCGACACCGTATCTACCTGCGCGACAAAACGGTCCCGTTTACTACCTCACCCACCGCTGCGAGTCGAAAGTGCAATCCAGCACCTGGTGGCATTGGCTCAGGCAGCGCGAGCAGCGTGCGCTGAGCCAGTGCGAGAAGGGCGCACTCCAGTCGATATCGGCTGTATTCGCGAAAACCGAGGTCGCGGGCGAACTATTGGCGCAAGGACTGTCATTCAGGCAGCTGAACCCCTCTTTTGGTCAGTTCAGGCCGGAGATCGTACTGGGAGAGCCGACAACTTGGGGCGGAACGCATCAGCGGGTGGGTTATGCCGGTTATCTCGGCGACAATAGCAACCTGGCCAGTCTCGAGTGGTTGCTGAGAGAGGTATGGATCCGGGGCCAGAGCACGTTGGCTGACATCGAGCTGCACCTTGTCGGTATGGCACCGCCATCGCCATTGAGAGAGCTGGCCGCGGCCAACAATAACGTTTATCTTCACAGCGGAAGTCGACAGCAGCTGCGCGATTTGGGCTGTCGAGCCGTGATTGAGCCGCTGATGTTCGAGCAGCACGTGGATACCAAGCTGGTCAATGCCATGTCTCAGGGGTTGCCTGTTATTACTACCCGGGAAGGGGTGCGGCGCGCGCACGCCGAGCTGGGAGAGGGCGTACTGGCTGCCGCGGGTCCGGAGCAGATGTCTATGACCGTGCATCAACTCATGAATGACGAGTCGCTTTGGCAACTGCATGCCAGTGCCGCAACCCGGACTGCAGCGTTACAATTGGCGGACTTCGAGGTGGCGCACGATCTGCGCCGCGCTTTGTTACGAGTATCAGAGGAGCGGGTGAGCAGATGAACACAGCGATCAAGCCCCCCGGTGATGAGCATGACTTTTAACCACGTGGGCCTGCTCGGGCGCCGGGAGCACCCCGGCGTTGAGGAGGTTGTTTCCGGGCTCCTCAACCTGCTGGATGATCGCGGGCTGCAGGTCACTATTGAAGACCGTATGGCTACGCTGTCCCACTTTGAAAAGCGGGAAATGGAGTCTCGCGACCAAATCGGCGCGATGGTGGATCTGGCCATCGTGATCGGCGGTGATGGCAGTTTGCTGAGTGCGGCCCGGACACTGGTCAAGCACGACACGCCAGTAATCGGGGTCAACCGCGGTCGCCTCGGATTCCTGACGGATGTCAGCCCCGACGAATTGATTGATCAAGTTAGTGCGGTACTCGACGGCGATTTTATCAGCGAGCGGCGGTTTTTATTAGATACCGAGGTTTGGCGGGGCGAGCAGGTGATTGGACGCGGCGAGGCTTTGAATGACATCGTCGTGAACTCCGGTGCGTCGGCGCAGATGATTGAATTTGAGCTCAGTATCGATGGCGAGTTTGTGTATCGCCTCAATGCCGATGGACTGTTGGTGGCGACGCCGACGGGTTCGACCGCGTATTCACTGTCAGCGGGTGGCCCGATCATGTACCCCGGCCTCGATGCCTTGGTCCTGGTACCCATGTTCCCGCATTCGCTAACCAGTCGCCCGATTGTGGTGAGTGGGCAGAGCGAAATTCGCATTGATGTGGTGTCCCGCAATGACATCCACCCACCAATCACCTGCGACGGTCAGATCTCGATCACCGCGCTCCCGGGTGACTCCGTCCGGATTCGTAAAAAGGCCCGCGAACTGACCTTGCTGCACCCTCCAGGGTACAGCTTTTATGCCAGCTGCCGAGACAAACTTCGCTGGTCAGATGCCCTCGTTAAATAGCGCGCCTTTGGCGATTCAACGCGCGCCTGCCACCTTCTCTCTGGTGGTAGTGACCAGTGTTTGCTTCTTGCTTTTCTACCCACTGCAATGGGTAGGGATGTTGGAGTTATTTAATTTTGTGCCATTTCGTGCCGCTGGAGGCTACGTTGCATTTGGTGAGTGGGGGGACTGGTGGCGTCTGGTGACCCCCACGTTGATTCATTTTGGCTGGTTGCACGTGGTCTTTAATTGCTTGTGGCTGTGGGAGTTTGGCCAGCGTATTGAGCACCGACTGGGCGCGGTCAACCTGCTTGGCCTCTATGTGATCAGTGCGATGCTCAGCAATTACTGCCAGTACTGGTGGGAGGGGCCGTCCGTGTTCGGCGGCATGTCCGGTGTGGTGTACGCCTTTATGGGTCTGATCATGGCGACCCAGTGGCGCAGGCCCGGTTGGATCATGCCGCCGCCTATGGCCATTTTCGCTTTCATGATGATCTGGCTGCTGATCGGGATGGTAGGAAGCATGGAGTTTATCGGTGCGGGCGCGATTGCAAATGGCGCCCATGTGGGGGGGCTACTGGCCGGCTGGGTTCTGGGTGTCGTTATCAGTGGTTTGCCCACATTATTCGGGAGTCGGTGAGCGTGGCGGATGACTATCGACAATCGGTTCAGCAAATGGATCGAGAGGTTTACGAGCAGCTGGTGACCTCGCTGTCGACTGGCCGATGGCCGGATGGCAGAGCATTGACCGAAGAGCAGCGTCAGCATGCCATGAAGGCGGTGATCACCTGGGGCGAAATCCACCTACCGCCAAACGAACGGGTGGGATTTATCGACAAGGGAGCCAAAGCGGGGGACAGCTGTGATGATCCCCAGCCGCTAGCGTGGAAGGAGTCGAGTTATGACTGACTGGCAGGGTTGCCTGAGAAAGATGCAAACCGAGTTGGCGGAAACGGTCCGCTACATCGTGTTTCCCGAGCAGGGGGCGCTTTGCCTGAACGACCAGCTCGGGCAATCTCTGCGCCTTGAATTCACGGGCAGGATTGAGTGTGTTGCCTGCGACCGACTCACCAAGAAAAGTTTTAATCAGGGCTACTGCTTTCCGTGCTTTCGCAAACTGGCGGCGTGCGATAGCTGTATTGTCAGCCCGGAGAAGTGTCATCTGGCGGAGGGAACCTGTCGGGAGCCCGACTGGGCCGAAAATCACTGTCAGGTGCCCCATATTGTGTATCTGGCCAATACCTCCAACGTGAAAGTCGGTATCACGCGTGAAACCCAGTTGCCGACCCGCTGGATTGATCAGGGCGCTACGCAAGCCAAACCCATTGCACGGGTGCAGACGCGGTATTTCTCGGGGCTGTTGGAAGTACTGCTGGCCAAGGAAGTCGGTGACCGTACGGCATGGCAGACCATGCTGAAAGGCAACGGCGCGGATCAGGATCTGGAACAGATACGTCAGGATTTGATGACAAGTTGTGCGCAGGGAATAGCGGATCTGCAGTTGCAGCACGGCGAGGCGGCATTTCAGCTTTTGGAAGACGCCCCAGAGACCAAAATCAGCTATCCGGTGCTGAGCTGGCCAGAGAAGGTGAAGGCACACAATTTCGATAAACAGGCGGTTGTGGAAGGCACACTGATGGGGATTAAAGGGCAGTATCTGATGCTCGATACGGGCGTGTTAAACATGCGCAAATTTGGTGGCTACGAAGTCGAAATCAAGGTGGCAGCGTAATGGCGTTGAGAGAAGGGTTACCCGGCACAATCTACCGCAAGGACTATGGCGCACCGGAGTTTGCGGTGACGACGGTTGATTTGCTGGTGCAGATTTCGCCGGGACGCACCGAGGTCACGGCAACCCTCGATATGGTGAGGCAGGGCAGTGGGCAAGGTGGCCTCAAGCTTGATGGAGAGCAGCTGTCACTGCAATGGATTGAGTTGGACGGTGAGCGCCTGACCGAGGATGATTACACCGCAGGCGACACCGAACTTAGGGTGCCCTCGGTACCAGATCGATTCACCCTGCGCACCTGCGTGACCATCTGCCCCGAAGAAAATACCTCACTGGAGGGCTTTTATCGCTCCCAGAGCGCCTATTGCACCCAGTGCGAGGCGGAGGGGTTCAGGAAAATCACCTACTTCCCCGACCGCCCCGATGTGCTTGCGGTCTATACCGTCACCCTAGAGGCGGATCGCGCGGAGTGCCCGGTGCTGCTCAGTAATGGCAACAAAATCAGTGAAGAAGATCTGGACAGCGGTCGGCACCGTGTGGTGTGGCACGACCCTTTCCCTAAACCTTCGTATTTGTTCGCCATGGTCGCTGGAGACCTGAAACCTGTGAGTGACGTCTTTACCACCTGCTCTGGCCGGGTGGTGGATCTGAATATCTGGGTGGAGGAGAAAGATCTCGGGTACTGCGATTACGCCATGAGCGCACTCAAGGCGGCGATGCGTTGGGACGAGCAGGTGTACGGCCTCGAGTACGACCTCGATCTCTATAACATCGTTGCGGTGGATGATTTCAACATGGGTGCCATGGAGAACAAGGGCCTCAATGTCTTCAACACCTCTTGCGTGCTTGCCCACCCCGATATCACCACTGACATGGGGTTTCAGCGCGTTGAGGCGGTGGTGGCCCACGAATACTTTCATAACTACTCGGGAAACCGTGTTACCTGCCGGGACTGGTTCCAGCTCAGTCTGAAAGAGGGATTCACGGTCTTTCGCGACAGTGAGTTCTCCGCCGATATGAACTCCCGAGGGGTCAAGCGGGTGGAGGACGCGCTGTTCCTGCGCACGCACCAGTTTGCCGAAGATGCGGGCCCGCTGGCGCATCCCGTGCGCCCCGACGCCTTCGTCGATATTTCGAACTTCTACACTCTCACCGTTTACGAAAAGGGCGCGGAAGTGGTGCGCATGCTGCACACGCTGCTGGGCGCTGAGGCGTTCCATGCAGGCACCTCATTGTATTTTGAGCGATTCGATGGGCAGGCGGTGACCTGCGATGATTTCGTTGACTGCCTGGCGGAGGCGTCGGGTCGCGATCTGGAGCAGTTCAGGCGCTGGTACGAGCAGGCAGGTACGCCTGAAGTGGTATTCAGTGAGCATTACGACGCCGACACTCGGCGTTACCAGCTGACCCTTCAGCAACATAATCCAGCGGCCTCCGCGCAGCAGGAAAACGAGCCGCTAGTCATTCCGGTAGCGACCGGTCTGCTGGTCGATGGTCAGCCTCTGTCTGTAGGTGACGGAACCACGCGCGTGCTAGAGCTGACCGAGCGGGAACAGACCTTCACCTTTGAAGACGTGCCCTCGAAACCCGTGCTCTCATGCCTGCGCGGTTTTTCGGCGCCTGTGCGCGCCACGGTAGATCACACCGAGGCGGACTTACTGATACTTATGGCCGCTGATGACGACGCCTTTGTCGCCTGGGACGCGGCGCAAACACTGTTGGCGAGAGCAATTGAGGCTGCGGAGGTGGATACAGATACAAACCTACCGCAGGGCTTATTAGAGGCCTGCGAACAGGTGCTGATGGGGTCGATGGACCCGGCCATGAAGGCGCTCACATTGGCTTTGCCCAGCGAGGAGTATCTTGCGGATCGGGCCGCTCAGCAGGGTTTGGTCAACGTCAGCCATATCCATCATCAGCGACGACAGGTGAAAGCGTCATTGGGTGGAGCGTTGGAGACGGTTTGGCAAAAAGTGCTGTCAGACAACTCGGCACCACTGGCTTACTCACCTCACGCCGATGATATTGGTCTGCGCGCGTTGCGGCACCTTGCTCAGGATTATTTGCTGGCGGCGAATCCTGCGCACCTCGATGCCGCGCACAGCCTTTTTGAGAATGCGGACAATCTGACGGACCGCCTTGCAGCGATGCGCTGGATCACCCACTACGAACAGCTTGAAAGTCGAGAGGCCGTGCTGGCGGACTTCTATAAGCGGTGGCAGCACGAGGCGCTGGTGGTCAATCAGTGGCTGACGGTACAAGCGACCCGGCCGGAGACGGATTGTGTCGAGAGCGTGAGGGCGCTCATGACCCACCCGGCATTCGACTGGCGCAATCCGAACAAGTTGAGAGCACTGATTGGCGCCTTTGCCGGTGGCAATCCGATCGCCTTTCATCGCGGCGATGGTGCTGGCTATCGTTTGATGGGCGAGGTGATTGAGCGCCTACAGGCGAGCAATCCCCAGATCGCGGCACGCATGCTCGCTCCCATGACACGCTGGCGCCGTTATGCAGTCGGTCAGGAGACAATGCGGGCAGAGCTCGAGCGGCTCGCTGCGATTGATCCGCTACCCAAGGACGTTTTTGAGGTATTGAATCGGGCCCTGACTGAACCCGCCTAGGGATCGCCTGATTTCAGCTTGTCACGAGGGATAGAGCGACAGAGTGTTGCTGCCTGTGCCTCGATTTTGCGGCGCGGGCTCCTCACGTAGCGTATCGATCAGTCCGTCCAGCGCCCCGGCTATCTCACCATCTCCATAGAGTGACCGATCCACTGCGCTTAGGCGTGATGCGAGGGGTTCAGTGCTGACGCGAGCGAGCGCTTCCAGCGACGAAAATCTCTGATCGTGGTGGAGGCCTGCCCACTGCAGAATCGCTTTTTTGAGTAGCGTAGCATCCTGCTGCTCCGCGGCTTTTCTGATTTCGACCAACGCTTGCCGGACTGAGGCCGACTTGGCTTTGGCGCCGCCCGGTGTTGGCGATGGAGCCGCGGTTTGACGGCGACTCAACCAGAGCAGAATGCCTAGCGCAAGCGACACCAACCAGCCTGCGGCGCTGACAGCCCATAGCCAGAGCGGGAGGGTGGTGCCGGCCGTTGAGGTGTTTGGGGAGAGGGTCGCGTCATTGATTTGATCGGCGGTCTGGATGGCGGTCACGACGACCGTTCTGGCAGGCAACGTGGCGAACTCCAGGCGGTCTGTTTCGATATTCCACCAAGGCACGCGAATCTCGGGCAAGGTCCAGGTGCCGCCTGATCGCGCGACCAGCGCCTCGCTTTGCACCCGTCGGCCCTGTAGCCCTTCAGCCAATTCACTCTGGTCAATGGATTCCTGGTCGGGATAAAACCGGAGTTCAGGAATGTTGACGGCGCCCTGAACGCTGCTCAGCGGCGGGAGCTGACTGCCCTGCAGCCCTCTGGCGGTCAGGGTGAGGGTGCGTGTTGTCGAGTCGCCGACATTCAGCGACGCCGGGTCGATGGACCAGTTTTCTTCCAGCGTAAGCGCCCGGGCGGGTAGCCATACCTCACCGGGGAAGCTGGTGGGTACGCTCTTAACGTCGATTTCCAGTGGCGTGGATGCCATGCGTAGTCGCCTGCCAAGGCGCGCACCCAACAGGGAGCGCCCCGGCTGCACTTCGCGCGCCGTAAAACCGATGGCTGGAATACTCAACGCTCCACTTTTCTGCGGGTACACGGCATACCGCAGCTCCGTGACCAGCCAGGTGCGATTACCCACGCGCCGCTGAAAAGACCGTCGCTCGAGGTTTTCGACAACCGCATCAGGAATATCGAAGTTCGAAATCTCGCCGCCATCCAGATTGATCGCCTGTTGCAGGGTCACGGTGAGAATCACCTCGGATTGCACGTAGACGCTGCGTTCATCCACGCTCGCGTCGAAGAGCACCAGCTCGTCGCCTGGGGCCACCACTGGCTCGGGGTTTACGCGAATGGCAAGTGGTGTCGTACTTCGGCCACCCGCCGTGAGCGACGGAATGGTCAGCGTGCCTTGGCGCAGCGGCGCCAGCTCCATCTCGAGTGTGCGGGTAACCTGGTTTTGCCCGTTGATGAAGCGCGCATTGGTGGCGCTGGAGCGCGACAGAATCTCCCAGTCGCGATTCAACGGCGTGAGATCAATCTCGGCGGGCTGCTCGCCGGCATCACCCAGTAGTGTCAGGCGCAGGGTTTCGCCCATGGCGATAGTGCGCCGGTCCGCTGTTGCCGAGAGCTCTGCCCAGGACAGATTGGTCCACAGCAGCATGGCGACGCAGCACGCCCAGACAAAAAGGTTACCAACGAATCGATTCATCAGGCTCCTCACCCTCTCTGAGTCTCTGCATCGTCTGGTACCGGAATTTGCGGCGCAACAAGCCGCCCGGATCATCCGGTACCCGGCGCAACCACTGCTCCAGTGCCTGTTGCTCTTCCAGCGCCTCGTCAAACTTGGCCATCTGTTCCTGAGTCGCCGCTTCCAGCGCCTCGGCGTTCATCTCCTGTGCGTCAGCCATGGTGGGATCCTGCTGACCCTGCTCCTGCTCTTGTTCAGATTCGGACTGGTCACTCTGACCGCTATCGCTCTCGTCGCTGGTTTCGCCGTCGCTTTGTTCTTGCTCTCCCTCATCGGAGGTGTCCGAGCTGTTGTCGCCCTGAGACTCGCTGTCGTTGTCTTCCTCAGACTGATCGCCTTCCTGATTTTCCTGATCCTGCTGTTGCTCCTGCTGATCCAGTAGCGACTGGACGAAATCACGGTTCGCAATGGCGTCCTCGGCGTCGGGCGTGAGGTTCAGACTCTCCTCATAGGCACTGAGCGCGCCTCGCAGATCTCCCTGCAGTGCCAGCGAGTTGCCAAGGTTGTAGAGATTGTCCGCAGTGGTCTCTCCGGCGAAGCTCTTTGCCGCCTGATCGTAACTGCCAGCCTCATACTCCGCGACGCCGCGCCAGTTGGGATCGGCAAACGCACGGGCCGCTTCAGAGGCCTCGCCCTCGCTCAGGTAGCGGGCGCCCTGTTGATCGGGGGTCAGCCACAGGTCATCCCAACCCGCTGCCTCCGGAGGTGGCGCGTGGGTCAGCAGTGCGAGCGCGATGCTCGCCACCACCCCTTTACGGAAGGCGGGAAGGAGTAATAACGCGACCAGTGCCGCCAGCCAGAAACCCTGGTCCTGCCAGGCGTCCGTCTGCCGATCGAGATCCAGCTCACCTTCCGTCGCGAGGGCATCGCGCTGGGTCAAGGCTTCAATGTCCTGCTCATCGAGCCGGACTTCTTCATAGGGCGCGCCCAATTCCTGGGCGACCATGGCAAGCTGATCGCGATCCAGCGCGGGAATCACAATTTCGCCCGCGTTGTCTTTCAAAAAGCCACCGTTGGGGAGCGGTATGGGCGCGCCGGTCGTGGTGCCGATGCCGAGAATGGCCAGGCTGGCGCCACTGTCATCGAGTGCAGATCGCACACGATCACTCTTAAAATTAGGGAGGCCATCGGTCATCAAGAGAATATGCCCACCTTGGGCGCCCGCGGTCGCCAGTAGCTCAGCAGCGAGCTCTAACGCACTGGTGGCATCCGCACCGGGCAAGGGCATGATGGCGGGGGAGAGCGCCGGCATGAGGTTGGCGATGGTGCGGGTGTCGTCGGTCAGCGGCGTGACGACGTGGGCGTCGCCGGCAAACACCACGAGACCGGTCACGCCTTCCTCCCGGGTATCCAGCAGATCCAGAATTTTCTGCCTTGCGCGCTGAACACGGCTGGGCTGGACGTCAGCGGCCAACATCGAGGCGCTGAGATCCAGCACGATGACAAGGGCGTCCGCCCGCTTGATCACCGGCAGTTCGACGCGCTGAAGACTCGGCCCGGCTGCACCCAGCGTCACGAGGATCAGCAAGAGGGTCGGTATCCAGACCCGCGAGCGTTGCGATTTGCCGCGCTGATCTGGCAGCAGGTAAGGCAGCAACTCGGCGTCAATGACCTTGGTCCAGTCTCCTTCATGAACACGCCGGTACCAGAGGGCTAGCGCTATGAGCGGGCAGGCGAGTAAGACCCACAGTAAGTCCGGGCGAAGCAGATGAAATCCGTCAATCATCGCGCTCTCCCATAGCGCGGCCAGGCGCCCAGGCGACTGAGCCAGCGGCTGCGCAGTAACGCCAGCAGGCTCGCCAACGTCAGGGCGGCCAGCAGCGGTATCCAACTCAAGGCGCGTTTTGGTCGGAAAGTGCTGGATTCCTGCTCCACCGGCTCGAGTTCGTCCAGCAGTGCGTAGACCGCCTCCAGCTCTGCCGGCGAGGTCGCCCGGAAGTAGCGGCCACCGGTTGCCTCTGCCACGGCATTGAGCATGGCTTCATCGACCTCACTGCGCCCGTTTGTGGTGCGGCCCAAATTGCGGCTGATGCCAATCGTGTAAATCTTGACGTCGAGTTGAGCGGCCAGCGCTGCTGCTTCCATGGGGTCTACGGTGCTGGCCGTATCCTGACCGTCTGTTAACAGAATGAAAATACGCGATGATGCGGGTCGTTCCCGCAGCCGCTTGATCGCCAGACCCAGCGCGTCGCCGATGGCGGTATCTTCGCCGGCGAAGCCCAGCTGGGCCTCGTCGATGAAACGCGTCACGGTGCTCAGATCGAAAGTGAGCGGGGCCTGCAGATAAGCCCGTGTACCGAACAAAATCAGACCGACGCGGTCACCCTGGCGCCGCTCGGTAAAATCGGCAGCGATCGCTTTGACCGCGGTGATGCGGGGCACAAGACGATTGCCCACCTGCATGTCTTCAATCTGCATGCTGCCCGAGAGATCAAGCCCCAGCATCAGATCGCGACCGGTATTGGGAAGCTCAATGGGCTGGCCAATCCATTGTGGCCTTGCGGAGGCGACGATCAGCATCATCCATGTGAGCCACAGTAGCCACCAGTAGCCTCGGCCCGACCTTATGCTGCGACTGGCGCCGGATAAACCGCGCCACCTTGCCGCAAAGGGTGCGCGCAGCGCCGAGGGCTGCAGAGACTCCCCCTTGCTGAAGCGATGAATCAGCCAGGGCAGAGGGGCTATAGCGAAGACCCAGGGCCATAGCCACTCAAGCATGGGTGACCTCGTGCTGACGTATCCAGTGTTCAGCTGCATCAAAAAGATGACTGCTGACCGGCGACGGTTCGCGCTGATAGAGGCTGTCGAGCTCACCAAAGGCGTCCGATGCCACCTTGGGGCAACTCGACGCGAGAAATTGTTGCCATTGCGTCCCGTGGAGCCCTGCGACCTGTTCGTGGGGATAGGCCTTCAAGGCCGCTGCTTTGAGGAGCCAATTAAGTTCATCCTGTCTCGCCTCTCGCGTGCGGAGCTCATCGAGGGCTGCCAGAGCGACCCGTCGGTAGGCCGTCTTGAGACGCCGCTTTCGGAGCCACAGGCCAAGGCCTACCAGTAAAGCCACAGTCAGCGCTAAGGCAACCCACCAACCGGGCGCCAGAGGCCACCAGCCGATCGCTACGGGTTCTCGCAGCGGCGCGAGTTGTGACAGCATCATTTCCGGATTCATCTTGGAGGGAATACCGTCAGCAACTGTTTTAGCGGGTCTTGATGTGTCTGCAGCGGCATCAGTGGCATGCGGAGCTCCCGGAGACGTTTTGTCAGCTGTGCGAGTCGATCTTGATAGTCCGCCTCGTAAGCTGCTCGGGCTCCGGCTGCGCTGGTGTCGAGCTGGGAGTGTGTGACGCCGTCGGTCACCGCATAAAAGCCAGCTTGGGGGAGGCTGGCCTCCAGCGAATCGCCCACCGCGACGGCCACGATTTGTGTTTTGCGCGCCAATCGCCTGAGTGGCGCTAGATGCGCTTCCTCGAAGAGGTCGTGAAAGTCGCTGATGAGAAAGATTCGCGTGCCGGCGCGCGCGATCCGCTCTAGCTGCTCAAGCAAATCGCCGAGGCTGCGAGCGACCGGGCCCTCTGCCTCAGGGCGACCCTCGGCCACCAGATCTTTAATCATGTTGAGTACCGCATGCTGGCTTCGCTTGGGTCGCGTATCGTGCAGGACTTCGTCTCCGAGTACGGCGCCGCCGATACGCTCTCCGGCCTGCAGCCCGGACCATAGCGTCAGCGCGCCCACATGGGCCGCCATCACCGATTTGAAACAGCGGCTGGCACCAAACTTCATGGGTGAGCGTTGATCCACAGCAACCAAAATGGGCTGCTCCCTGTCCTCGTGAAACAATTTGGTGTGGGGGGTACCCGAGCGAGCCGTGACGCGCCAGTCGATCGCGCGGACGTCGTCCCCTGCCGCGTAGGCGCGCACCTCGTCAAATTCGACGCCCCGGCCACGTTGGCGGGAGCGGCGCATGCCCGCGAGGTTGGCGAGTGCACGGGTCTGACCGGTGACATCGATGAATCGTGCTGCGAATCGGGTGGCGATCAGGTCCTCAGCAGTGACAACCGCACCGCGGGGACCGGTCATGGCTTTGCTACTGTCTTTGTCAGGCAACGGGGATGCGCTCGATCAATCGCCCAATAATCTGATCGCTACTGACGCCTGCCGCTTCCGCCTCGAAGGACACGATGAGTCGGTGCCGCAGACAGTCGAGTGCAACCGCTTGCACATCGTCAGGGCTGACGTAATCCCGCCCTGCAATCCACGCGTTCGCGCGGGCGCAGCGATCCAGGGCGATCGTTGCCCGCGGGCTGGCTCCGTATTCCAGCCAGCCGGCCAGCTCACTGTCATAGTGGTCTGGCTCGCGCGTGCCAACAATCAGCTGGATGATGTATTCCTCAACCGCCGGCGCCATATGGATGTCCAGTACCGCTTTTCGCGCTGAGAAAATGTCAGCTTGCGAGACGGTGCCCTCGGGCCGGCTACGGGAGCCGCCGGCCTCATTGCGCGCCAATCGCAGAATCGCCTGCTCAGCCCCAGCGTCTGGGTAGGACACGCGGACATGCATCAGAAATCGATCCAGCTGCGCTTCAGGGAGCGGGTAGGTGCCCTCCTGCTCAATCGGGTTCTGGGTCGCCATGACCAGAAACAGCGGCGGTAATTCGTAGGTCTGACTGCCGATGCTGACCTGGCGTTCGGCCATGGCCTCCAGGAGCGCGGACTGCACTTTGGCAGGGGCGCGGTTAATCTCGTCTGCCAGCACCAGGTTGTTGAAAATGGGACCTTGCTGAAACTCAAACGCGCCCGTTTGCGGGCGAAAAATATCGGTACCTGTAATGTCGCCGGGTAGCAGATCTGGCGTGAACTGGATACGGTGAAAACTGCCCTCAATGCCCTCGGCCATTTCTTTAATCGCCCGGGTCTTGGCCAGACCGGGTGCGCCTTCGACCAATAAATGTCCATCGGCAAGCAGTGCCAGCATCAGCTTATGAATCAGATCTTGCTGGCCAACAATTTGTTGCCCCAGCCAATTTTCGAGGTTCGCGAGGAGTTGGTAATTCACGGATCAGGCCTTAGTTACTGCGGTGTCAGAAATAGCGTGCTTTCTGACCATTACAAGGCCCGAACGTTCAAAAAACCCCTTTTGGTGGGAGCGTGCTCAGGCGAGTGGTCAGAAACCTGACAATTTATAGCATGTCAGAGCGTCTGTGAGGCCCTCTCGCCAGTCGTTTCGTCCTTCTCGCCAGCCTTCTAGCCATTTGTTACGCGCTAAACCGGTCAAAAAAGGGCAGTTTTCCTTGGAGCGGCCGGCAAGGCCGAGTTGGTAGCCTTTGTCAAAGGCGCGTTGGATACGGTTTCGCTTGAGTCTTTTCATCGGTTCTCCCTTTGCTGGCGTTGTCCGCCAAGTGCAGGGAGAGGGGTGTCTCCCGACACATCGTTGTGCAGCCTCACCATGGTGAGGGTTTCGGGAAATGGCTGGCGGTTGGCATTGCCGCCGCAAGACACCCTGCGTTTCAGTTGCAGGGTGACCCGCTGCCCTCCGTGTGCGTTGCCCGCATCGAATTGGAGGGTTTCTGTTGTTACCGCCGGGAACGTGGCTACTTTGTCACATTAGCGCGGCCCTGATCTGATGTCGAAAACTCTTTTTTTATCAGTACCGATTGCCTTCATTAGTCAAAGGCATAAGGCAATGTTCACGGGGCTTTCGGCCACCCTTATCTCGATGCCCGGGTGGTGGGGGGTGGTTATTTTTTTTCGGCAAGGTCAGTTCACCGGCATTCGCGGCAAGCCTATGAGGCATGGGCATGGCGAAATGGACGAGAGAAAGGGAGATTTTTCCCTAAGCCCGGTGATCCGGGCCCCACATCGAGGCGTAATTCTAGCGACCGGATGATCGACTCTCCGGTTAAGCCATCTTCCCCCAGGTGGCGAATTCTTGCCCCGGCCTCTGGCCGGGGTTTTTTTTGGAGGCTCGTGATGCAAAATCGCACCGTCATGCTGGGTCTGGGTTACGCCGGTTTGCTGCCTTTTTATGGGTTTTTGGCAGGGGCATGGCTGCTCACCGATTGGCCCGGAGCCGTTTCCGTTCAGGGGTTTGTTATGTACTCGCTGGGGATCCTCTGTTTTTTGGGAGGAACGATATGGGGCCGGGTCCAATCCGTCGAGGAGCCGCTGATGGCGCGACTGCTCATCAGTAACGGCGTCGTTCTGTTCGCGGTGGCAGCGGTACTCACTGCGAAAGTTTGGTTGGCGGCGGTGGCTTTGATGGGTGGGTATCTGGCGCTGCTCTGGTATGAGCGGGGTGCTGAAAACCTACCAGGTTGGTACGCCGCTATGCGGCGAAATTTGACGCTGGGCGTTTTGCTGGCGCACGGATTATTCTTCGCACAACAGTCACTTCAGTCTCAGGTCTAGGGAGAGATCGAGGCTGGAAGATCCGCATCATGCAGCCACGCGGCGTCGACTGAGATGGGTCGCGCTCCGACTGCCTCCAATAGCCCGGTGATTTTGCGCCCTCCCTCATCAAGAAAAGCCTGGCAGGCTGTCAGCGCGTCGACATGTAGCCTCAGGCAGGGCGAATGCCGGCCCTCGGTGTCAGTAAGATAAATGGCAGTGTCGTCCTCCTGCCACTCGGTTTCGAGCGCGGCGACAACCTGTTCTGGCGCACCGATCAAGTCAACGGGCAGTATTAGCGCTGTTGGGTAGGCGGCAGCGGACAGCAGAGCAGTAATGCCTGCACAAGGTCCTTGGTTGGCAACCGCCTCGCACATTACCCGGTCAGCAAAGTGCTGGTAGAAATAGGGGTGATCGCGGCAGCAGATCAGGACCTCTCCAGCGCTCTGCGGGCGAGATGCCACGATCCCAGCGATCAGCGGGCGCCCCTGATGCGCGATGAGGCCCTTGTCGCGGCCACCCCAGCGAGCGCCCTGACCGCCGGCCAAAATACCCAAGCTGTAAGCCCGCACTGCATTCAAAGTTCAGTCCCTCTATGGGATCATTCACGCTCAGTCTGACTATAGCTCATGCCGCCTATGTCGCGTGTTTTGGCACTCGATACCGCCACTCATGCCTGCACCCTTGCCTTATATGGTGAGGAAAGCCTGTGCGGGCGCCATGAAATTGTGGCGCGGGCGCACAACCGTCACATTCTGGGGATGCTGTCGACGATTTTGGGGAGCAGGGCGCTAGCCGACGCCGTCGATATTATTGCCTGCGGCGTGGGTCCGGGGTCATTTACAGGGCTTCGCGTCGCGGTGAGTGTGGCACAGGGGTTGGCCTGGTCACAGGACATGCCCGTACACGGATTCTGCTCTCTCGAGGCGCAAGCGTATACCGCCGGACACCAAGGCCTTTTGCAAGAGGGTGACCGCGTGCTCTCTGCCATTGATGCCCAAATCGATCAGTTCTACGGACTCTGGGGTGAGTGGCGTGATGGCGCTTTCCTTGCCGACGGTGAGGCGTTTGTGTGCGCGCCAGAGGCCTTGCTGGCTGAGTCATCGTGTCCGGCGACCGCAGTGCTCGGATCGGGTGTGCGATATGGGGATCGCATGCCTTCGGAGGTCACCTCGGCTGCTCGTTGGTTTCCGGACGTGACACCGGACGCTCGCGTTATGGCTGAACTCTTGGGTGATGGCACACTGGCACTGCAACCCGAGCCCGCTCACGCGCTGTCGCCACAGTATGTGCAGCGTGAGATTGGCTGGAAGAAATTGTCGGAGCAGGGCCGTCGTGACTGAGTGGGTCCAGATTTTGGTGCTGGCCCTGATTCAGGGCATCACCGAATTTCTGCCGGTATCGAGCTCTGCTCATCTGATTTTGCCGGCGCAGATATGGGGCTGGGTCGATCAGGGCCTGATGTTTGACGTCGCCGTGCATGCCGGCACCTTGTGCGCGGTGCTCTGGTACTTCCGCGATACGCTAATCAAACTGGCAAAGAGCATCCTGCCCGGCGGGCCCTCCGATCAGTCAGAGCTATGGGCACTAGTTGTCGCGACGGTGCCTGTGGTGTTGGCCGGTTTGCTGTTCAGGGATGTGATCGCGAGCGATGCGCGGGCCGTCAACGTGATTGTTCTCACAACGGTGCTGTTCGGTGTGCTGCTAGGGGTCGCTGACCGACTCTCCCGGCGCGGCGCGGGACACACAGGCCCCGTCTCACTCCGTGATGCCCTGTTGATTGGTCTGGCACAGATGTTTGCCCTGATCCCTGGGACATCACGATCCGGTGTGACGATCACAGCTGCCTTGTTTCTGGGTTACCATCCCGCCGCCGCCGCCCGCTTCTCTTTTTTGCTGAGTGTGCCGGTGATTGGGGGCGCCGTGGTGATGATGCTGGCGACCATGGGGTCAGGCGAATCATCGCTGTCAGGTGGGGCGGCTTTAACCGCTTTCGGGCTCTCGGCGATGTTTGCTTACGCCACGATCAAAGCCTTTATGTATTGGGTTGGGCGGATCGGGCTAATGCCTTTTGTGCTGTATCGATTGGCTTTGGGATTGGTATTGTGGGTGTGGATCATTCAGGGTTAATGACATGACGCAGAT
>ERZ802821.314-NODE-314-length-27712-cov-59.2454_pt1 | contig 27712 bp, 22 predicted proteins | sample MGYA00345648_ERZ802821 | MGnify/ENA primary metagenome ERZ802821 (study PRJEB30503, sample SAMEA104212357) | marine metagenome | biome: Westerlies Biome; feature: [SRF] surface water layer (ENVO:00010504) within the epipelagic zone...; material: water... | reverse complement strand
CCGAAGGCCGCATCGCTGGCATCTGGAAAGAGCAGGACGATGCCTACAGTGCTTAGCAAAAAAACGATTGAGGGAATGAACACTGCCTTGTCGACGACAAAGCTACGACTGAACATATTCAACATAATGACTGTTTTTACCTTAGCGTGATCTCAAAGTGTAACAGCTAGCTGGCGGAAGGCACGCACGGTGAATTTAAACGGGCAAAAAGCAATTCTTTAGGGTGCAAACGGTAGTATTTTTATAATAGTAAATTAAATCAGTTACTTATAAATCCACCTTAGCGGGCTATCGTCAGTAAATAGTTTGAGGTATTATAAAAAAGTCACTCTAAAATAATGGTCAAATTATATGTTCACTGTGAAAAAATTTAGTCCCAGTCCATTAGCCTTGGCGGTCGCCGCGGCCACAATTCCCCTCCTCTCCACTACCGCTACAGCTCAAAACACCCTAGAGGAGGTTGTCGTTACTGCTACCAAAAGGGCAGAGAGCACACAGGATATTGCCGTTTCGGTTGAGGCGCTGACCAGCGACACCATCGATGACTTTGGCATTACTAATTTCGAAGATTATTTAATTCAGCTACCCGGGGTAACTGCAGGTGGAAGCGGTCCCGGACAAAATACCATTTATATCAGAGGTGTTGCTTCAACAACTCCGAATCTGACAACTGCCGGTGTAGCCGGAATAGCACCCAACGTTGCCCTTTACCTCGACGAACAGCCATTGTCGCAGCCAGGCAGAAACCTTGATGTGTACACAGCGGATTTAAACCGTGTTGAGGTGCTAAAAGGCCCACAAGGCACTTTGTTTGGCGCAAGCTCACAGGCGGGTACTGTGAGACTCATTACCAACAAGCCAGACTTCAGCGAAGCCTATGGAAGCTTTAAAGCAGATTTCTCAGAAACGCGAGTCGGCGAGGGAAGTAACCGTTTTGAAGCCATGTATAACCTACCAATTTCAGATTCGGTCGCTGTTCGCGCCGTCGCTTACCGGGATAATCAAGGTGGATGGGTAGACAACGTTGCGGGTACGCTTACATTAGAAGAGAGTGCGCGCTTTAGAGACGCAGGCTACATGCGCTCCAATGGAGTCCCCGTTTCAGAAGCTCGTGCAGGGTTGCAATCAGCTACTTATATCAACAATTTACCCCCCGAAGTGGCCTACACCAGCTCACGCATACCGTTCGACCCCTCGGATCCCAACTCGTTAGTAGAGTTCAGGGCCGCCAACAATGCTGACCTTGTAGAGAAAGACTTCAACGATACTATTTATGAAGGCGCGCGAATCTCACTACAAGCACAACTCAGTGACGATTGGAGCCTTCTATTAGGCGCAATGACGCAGGAATTGGAGACCGACGGTACCTTCACTGCAGACCCAACCTTAGGGACGGATTCACCTAGTATCCAACGATACAGTCCCGACCGCCTTGAAGACTCGTTCGATAATTTCAATTGGACCCTTGAAGGCCGCATTGGTGAGTTAGAGGTGATCTATACGGGTGCCTACACCGAGCGAGAGAGTGATCAGATCGTTGACTACACTGATTATATGTTTGTCGGTCAATATCTCCCCTATTACATTTGTGATGCGTCGGTGAGCTACCCAGAGTACAACTACTATCAGGAGGGTGCTCCCACAAATCAGGCTTTCGGTACGTGCTACGAGCCCGATTTATACGGTCTCAGTTATTCGGAGACTGAGGTCCAAACTCATGAGATTCGATTCAGCACAGACCAGAGCAGAGATATGAGGCTCACCGCTGGCGCTTTCTACAGCGACCTTCAGCTAGAAGAACGTGTCGATTTTAGCTATCCGAGCGTGAACAAAATCAACTTTTACGATTTCTATCCTGGTCAATCGATAACAGAAGCAATTCCCAACTTCCCCCACGAAGGATCGATTATTACGGAAGACGGACCGTATCCCAGAGACACTGTGTTCAGAAATGACGTGCGCAGAACAGATGAGCAATACGGCATCTTCGGCGAACTCAGTTACGATTTGAGCGACGAATTATCGGCAACTCTCGGTGCTCGCTACTATGACGTCGAAGTTGATTTAGAGGGCGGCGCAAACGCAACATTTTGTAACCCCTTCTTCGCAAACGATCAAAACTCTTTTGGTACAAATATCAGCGATCTCTACGACGGTGACGGATCTCTGCGTTACGTGGGTGACTGCGGCTTCACCCCGCGAGTAGAGGCAGGAACCACGCTTGATGAACTCATTGCCCTTTGGGAAGCAGGCGATCCTTACAGCTTGGGAAGGGGTGAGTACGTCAACGCACCCAATGCGGTCAGCATTGCTGAGCTTGAAGGATTTTTAAAGGCGCTTGACGCGCCTGATGTGGCCGCAGCCTCAGGTACCATCTTGAAATTAAGCCTGAGCTACACGCCATCCGATGACGTGTTGCTGTACGCAACGTTCTCCGAGGGTTATCGACCTGGCTTGCTTAATAGACCCGGCGGTGCTCAAGGACCCAATGGATATGAAGTGCCATTTGAGCTTGCAACGGATGACGTTACAAATTACGAGGTGGGCTGGAAGGCTGACTTAGCAGACGGTACTTTACGCATCAACGGCAGTGCGTTTTTTATCGAGGTTGATCGTCTTCAAACCACAATTTTCGATCCAAGTATCGTGAATCTATTTTTCTCTGACAACGCCGCCAATGCAGAGGTCAAAGGCCTCGAAGGAAACCTAACTTGGCTACCACAGTCACTCCCGGGCCTAATGATTGGAGCGTCTTACTCTGTTCTTGACACTGAAATTACAGAAAAACTGGTGGATACCAATGATGTAAGGGTTGGAGACTCATTAGCATTTGCACCAGAGCTCCAGTTCAATGCCAATGCCCGTTACAACTGGACGACTGCCGGCGGACTAGATGCGCATTTGATGTACAACATTGCATACTCTGACGAGTCATACAGTGACATCATAATAATTAATCGGGATCGCGTGGACAGCTGGACTATGATGGGAGCGAGTGTTGGTGTTTCCTCAGATAACTGGGATGCGACGTTCTATGTTGAAAACTTAACGGATGAACGCGCTGAGCTGTCGAGAAACTATGTGAATGATCGATCTAGGGCGACTTATGCGCGGCCTAGGACAGTCGGTGTGCGTTTAGGCTATAAGTTCTAACTCGCGAGAGCATAAAGCACCAAAAGCTCCCACCACGGGAGCTTTTTTTTGGCTGGGAGAATAGGTTGGAAGCTGAACAGTACGATAGTGTAAAAAAAATGATTGAAGGTGGCGACTACACAGAAGCCCTTGCACTACTCAAATCCCTACCTGATAACGAGAGTGAAACATTGTATTTATCCGCGGTATGTGAACGACGGTTGGGCAACAAGACAGCCGCGCTAGGCATATTGGATAAACTGATAGGTCAGCACCCTAAACACGGCCGTGCCTTCCAAGAGCGGGGTCATATCTTGAGGGAGCTTGGACATACTGACGCCGCTCTAGCTGCCTACGGTCGTGCTACACAAGAGAACCCGTCACTGCATGCTGCCTGGCGTGCCCAAGCGGAACTATTGCTTAATGCCGGGCGTATGAAAGAGGCTAGTCGAGTAAAGCCCCACATCGAACGGCTAATGCGAATGCCGAAGCCACTGCTATACGTTTTAGATATGCTCTCACAAGGTTTTGTAGGAAAAGCCGAGAAAACATGTCGGGCATTTTTAGTCGATAATCCCCGACACATTGAAGGTATGCGACTTCTGGCAGAGATTGCGATCAAACTGAATATTTTTGACGAAGCAGAATTTATTCTTGAAAGTGCCGTTTTATTTGATCCCTCCAATACTGAGTTGAAAACGGACTATGTTGGCATTTTGCGTAAGCGGCAAAAGTTAGTCGAAGCGCGAGATTTAGCGCTTGAATTATATCGTGACGACGAACGTAATCTTCATATGAAGTCTCAATATGCTGTCACTTCAATGCAGGTCGGCGACTATGGAACTGCTCTGGAGCTGTTCGAACAACTATTAACTGAAATGCCCGGTGAGCCAGTGACACTGACGTCAAAGGGTCATGCACTCAAAACCGTAGGGCAGACTGATGCCGCAATCGAATGCTATCGCGAAGCCTGCAGAGAAGGCATTATTCACGGTGAAGCTTGGCAGTCGTTGGCGAATCTGAAGACTTACCGGTTCACGGACACCGAGATCGATCGGATGGAAGAACTTTCACGGCTGCCGACTCTGAGAAGTTTTGATCGTGTCTACTTGTTTTTTGCGTTGGGTAAAGCGTACGAAGATCGAGGCAGTTACGATATTGCTTTCCAGAGATACTCTGATGGAAATCATATAAAACGGAGCGAGTCACGGTATATCGCGGAACACATGACGGAAGAGTTTGAGGAGCAAAAACGACTTTTTACTGACCTTGCGGACACTCGCGGAGGGTTTGAAGCTTCGGATCCCATATTCATTTTGGGTATGCCTCGCGCAGGCTCAACGCTTTTAGAGCAGATTTTATCCAGTCATTCACAAGTAGATGGCACTCAGGAACTACCCAATATTCTGTCGATTGTTCATCAACTCAGGAGTCAGTTTAATAAGTTTGATCGATTGAACTACCCGAGAGCGATCAAGGACCTTAATGCGTCAGCGCTTTTCGAATTTGGCAAGGCGTATATTGATGGAACGCAGTCTTATCGCGGATCTTCGCCGTTTTTTATTGACAAAATGCCTAATAATTTTCGCCACATCGGGTTGATAAAACTGATATTGCCGAATGCAAAAATTATCGATGCAAGGCGGCACCCCTTGTCTTGTACCTTTAGCTGTTTTAAGCAGTTGTTTGCTGAGGGTCAGGAATTCTCGTATAGCTTGAGCGACCTAGGAACGTACTATAAAGACTACGTAAAGCTCATGGATTTTTGGCATGAATGCTTTCCCGGGGACATCTTGCACGTGCAATACGAAGATGTGGTCGATGATCTCGAGGGACAAATAAACCGCATCCTAGCCTACTGCAACTTGCCCTATGAGGAAGCGTGCTTACGTTACTGGGAAACCGAACGAGCGGTCAAAACTCCGTCCTCTGAACAGGTGAGGCAGCCTATATTTAAATCCGGGGTAGAAAACTGGCAAAAGTTTGAGCCCCACCTTGATGAGCTAAAACGTTCGCTAGGCGAGACGCTTTTCTCTTATCAGCCGGCGACAGCGCAGGCTAAGTCTTAGTCATGCCAGGCACTGTTTATCTCGTGCACAACATATCTGTTCGGATAAAATTCGGGCTTTATGGGCAAGTCTGATCATCACCACAGGGTCGTGACCTACAGTTGTTTAAGATCAAGAAAATTTAAGTCGAATTCACATTATCAGTACGTAATCAGGGAGTAAAAAAGCGTGGTAACTCACGACTTACCAGATCATGTCCTCGTCGCTTTGCGACGCATTATTCGTGCGACAGACCTGCACTCCAGACAGCTTGGTAAAAAGACCGGTCTTACCACGCCGCAACTGGTCATTATTCAAGCCGTCAGCAATCTAAAAGACCCGACGGTCTCCGACATCGCTAAAACAGTAAGTCTCAGTTTGGCGACTGTAACGACCATCCTCAATCGTTTAGAGCGCAATGGCATCATCAACAGGGTTCGATCGTCAGTGGATAGAAGGCGCGTCATTGTCACCCTCACCGAGGATGGTCAAACTCTGCAAGCCACGGCGCCAAAACCGCTACAGGATAGTTTTGTTGCTCGTTTCAGTAGACTGGCGTCGTGGGAGCAACACTCGATCGTCGCCTCACTTGAGCGTGTTGCAATGATGATGGACGCCGATGATCTGGATGCAGCACCACTACTTGCCAGTGGTGAAGCCGTTCTTTGAGGTCATCGCGGCAAGTTCAACTGAACGTCTTTACCAATGATTTCATGACGATAGAAAAGTCGTCGCCCCCCAATCCCTCGTCCTGAAGCGCGGTGTAAACCGCATGGGCCTGCCGGCCAAATGCGGCATTAACCGCGGACTGGTCAGCCAACTCAATCGCAAGTCCTAAATCCTTGGCCATCAGATCCACCATAAAGCCGGGTTTATAGTCATTACCGGCAGGCGCTCCCGCTAATACACCCGGCCAAGGGTTATACACCTGTAGGGACCAGTTATTGCCGGAGCTGGCTTTCATAATCTCTGACTGAACCGACGGATCCAGACCATTTGCAGCGCCCATAGCCAAGGCTTCACAGGTACCAATCATGTGAATAGCCAACAGCATGTTGTTCGCCGCCTTTGCCACTTGCCCGGCACCGTCGGGCCCCGCGTGGAAAATCTTTTCCTCATTACCCATCGCCTTGAGGACGTCTTTTGCTCTGGCAAAGGCTTCAGGCGTTCCACCACACATAAACGCCAAAGTACCGGCTTGCGCGGCAGCCACACCCCCCGATACCGGCGTATCCATGAAGGCAAGTTGTGACAGCCGCGCCGCCTCATGAAGTTCTCGAGCCGTCGCCGCGTCTATGGTGCTCGCGTCCAAGACCAGCGTGCCCACAGGAAGCCGCGCAAAAATACCGTCGTCGCCCAACATCACAGCTTTGACATGTTTGCCTGCCGGCAGCATAGACAGCACCACATCAGCGCCCTCAACAGCGCCCTGTGCTGACTCGGCTCTGATCGCACCGGCGCTCGCAACATCGCTCAGTGCTGCATCCGACAGATCAAACGCCGTGACCATGCAGCCAGCGCGAAGTAGATTTTTAGCCATGGGGCCGCCCATATTACCGAGGCCAATGAATGCCACTTTGCGCATAATTTCCCTTATTTTATTAGGCTATGTAAGCGCTCACTACCACGGATAATACATTTTTGGAGCGCCCTCGGCTTCCTCAAAGAAAGACTGAAGCAAGTCAGGGGGTACATCCTGAACGGCGCCAAACTGCCATTTTGGCTGTCGATCTTTATCGACAAGCAGCGCCCTTACACCCTCCGCAAACTCCGGATGCCGCATGATGTTGGCCCCGAGACGAAGCTCCGTATCAAAGACCTCTTGCAACGAGTAATGCGTCGACTCATTTAGCTGACGGAAAATCCAAGCGGCGGCCAGCTTAGAGCCATGGGCGAACCCATCTCGCGCCTTTTGCAGCCAAGCATTCTCGCCGTCATAGGCCAACAAACGATCTGATATGACTGACAAATCATCACCTGCCATGAGTGCGTCAATGTCTGACATCAAGGGCTCTATCACCCCAACAGGCTGCTCAACTGAGGCGCTGATGGATAAAATATCGTCCACAATCGCTGAGTTTTCAGAGGCATCTGACACCCATGGTGCATTCGCCAGTGCCTCTATGACGGCGAATCGTTGCTCGTGGGCGAGGAAAACGTCGCCTAAATTTGCGAACAGCGCATCAGTGGCGTTGATGTGAGCCGAGGTGAGGGAGAGGAAGCGGCCGATCATGCCTGGCGTTTTGTTAAGAAAGTAGCTGCCACCAACGTCGGGAAATAAGGCGATGGTGATCTCGGGCATACCAATTCGGGTACGCTCACTTACGACACGGTGGCTACAACCTGCCATGACACCCATCCCGCCACCCATAATGACACCGTGCCCCCAACAAATGACGGGCTTTGGATAAGTGAACAGCACGTAATTCATCTGGTACTCACGCGCAAAGAAGTTTTCCGCATAGGTACAGGGCCCACCGGGATTTTCGATGGACGAGCGACGCAACTCGTGTACATCACCGCCAGCGCAGAACGCTTTTTCGCCTTCGCCGTCGATGTATATGGCGGCAATTGAATCGTCGTCGGCCCACTCGAGCAACTTAGCCAACATAATCTCAATCATCTCAGCATCGAGCGAATTCAGAATACGAGGGACATTGAGTGTCAGACGCCCCACTCTGCGGTGACCCTCACCAATCGTCGATACAACAACCACGTCATTCGTTACATCATTCATTTGTTCTTCCATTCGGGGCTGCGCTTTTCAAGAAATGCGGTGACGCCCTCTCTCTGATCTTCAGTTGAAAATAAGGCGACGAATTCGTCACGCTCTGCTTCTAATCCCGCACTGATGGTAATGTCTCGTGCTACATGGATAAGCCTTTTACAGGCTGCGATCGATGTTGGACTTTGCTCAGACGCGCGTTTTGCTAACTCAAGTGCAGCGGACAACGAGGCACCAGAGTCAACAACCTCCTCTACAAGCCCCAATGACAATGCTTTTTCCGCTGAGATGCGCTCACCACATAGAATGATGCGCTTAGCCCAACCTTCACCCACGAGTTGGGTGAGACGTTGGGTGCCACCAGCACAGGGAAGAAGACCGACCTTTGCTTCGGGCAACGCCAAGGCGGCATGGCGCTCAGCAATGCGGATATCACAGGCTAAAGCCACCTCAAGACCACCACCCATTGCATAGCCATTGATAGCCGCTATCGATACACCTCGATAATCTGCGAGGGTTTCAAATGCCCCACCAAATGCATCACCCATCGCTTGGGCGGCAGTCGCATCACCCGTGGCAAATTGATTGAGATCGGCACCGGCCGAAAAGAATTTTTCGCCCTGGCCTGTAATCACAAGGGCTCGAATGTCGGACATGTCATTTAAGGCATTTACCACGGCCTTTAAAGCCGGAAGACTCTCTAAGTCCCAGGTATTGGCAGCCAGGTTGTTAATGGTAATTGTAGCAATGCCCTCGCTGATGGACACAACAACCTTATGGCTTGGGCTGATAGTCATTGAATGACCTCTAAGGCGCCGTCCATGAGCGCCTGTCGTGAAATGATGACGCGCATAATTTCATTGGTACCCTCTAAAATCTGATGAACCCGTGTGTCGCGAACATAACGCTCCATTGGGTACTCTCGAATATAGCCGTAGCCGCCAAACAGTTGCAGCGCATCGTTACACACCTTAAATCCAGCGTCAGTGGCGAAACGCTTTGCCATAGCGCAGTAAGTCGACGCACTCGGATCGACATGATCGAGCTTACTCGCGGCGAGACGGATCATTTGCCGCGCAGCAACCAGCTCAGTCAGCATATCCGCCAACTGAAACTGCGTATGCTGAAAGTCAGCAATCGTTGAATTGAATTGTTTTCGGTCTTGAACATAAGCTGTGGCGTCCACAATGGCCTGCTGCGCCGTACCCACCGAACAGGTGGCTATGTTAATCCGACCCCCGTCGAGCCCTTCCATCGCTATGGCGAAGCCTTGGCCCTCCGCGCCCAATCTATTAGCAGCTGGTACCTGAACATCATCAAAACTTATCTGACGCGTAGGCTGGGCGTTCCAACCCATTTTCTTCTCTTTCTTCCCGTAACTGATGCCGTGCAAATGCGCAGGCACCAAAAAAGCGGTTATACCGCGCGCACCAATCTCATCTGCACCCGAGCCCGTTCGAGCCATTACGACGAGGACATCCGTATCGCCAGCTCCCGAGATAAATACCTTACTACCGGACAGTCGATAGGTATCGCCATCACGCACTGCGCGAGTTCGCAGGGATGCGGCATCGGAACCCGCCCCAGGCTCAGTGAGACAATAGGAAGCCAGGGTCGTGCCGGCCACAAGGTCAGGACACCATGCATCAATGACCGACTGCTGGCAGTACTTCCCAATCATGGCGGTGGCCATATTGTGTATTGTCAAAAACGCGGCTGTCGTCGTACAACCCCGTGCGAGTTCCTCAACGATAAGACTCGCATCAAGACGGGACATGGCGAGACCTCCCGCGGCTTCTGGGGTATACATTCCCATAAACCCCAAATCACCGGCAGCTCTTAACGCATCCTTTGGAAAAATAGCTTCCGCGTCCCACAGCGCAGCGTGGGGCCGGAACTCGGACTGTGCAAACTCACGCGCACTGGCGGCGTAGGCTCGCTGCTCCTCGCTCAACTCAAAATTCATGGATATACCTTTAAATAGGGTTGCTTGGGCAGCATGATGTTTCGTTTTCTCCAATACAGTTGTCAATGCTATTGTGTGCGCTGGTCGCTGAGTCTGCAAAGCGAGGCAATTTTTACTCAACTGAATTGTAACAACCATGTCCAAACTAATAGACATTACACCGGCTTTTGCTCAGGCAGTTGAGCAGCTTGGTACGGAACATTTCGTACTCACCATCGCTGAGATGCTGTGCGAGTTTATCGGAGCCGATGACGCTACGATCATAGTGTACGGGCATGAGGAGCTTCCCACCATCAGCCTCGCGCGACCACTCGCCGGAAAAGCGGAAAGCTCGTTGACAACCTACCTGACGGGCCCCTTCTTACTCGATCCGTTTTATCGAGCTGCGGCCTACGACAAACAGTTCGGTGTCTTCAGGCTAGCTGATCTCGCCCCCGCTAGTTTTCGCACCTCAGAGTATTACAAAAACTGGTACAAACACTGCGGATATGAAGACGAGTGTGGGCTATTGATTCCGCTTCTGAATGAGAACTTCATTAATATCTCGATGGGCCTGACCACAGGTGGCGCTCGATTCCGTAAGAAACAAACCAAACTGTTAGCGAGTATTTACGATCTCACGGCATCGCTTTGTCGGAAGCATTTTTCAGAGGTCATCGAAGCCCAAAATAAAACTACCTTGCGTGAACGAATGCACCGATCACTGGCTGCATTTGGTGCAAGTGTGCTGACACGACGAGAGCGCCAGGTCATTGAATTGGTGTTGCTTGGCCACAACACTCGACTCATTGGTGAAAAACTGGGCATTTCCATCGAAACAGTCAAACTCCACAGAAAGCACGCGTATGCCAAGTTGGATATTAGGTCTCAAGCAGAGCTGTTCTTTCTGTTCATGGAGGCGCTTGCGCACTGGTCGGGCGATCCAGATACCGACCCACTTATCGCCTACCAAGGCGGTAAATGACGGTGGGTGATCTCACGCTAGCTGATGGATTTTCGGCGCTTAACCGCGGCGATTTAGCGACCGCTGGCGAGGCTTGTAAACAGGCGCTGGCACGTGATCCACAGCACATCCCGGCTCACTTTCTGGTAGGGCTCGTTGCGCTAGAGGGAAAGCAGCGACCGGTCGCTCACGAGGCCTTCAAGTCAGTCATCAAGCTTGATCGCAATCATGCAGCGGCATGGGCTCATATCGCCAAACTTAATGTTGGTGAGGGCAGAATCATCGCGGCAGAATCCGCGCTTAAGGAAGTACGACGAATCCAACCCAACGACCCTGTCGTCATTGAGCTCGCCGGTACCGTATTGAACTCTTTAGGCGAATATGAAGCAGCAGAGCTTTTCTTTGAGCGGGCGCAGCAATTGATGCCAGACAATCCCTCGGTTCTAATGAACCTGGGCAATGTCCGCGTTTTTCTCGGAAAAATCGATGATGCGGTGCACTTGTTTAAACGCGCTATTGCGCTTGAGCCCTCGAGTGCGCAATGCCATTGGGGTCTTGCGAACTCCCAGAAGGCAAGCGACAAAACACACATCACTCAAATGCAGCTGCTGATCGACTCTAGACGGCAGACGAAGCGCGCGCTGGGCTTTCTTCACTATGCTATCGGCAAAGAAAGCGAGGACCTTGGGGAATGGCAGGAGGCTTTTAAGGCCTTTAGTGCCGGTGCTGCTGCACGTCGAGACACGGTAGAGTTCGATGAATCAGAAGAAGTGGCCATGTTCGAAAGCATTAAGTCCACATACACAACGGCATGGCTAGCTAACTGCCCAGCAGGTGCGGACGATTCGGCACCAATTTTTGTGCTCGGTCAGCCGCGAACGGGTACAACACTTATCGAGCGAGTCATCACTAGCCATTCGCAGGTGCACTCTGCGGGTGAGTTACAGCAATTTGGGCTCGCTGTAAGACGGGCAATAAGCCACAACAATCCCAAGCGCTTTTCAAAAGAACTGTTCGCTGCTGCAGCGACTTCAAACCCCGCTGATATTGGGCGAATGTATCTTCGATCGACGACCAAACAACGTGGGAAGCAACCCTTTTTCGTCGATAAGCTCCCAGTCAACTACCTCAACATACCTCTGATCCTTGCCGCGCTACCCAAAGCGAAAATTGTACATTTAGTTCGCGGCCCGATGGACGCCTGCTTCGCGAGCTTCAAGCAACTATTTGCCGATGCCTATTTGCACTCGTACGACCAGGCCGAAATGGCCAGGCATCACGCGCGATATAGAGATCTCATGGCGCACTTTCGCAGGGAATTCCCGAATCGATTCATCGATGTGCGCTATGAAGATGCTGCACGCGACCTGGAGCCAAATGCGAGGCGTCTTATCGATGCACTGGGGCTTGGCTGGGAGGACAACTGTCTAAACTTTCATGAAAGTAAGTCAGGTGTTGCTACCGCAAGCTCCGTTCAAGTTCGCGAACCGGCTCATACGCGATCTATCGGGCGATGGCGAAAATACGAGACCGAGCTCGCGCCGATGATAAATGAACTTCAGCGGCTGGGGGTTCCCTTAGATTAGCTCCGGAGTATACTGAGTGTGCGGTAGTTGACATCGACGTAGATGGTCCTTTGGCAACATAACTGGCAACACACGTAGCGCCCGGTCGCTACCTATTCCCAGATGAGGAAACCAATATGGCGAAGGTACTCGGCACCAAGCCCAACTCGAAACTCATATTGCCACTGGCTGTGTCAGCAGCGCTGGTTGGAACGAGCCCAGCAATTGCTCAAACGCTTGAAGAAGTCATTGTAGTAGCCACCAAGCGCGAGCAAGGTGTGATGGACGTGCCACTTGCTATCACGGCTTTGTCGGGTGACTTCATCGCCGACACAAACCTCAATGATGTTAAAGATCTGATCGCTTACACGCCGGGTGTCAGCGGAAACTCGCAAGACTCCTACATCGATGCTGTCAGCATCCGAGGTGTTCGTACCCAAGACTTCGGCGTCGGTGGAGATCCATCATCAGCCTTTTTTAAGAACGATTTGTATGAAGGCCGCAATGGATCGGCCGTCACGAGTTTATTTGATGTCGAACGCGCTGAGATATTGCGCGGACCACAAGGGTTCCTATTTGGCCGAAACTCAATCGGAGGTGCGTTTAGTGTGCACACCCGAAAGGCGGAAATTGGGTCTAACGATGCCTACATGGACTTCGACGTTGGGCAACGTGGACACGCGGTTTTTGAAGGGGCGGTCAACATCCCCGTTAATGACAGTTTTGCGATGCGATTGGCTGGCTATGCCTCCCACGAAGACGGTTTTGCGAAAAACGTTTACTCCGGCAACGAAGAAATTAGTCACAACAAACAAGCACTGAGATGGTCGACACGATTCGAATCGGATGCACTGACCATAAATACGGTGGTTGATTATGAAGATCGAAAACAGTCGGGCTCCATGTATCGAGCTATCGATAGCGGCGATATCTGGGAAGCGTTCGATGGTTATATCGTGGACGACACCACGATCAGTGGTAATGCTGAGGAAATTGATTCCGATATCAGTTCTGGGGATGCAGACAACGGCGACCTGCTAACCATTGGCGTCTTTGTTGACTACGATCTCGGTTTCGCAACGCTGACCTCTAATACCGGCTACAAAGACCATGATTACTACTACTCAGAGGACTATGACGGAACGCCTTTGAACGTCAATAACTTCCAGTTCCAGCAGTCCGGCCAGTACTTTCAGCAAGAGCTGCGATTGACCAGTAACGACGAGGGACCACTGAGCTGGTACACCGGCGTTTCTTACTATGATGAAGACTTGGACGCTGAGTTCACAGCCGTAGGCTCCGAAGATCTGATGTGTCAGTACTACTTGAATTACTACGCCGAATACTATGGCTATGAGTTCTACAGCGGCTGTTCTGATTATTACACTGACTTTTACCCCAGCGCGGATGGCAACTTAGTCGAGACAGGCATGCTCAAGGGTAAGTACACGGGGTGGGCGGCTTACGTCAACCTAGACTACGATTTAACGGACTCACTCACTGCCTCTGTGGGTCTACGATATACCAAGGACGACAAGGACTTTGGAATTTTAGTGCCCGAGCCCGATAGCTATTTGGGACCTTATTTCACCTATGGCTTTGCGACTGCGGAGTACATCGAAGACTCGAAGTCTTGGAGCGACACCACCACACGATTTGCCCTGACATGGGCACCGAGTGACGACGCCATTGTCTTCGCTAATTATACCCAAGGTTTCAAGTCGGGAGGCTTCGGCAGCTTCTGGATACAAGATTCGGAAGGAAACCCACCCGCTTACGAAACAGGCATAACGCAGGCGGATGGTTATTTGCCAGGGACATTTAGACCTGAGCAGATGGATTCCTATGAGGTCGGCTTCAAGACGAGCTACCTTGATGGCGCTGGCAATTTCGATTTGACCGCGTTTGTTTACGACTATACCGACGCGCAAGTTATCAGTTATGTGGATGTTGACTTCGAAGACGATGGCATTATTGATGCGTTCTCAGGTCGCGTACTGAACGTCGGACAAACAGACGGTGTGGGCGTTGAGGCGTCAACCACCATCGCAATGAATGAATACACAACGCTTTACTTGTCACTCGGCTACTTGAATACCGAAGCGACGGGCCTTGAAGATATTTGCAGTCTCGACGGACCTGATGGCGAGGGAACAGGCTGTGAAGGGAGTCGAGTTTTCTGGGCGCCCAAAATGACGGGGGCGGGTAAGCTCGATGTCGCAGTACCAACAGGCAATGGATCAATAAACACCAGCTTTGAAGTGTCCTACGAGAGTGAGCGCGGCGGGAGCTGGGAAGGCTACCGCGAAGGTATGATCGGGTCATATGCCATCGCAAATCTGCGGGTAGGCTACGAATCCGACAATAACTGGTATGTTCAGGCCTATGCTGAAAATCTGTTTAACGAGTTCACCTGGGATGGCTACAACGCCAACGGCGGCATTTTACCCTCGCATTTCTTCGGTCCAATGCGGCCCCGTACCATCGGTATCCGAACGGGTATTAGCTGGGATTGATTAAGCTGCAATAGCCATAGCTTCCTAATCGGCCAGCAAACCGTTTCGGTGCGCTGGCCGAGACGTTTCTGGTGACAACCAGATGGCTATGAAGGCAGGCGCAAAATCCGGATCTTCCACGCTACCCACCCACTCATTGTTGTAGTAGAACCGACTAACGCCACTGTCATCGACATCAAAGATAATCGTGTCCCCCTTTTTGACATCGGGCCACATAGCCAAAATGGCAGACTCCCACTCACCACGTCGAGGGTCGCTAAAGCCGAGGTGGTCCCACTCTTTAGACGTTTGTTTAGCGAGGAACCGGCCAGATATGGCTCGGCTGTAGGTCAGCTCAAATCGAAACGATTTGCTAGGATCATGCCACTGACCAGACTGGGAATAGAGCTTGGAATCAAACACCTTAAAAAACGCGACTCGCAGCTGAGAACTGCCAACGAGAGCAAGCGGGCGTAATTCCTCTATAGTCGTCAGCGGCGCCATAGATGGTGTTGGCTCGAACGTATCCTCGTTAGTCAGCGCCCACTGGGACATTATTGACAGGCAAGCCAGCACCACTAACCTGCGTCGATTCATGTCTCTATAACGAGTTCGCGCTGACTGAATCGAACCATCAGTGGGAGCATGATCATCCACAGGGGTACGAGAATGATCATGGTGGTAACGTCACCTAACGGTAATGCTACGGCACCAAACTTTGCGCCGGCCAAGTAGTTCATGGGTGCAATGGCGCCGAGAATAATAGGTCGCCACCAAACAGCCCCTAAAAAAGCCATCGCACGCGGTAACACCGTCGGAAAAACGAGCCACAAGCACACCATCCACAGTGGAAACAATGTACTGCCAAAATCGAATACTCCCGTCACTGCCAAGGCAAAATCAATACTAATACCAAGCGCTGCGCTTGGTACCACGCGGTTTAGCTCAAAACGAATATTCGATACGGCCGCATAATGGAAAGCTATGAGCACCGCTGTCAGCCACATCCAGTCTTCGCGGCCCAGAACACAACTAAACCACGTGGTCTGAAACCAAACAGCGTTGAACCATGTTTTTTCTACCAAAGTCATGGTGCTGATACGGCTCAGCTCAACACTGGGATCGCACCACGGGTTAATTTAGACCATAAAATGCAGCTGTTTTATCCAGAGCGCCTGTCAGCTTCGAGACGAGTGCGTCGATTTCGGCTTTCGACGTAACAAACGGTGGTGACATGATCATGGCATCGCCAGTCTGTCTTACCATGAGTCCGTTCTCGATGGCGCGATCGCGCGTATAAACAGCCCCTGCTGACTCAGGAGCAAGCCGTTCGCGCGACGCTTTGTCTGCTACCAGCTCGACAGCGGCCACCAAACCTTGGCACCGTACTTCACCAACAACTGGATGGTCTACCAGAGACGCCAACGACGCCGCAAAGTAGGGCGCTAACACAGAAGAGGACTCTTCTAAAATTGATGTGTGCTGTAAGACGTCCATCGTGGCGAGACCCGCCGCACAGGACGCTGGATGTCCCGAATACGTAAGGCCATGAGCAAACTCACCACCGTGGCCCAAAAGCACGTCCGCTACCTTATCGCTCACCAAGCTTCCACCCAATGGCATGTAGCCATTTGTGACGGCTTTCGCAAACGTGATGAGATCTGGCTTAGTGCCATAGGTTTCAAAACCAAACATGTTGCCAGTTCGACCGAATCCACAAATCACCTCATCAGAGATAAATAAAATATCGCGCTCGTCGAGAATTTTTTGAACAGCGGGCCAATAGGTGTCAGGCGGGATAATGACGCCACCTGCACCTTGTATGGGTTCTGCAATAAAGGCCGCGACATTGTCTTCACCCAATTCATCGATCTTTTTAGCCAACTCATTGGCAGCCCACAATCCAAACTCATCAGGGCTCATATCACCACCCAACTCAAACCAGTAAGGTTGCTCAATGTGGTGGATATAATCTAATCCTTGAGTCTGCGCATGCATGGCACTCATGCCACCGAGTGATCCGGCGGCGATCGTGCTCCCGTGATACGCATTTTTACGGCTAATAATTAAACGCTTGCTGGGCTTATCTAACAGCTGGTAGTAGCGGTGAACGAACTTTATTTGTGTGTCGTTTGCCTCGGAGCCCGAGTTTGTAAAAAACACTTTATTGAAGTGGGCCGGCGCCATCGATGCCAGTCGCGTAGCCAGCTCGACAGCCGGCTGGTTGGAGCATCGGAAAAAGTTATTGTAAAACGGTAGCTCGAAAAGTTGGTCGGCAACCGCTTGTTTTATACCATCTTGGCTATATCCCAGACTGCAACACCAAAGACCAGACATAGCGTCTTGAATTTTATTACCATCCGAGTCGTAGATGTAAATGTGTTCCGCTCGACTGACAATCCGACCCCCATTTTCGGCGTAGTCGCGAAAATCGGTAAAGGGGTGCAAGTGATGTTGTTGATCTAGTTGTCGCAGTTGATTCGTTTCTAAGGTCGCATTCACGGTATCATCTCCAGTCAGACATCATATTGTCCACAAGCTGAAGCGACAGCGCCTTACCCCGATCGGGTAAGAGGACTCCATTAAGGGAATGCCGAACCATTATGGTAAATGAAGAATATAGAGGCCTTGTGTACCCATGGGGTCGCCAAAGCCCCATTGCAAACGGGGAGCCCCTTGAAGTCGCGCCGGGTGTTTGGTGGGTGCGTTTTGGTATGCCCGGTGGGCTGGACCATATCAATATCTGGCTACTGGAAGACAGTGATGGTTGGACTGTCGTGGATACCTGTCTAAAGCTCGACAGCGCTAAGGCTCAGTGGGAACAATTATTCACTGGATTTATGGCTAACAAACCCATCGCACGCGTCATCTGCACCCACCTGCATCCCGATCATATTGGCTTGGCGGGCTGGCTTTGTGAGCGGTTTGATTGCGAATTGTGGATGACCCGAAGCGAATATTTAAACGGCAGTCTGTTGTTAAGCTACACCTCAGATGTGGTTCCCAGTACAGCCCTGCAATTTTATAAACGCGCCGGATTTACCGATGAGCTCATGACTACCTACCAGCAACGATTTGGTACGTTTGGGAAAATGTCTGAACCCCTGCCGCATAGCTACAGGCGCATTGTTGACCTTGAAACCATCAATATCGGGGATCACTACTGGCAAGTCGTTATTGGTCAGGGCCATTCGCCGGAACACGCCTGCCTCTACTGCCCGGGACTAAAGCTGATCATTGCTGGCGATCAAATTTTACCGAGAATTACGCCAAATGTGTCTGTGTTTCCAACAGAGCCCGAGGGCAATCCCTTGGAACACTGGCTCTCTTCGAATACACGGCTGCTTGATATCTTGCCAGAAGATCTGCTGGTGCTTCCTGCGCACCAGTCCCCCTTCAAGGGCGCACGCACCCGACTCAACCAAATTATAGACAGTCACCGCCAATCACTTGCAAAGCTCTATAAAAATTTAAGTGAGCCCAAGACAGTCCCTGACTGTTTTAGATATCTGTTCAATCGAGATTTGAAAGACCATGAAATTCACCTGGCCACGGGCGAAACGATAGCTCACTTAAATTATCTTCTACAGCGCGGTAACGTCACGCGAGACATTAACGCTGACGGACTTTACACCTATACAGCAAACCCCAACTCGGAATTCATCCACGCAGATGACATCGCTGCTTAATCAGTTTTTGGCAAAAACGGCGCGATATTTATATCAGCGTCGCCACCAGAAGGCATGGGGCGATACGCCCGTCGAATCGCTTGCGGTTAGCAACCTCTGCGTTGACGTCGGAGGCGCCCAAATCGGTTTGCGCATGTATCATGGAAACCCTGACAAACCCATGGTGATCTACTCACATGGCGGCGGCTTTGTTGTGGGAAATCTGGATACTCATGATCGTTTTTGCCGTGCATTGTCTGCCCAGAGCGGCTGTAGCCTGATCTCAATTGACTATCGACTTGCTCCGGAATATACCTTCCCGACGGCGCATGATGACTGCTTGGCGGCGACAGAGTGGATCCTGGCTAACCTTGAGAATCTTGCGCCGAATAACGGTATGTTCGTTCTTGCGGGTGACAGCGCAGGCGGCAACATTGCCATTGCATCAACGCTCGCACTGCAAACACGCAGAGGCATTGCCGGTTGTCTGGCTATTTACCCGGCGACGCAACATTACATCAACGATCTGCCGTCCCACACGGAGCAGGCAACGACAGGCCTCGTGCCTGCAAGAAATATGCGGTGGTTTTGTGACACCTACCTCGACGGTTTGGCACCGGCAGAGCCTGTCTTGGAGCGCATGTTTCCTGGCCGACGGACCCCTTTGAATTATTTCCCAAGAACGCTGATCATCACTGCGGAGCGCGACCCACTTCGCGATGACGGCGCACGCTTTGCAGTCAAGCTCCATCGCTCCGGCCGGAAAATCACCTACAAGCACCTAGCAAAAGCAAGCCATGGTTTTGTCTGTTCCGAGGGGAATTCCGAGCACTTTCAGGAAGCGGTCAACCTCGCGAGTCAGTGGCTTGCGATACCGCTCAGTCTGCAATCGCCTCAAGAAGATTCAGAATCTCTGACTTCTCAAGCTGTCTAGGGCAGAAGTAACCGTCGCCCTCGTCCATCGCCGCCTCTGCGATAGCGTCAAACGCCTCTCGCTTGATTCGTGGGTCAGTCGGCGCAATGCCAACATCCGCAATGAGGCGCTCTACCTCAGCGATAAAGGCTCGAGCGCGTGTTTCCGGATGTCCAGAATCTGAAATGCCGGTCGCCACAGCCAGTTCTGCCAACCGATCAACCGCGGTCTCGCCGTACAGCGTCAATACGTGAGGCAGCACGATCGCGTTGGCATGGCCGTGAGGAATGCCAAAATTAGCCCCCAGCTGGTGCGCTATCGCATGAACATTGCCCACATTGACTTGGTTTATAGCAACGCCGGCATTGTATGCGGCTAGGGCCATACCCTCACGCGCTTCCATGTTACCCGGCTCATCACAAGCCGTGCGAAGCCAGCGGAAAACACCCTGAACAGAGATTCTGCCCATCTCGGTGCGATTGCCTCGCTCCCAGGTCGAAATATAGGCCTCAATACCATGCGTCAGCGCATCAATACCGGTCGCAGCTGTGATGGGCTTAGGCAAACCGACCATGAGACAGGCATCAAGTGCCACCGCTTTGGGGTGCATGGCCTCGCCTGAAATGATCTCCTTTTTATGCGACGTTTGATTGGTAATGACAGCGCCCATGGTTGCTTCACTGCCGGTGCCCGAGGTCGTAGGAATAACAAATAACGGTGCCGCCTCAGCAGGACCCTTACCCATACCGACCCACTTAGTCATATCACCATCGTTGTATTTTCTCAGGGCAATTACTTTGGCGCAGTCGATAGACGAGCCCCCGCCCACCGCTAAAATGGCGGTTGCCCCTGACTCACGCAATACTCGCGCACCTTCCTCAACGTGGTTGTAAGTCGGATCGGGGTCAACTTTGTCATACCAGCTCAAGGTCACGCCATCACGCTTAAGCCCCGCAACCGCCTCGTCTGCCAAACCTAATTCCCGAAGCGCTTTATCGGTCACTACCAGAACAGATGTGTGCCCCAACTCGATAATACGATCGCAGAGCCGTGCGCAGCTGGCCTTGCCAACGAAAGCCATATACTGTCCTTTAGGCTGCCCCGCAATTAATTTCGCCAGCGCGAAGAACATGCGATTATTGAGCTTACGAAGAAACATTGGTTTAGCCATGACTAGCTCCTGACTCTGCGACTGCGAGCGCTGTGGCGCCACTGCCGCATGACTGTTGTATTTTGTGCCTTACATTAACCCTACAAAAAGCGTAACGCCACCATGTCATATCACTATATCCACATAGACGATTCTGAATCTCTCACCTTACTGGAAACGGAGGATCTTACTTGTGCGGCCGATGAGCTCGTCATAGATGTTGCCTACGCCGGAATTAATCGCGCCGATTTACTCCAGCGTATGGGGTTTTACCCACCCCCGCCGGATGCCAGTCCCATCATGGGCCTTGAGGTCGCCGGAGTCGTCCGCCAAGCCGGCACTGACAGTGGGTTCTCCGAAGGCGAGGCCGTCTGCGCATTGGTTCATGGGGGTGGCTATGCCACGCAAGCCATCGCCAAAGCGACCTGTACGCTGCGCGTTCCCGAAGGGATCGATCTGAGCACGGCGGCCTGCTTGCCTGAGGCCTTTATCACTGTCTGGTACAACCTAATTGACCGCGCAAGGTTGACGCGAGGTGAGACAGTTTTCATCCATGGTGGGATCAGTGGCATTGGCAACATCGCAGTGCAGCTAGGAAAGGCCATGGGGTGTCGCGTCATTGCAACAGCCGGATCCCCTGAAAAATGCGCCACACTTGCGAGTATTGGTGCCGATATCAGCCTGAATTACAACGAAGCGCCCCTCGCGGAGCAATGCGAAGCACAGGGTGTTTTCGGTGCTGTTGATGTGGTGCTCGATATGGTGGGTGGCGACTTTGAACAATTCAATCTCGCGTGTTTGGCAGTGGATGGCCGAATCGCATGCATTGGATTGATGCGAGGTGGTCAAGCCACCATCGATCTCACACAACTGCTCATGAAGCGGGCCACTCTGACCGGTAGTACCTTGCGCCGACTGACTCCCGATGAAAAGGCTCGCTGCTTCCGGGACGTCGCCGAACATATGATGCCCTTGGTGGAGAATGGACAAATAGTGCCGCTGATGGACCGGACCTTTGCATTAGCAGATGCATTGGCTGCACAGACATACATGTCGACTGGGGGTCATGCAGGCAAGCTGCTACTCAGATGCTGACAGTAACGCCAGATGGGGTTTGAGCGGGTATCGCCGGATCTTAATCGGCGATCGGGGCGTTATTGCGTTGGCGTAGCAGGCAAAATAGGAACCCGGACACAGCGCCACTGCCCATCTGTAGCAGTAGGCCCGAAGTTGTTCTAGTAGAGGCTACCAGCACACCGCTAGACCCCAAGACGCGATCAAATATCAGGTAAAGTGTCATAAGCGAGAGGGCTCCCGCAACCGCAAAAACCCAACGCAAGGCTGATGCGTCGAATACACCGCCACCCGTCACTCGATCTACCAGCCAAAATACCGTGCCGTGAAGAATGAGATATAGGGGCAAGTAAACGGTGGCAAGCCCTACCCACTCCGTTGCGGCCATCGCGAGCCGATCGTAAAGACCCACGTCGATTCCAAAGCCTTGCAAGGTAGCCGCACTGACCGAGGTGTTGAGTATGACGCTCAGGGTGTAGCCAACGAGCACAGCAATGAGAAGATGACGGAATGGCTTCATTAGTCCTCTAAAATGGGCTCTCTACAGAAGCGCAGATCTTGCGCTATAGTCCGCAAACAATCCAGTTCAGGAACGCATCGAATGACCTTACGACATGTCCGACATCTAGTGTTCGCTTTTCTTTTCAGTTGCACAAGCCCGCTTGCAATGGCCGACTTGCAAATGAAAACCATCGCCGAGGGCCTTGATACACCGTGGTCGATTACCGAGCTGCCCGACCAGGGGTTTCTTGTGACCGAGCGCCCCGGTGGACTGAAATACGTATCGGTCTCTGGTGACGTGATCCCCGTGACAGGGGTGCCCGAGGTATTTGCTCAGCGACAAGGTGGCTTGTTCGATGTCGTCCTACATCCTGATTTTTCCAATAACCAGACTATTTTCTTGTCCTACGCAGCCGGCTCGGAAGACAGTAATCGAACGACGGTCGCGCGGGCCGTCTTTGACCGCAACTCACTAAAAGACGTAGCCGTTATTTTCGAGGTAAGCCCCTCGAAACGTGGTGGTGGCCACTTTGGTGGACGCATGGCTTTTCTCGCCGATGGGACGCTACTCTTGACGGTTGGCGAGGGCTACACCTTGCGAGAGGACGCGCAAAAAACCGAAAGCCAACTAGGTAAGCTGCTCCGCATGACAGAAGATGGTGATGCGCCTTCAGACAATCCCTTTGCAGATGCGCCTTACGTCTACAGCTATGGACACAGGAACCCTCAAGGTCTCATTGTCGATGCGTCGTCACAGGCGATATGGATGACGGAGCATGGCCCGAAAGGGGGCGACGAGCTCAATCGCATCGAGCCGGGAAAAAACTACGGCTGGCCAGCCATAACCTATGGCGTTGACTACTCGGGAGCCATCATTTCACCCTTTACGGAAGCACCCAATATGGAGCAACCCGTTACGTACTGGGTGCCTAGCATAGCCACTTCAGGACTCGCACTTTACACTAGCTCAGCGATACCCAGCCTGACCGGTAAGTTGCTTGTCGGGGGCCTCAAAGCCAAAAAAGTGGTTGCTGTGGATGTCTCCGGTGACAGCGCGGTATTGAGTGAGCCCTTTCCAGATCTGGAGGGACGAGTCCGTGATGTAAGAGCCCTTAGCGATGGCTCGGTAGCGGTTATTGACGAAGCAGGTGGCAAAGTCATTCGAGTCAGTCAAGGCACTGATCAAAGCTAATCATTGCTGACTACAACGCGCTCTAGTTTGCGGGCTTTTTCATCGACCTGCAGTCGTCCTACCTCGGCCCAGCGTCGCCGGACGCCAGGTGACGGCGACAGGTAAAATAGATCACCATTTTGCCCTGTGAGCGCAACTGCGACCCCGTTTTTACGGGCAATGGCAGCATTGGCCTCCATATGGGGGTGTTCCCCGTGAACAGGGATGCTGATCTTGGGTTTTAATATCGAGTAGAGGTCAGCGAGCTCATCCGCACAGGGATGGCCGGACGCGTGTAGCGTGGCGTGTGTCTCATCTGCATGAACGACGCTTACGCCCCGCGCTCTCAAACCCTCGATCAGTCGCAGCACGGACTCCTCGTTACCCGGAATCGTCTTGGAAGAGAAAATCACGGTGTCACCCTCACCCAATGACAGAGACGGGTGGGTGTCCATCATTAACCGATGTAACGCCGCACCGATCTCACCCTGAGTTCCAGTCGCCACGGCAAGCACTTCTGCCTCTGGTAGGTATCCCAAGTGCTCGTGCTCGATGAGGGGAACCTTCGGTTCGAATAACCCCGCGTTTTTAGCTGATCTGACCATAATATCGAGTGATCTGCCTAGCAAGCCGACCCGCCGTCCCGATGCATGCGCTGCGCGAAAAGCACTCTGGACTCGCGCAACATTGCTGGCGAAGCAGGCAATCACGACCCGCCCTTTAAGGGATGTGACAAGCTTTACCAACGCGTCGCCCACCTCTCCCTCTGTCGGTGATCGGCCCGGTTTCAGGGCGTTGGTCGAGTCGCAAATGACAGCGTCAATGCCTTGGCTTGCTATGCCCTGCCAAGCATCGGGAGACCAAGGGGCGCCAATGACAGGGCGCGAATCTATCTTCCAATCGGCCGTGTGCAGAATCCGGCAGTCGTCAGACTCCAACAACAGCGCACACGTCTCCGGGGTCGAGTGCGTTATAGGCAGCCACGTCACATCAAAGGCGCCAATGGTATGAGTGTCGCCGGGAAATACCTCGATTAAAGGCTCCGGAGGTGGCGCGCGACGCCAAGCCGCTTTTTTTCTGAGAACTGCGGCGGCAAAAGGCGTCGCATATACCGGGCATTTCAGCTCCTGCCATAAGTAGGGTACTGCGCCAAAGTGGTCCTCATGAGCATGAGTAATAATGAGTCCATCTAATAGGTCTCGCTGCCTCGCAATAAAGCTCGGATCTGGCATTTGAATGGCTGGTCGGCCACGATGATCTTGTAAATTCTGCTCGAAGGTGATGCCACAGTCGACCATCAACCATCGCCCCTTCGAAGAAAAAAGGTTCAAGTTCATGCCGATCTCGCCGCAGCCACCCAGTGGCAAAAAGGAGGTCAGCGAACTCGTATTGTCATCGCTCAAGGGGGAGAAACCAAATTTAGGGGATCACCAACTATAACCGACTCGCAGGTTATAAGACTGATCGATGGCCTTTTTACCCTCGGCAGCCGCGCCATCATAATCGACCGTAAATTCTGCCGCTGCCTCGAGTCCAAAAAAGAACGGGAATCCAAAGCCAATTGTTGTATCGAGAATAACGCTGTTGTCATCACTCATGTTCAAAATGCCGACGTGGGTCAAATACACTCGAGAATCACCTCCTAGAACGGCACTTTCACCAGTGATATTCCAGTTAGCACCCAAATACTCTGTATCTTCGGCATCCAAGAAGTCGGTTGCAATCCAGACAAACCCCAATTCGCCATCGAGCTTTCCCGCCGCACCATCAAAAAGCTTACGCCCATAGTAAGGGCCTAGGTAACTCCGTAATCGAATATCGGCAAATGCGTCCGCCTCGACAGACGCATTCACACCCAAATAGTGATTCGTCCAATCCTCGAGATAATAGTCATATTTAGAAATCACTTGCCAATTGTCTGCCGATGGTTCGCTCGATCTAACGACGCGACTTTCTCCATCTGCGGTCTCGCTCTGAAAAGAGACAATGGCGGTATCCTGCTCCACATTGGCACGCAACGTAATCCTATCGCGCACACTATCAAACTGGCTGTTAAGTGCTAAATCTAGCTGGTCCGCATCAGTATTCCCCCGTGCAACTGCGAGCGCAGCAGAGGCTAAACCCTCCCACGCGTAGCCCTTGCCCAGCTCCCAAGGCTCGGGATTTAGCTTGCTCACATCACCAAGCTTCACTATCTCTCCATCCGATAAGGCCACCAGACCCGACGTCACCATCATTGGAGCGGTTTCCACCTGCCGGCCATCCTTGAGTAGTAACGTCGATATTTCTTGGTCTTCGGCCGATGCCTGAATATCTTTGATTAATTTGGAATCAATTTTGAGGTCACGACTAAAACTGGTCGATAAGGTAATCTCACCATCTCTGTAGTCGATGATATCTGCGACAATCACCGACCCATCCTGCAACACAATTTTAGTGTTGGCCAAGGCCTGAGCAGCAGCCGAAAAGAGCGAAGCGATGAGTAACAGGCCTAGTGTTAGTACTAATGGAAGTAAACGATCAATAGATCGCTTCAGGTATCGCGGTATTATCATCATGTGATGGGTCTGCATTAGAGTCATCGATAAGCTGAGTTAATGTCAACGCTAAACATCAACGTGGAGAACCCAACATGCCGGAAAATGCTAAGGATACCAGCTGCGATTTATTTGTCATCGGCGCAGGGTCTGGCGGTGTTCGGGCATCGCGCATCGCCGCTAGCCTTGGCGCTAAGGTCATCGTCGCCGAAGGGCTCTATTTGGGCGGTACCTGCGTCAATGTCGGCTGTGTACCCAAAAAGCTCTATGTCTATGGCAGTGAGTTCAGCAAAGCCTTCAAAGACGCAGAGGGGTTTGGCTGGACGGTAGGTAAACCGTCATTTGACTGGCCTACGCTGCGCGACAATAAATCTCGAGAGATCGCTCGGCTCAACGCTATTTATGAGCGACTGCTTGATGACTCGGGCGCTACCGTCTTGACAGGCATGGCACGCCTACTCGGCCCCAATACAGTCGAGGTCAACGGCGTCACTTACACAGCGCGCAAAATTCTTCTCGCCACGGGGTCTTGGCCAACCAAACCTGACTTCCCCGGAAATGAGCATGCAATCACATCGAACGATATTTTTGACCTGGTGACATTTCCACGCCGCTTGTTAATTGTCGGTGGCGGATATATCGCAACGGAATTTGCAGGTATTTTTAATGGCCTCGGATCGCAGGTAACGCAGCTGTACCGAGGAGACCTATTTATGCGGGGCTTCGACCATGACATTCGAACATTTGTTGCGGGCGAAATCCGAAAAACAGGGGTCGATCTCCGCTTCAATACAAACATCGAATCACTTGCTCCCGTAAGCAACGGTTTAGAAGCAACATTAAATGATGGAAGCCGGCTAGTCGCAGACAGTGTTCTTTGCGCGACAGGCCGGCATCCAAATATTGAGGGGCTTGGTATTGAGTCAACCCGCGTATCGCTCGATAGTAGGGGCTATGTCAACGCTGATGGCCAATTTCAAACCGATGAGCCCAGTATTTATGCCCTCGGCGATATGACAGGCGGGCCGCAGCTGACACCTGTGGCTATTGCCCAAGCCATGGCCTTTGCCCAATCACAGTTTGGTCATCACAAAAATACGATGGACTATGACTTCATTCCAACAGCCGTTTTCTCCCAACCCAATATTGGAACCGTAGGCTTAACCGAGGAACAAGCCATTGATCGAGGATTGGACATAGCGATTTACTCGTCCGAATTTAAACCGATGAAACACACATTGAGTGGACGAGATGAGCGCACGCTCATGAAGTTAGTTGTCGACAAACCCTCTGACCGTGTCATTGGCCTGCATATGGTAGGACCCGATGCCGGCGAGATTTGCCAGGGGATGGCAGTTGCCATGAAAGCCGGTGCGACCAAGCATCACTTCGATAGCACGGTGGGTATTCACCCAACCGCAGCCGAGGAGTTCGTCACAATGAGAACGCCCAGCCGCTAATGGAACTGGCCGCATGGGAAGTGGTTGTACTTATCGTGGCGGGCTTTGCCGCGGGCCTAGTCAATGTCATGGCCGGTGGCGGATCAATACTAACGGTACCCATCATGATGTTTTTGGGTATGCCAGGGCCGGTCGCCAACGGCACAAACCGCATCACCATTGTCGCCCACAATGCAGCAGCTATGGCTACTTACCTTCGTCATGGTGTTCCCCACGCAAAGCTCTGTTTGAGTTTAACTTTAGTCGCAATCCCCCCCGCTCTTATAGGCGCTTGGCTCAGTACGAGGCTAGATACTGATCAGTTCGAGGGGATACTTGCGGTAGTCATGGTGGCGGTGCTGATACTCATGCAGGCGCCGCAAGG
>ERZ802821.294-NODE-294-length-28587-cov-13.9921_pt1 | contig 28587 bp, 25 predicted proteins | sample MGYA00345648_ERZ802821 | MGnify/ENA primary metagenome ERZ802821 (study PRJEB30503, sample SAMEA104212357) | marine metagenome | biome: Westerlies Biome; feature: [SRF] surface water layer (ENVO:00010504) within the epipelagic zone...; material: water... | reverse complement strand
AATTTTACTGTTTTCTTTTCCGCTTGTTGTTTAGTCATTTTTTTCTAATATCCTTATTATAAGCTATGTTTACAAATGATAATACTGAGTGTTCTACAAAAATTTCTATCATTTCTCAAAATAAATTCGATAGTTGGTTAGCTAAACAGCAACTATTCACTAAAAATTGGTGTTTATCTAATAATTTCAAGGGAGAAAAGTTAAAAATTTTAAAAATACCATATCCCGATGGCCGCTTAAATGAGGTGATTATTGGGGAGGGGCAAAATAAAGATTTATCAGGTGTCAGTAAATTTGCCTCATCAAATAAGGGCAATTATTATATTTCTACTAAATTTGCCCTCTGTGATGATTTAGAAGCTCAAAAAGCTTGGTCTTGGGGTAACTATAATCTCCGATCAAAATCTCAAAAAAATTTGCTTTATGTTGAAAATAAAAAAAGTCTAAATTTTCTTAATTTATATACAAATTCGCTTAATTTTTCACGAGATCTTATTAATTTGCCTGCCAATGAAATCAACCCAGTTTCTTTTTTTAATAAAGTAAAAAAGAGTCATCTATTTTCAAATTTTCATTTCCATGATTATTCTCTCTCAGAAATTAAATCTAATTTTCCTTTAACTTATGCTGTTGGAAAATCCTCAAATTCCCAACCTCAAGTAATTCACATTTCTAATAAGAAAATTTTAAAAAAAGACAAACCTTTAGTAATTATTGGTAAAGGAGTTACATTTGATACGGGTGGAGTAAATATCAAGCCAGGTAACTCTATGAGGAATATGAAAAAGGATATGGGAGGATCTGCAATTGCAATATCTTTATTTTTATTAGCAAATTATTTATTAAAAAAAACAAAAATAGTTTTAATAATACCGTTAGCTGAAAACTCAATATCATCAAATTCAATGCGACCTGGAGATATTTATTCTTCTCATTCAGGAAAAAAAGTTGAGATATCTCATACTGATGCAGAAGGTAGATTGCTTCTGGCTGATGCTATTGAACTAGCTAGCAAATATAATCCCAATTTAATTTTAGATTTTGCAACATTAACTGGTGCTGCACGAGTAGCACTAGGAGAGGATTTACCAGCCTATTTTAGTAATGATGAAAATATTGCAAAAAAAATAGAAAAACTAAATCAAAAAAAACTCCGTTGTTGGAGATTACCTCTGTTTGAACCATATAAGGTTAAACTTCATTCTGATGTAGCCCATCTTTGTAATGCATCTTTAGATGGAATGGCTGGTGCTATTACTGCTGCCCTTTTTTTAAAAGAATTTTTAAAATCCCCAGTTTTACCTTGGGTTCATTTTGATACATTCGCTTGGTCATCGGGATCTATCCTTTCAACTAAAGGAGCTGCTCTTCAAGGTTTAGATATAATGATAGATTTTCTAGAAAATAATTATCATTGATTAAATTTATTTTAGTCATTTGTTTGTTTTTAATAGGGTGCGTAACGGATCGCTCTTTTAATACTGCAAATATTTGCGATATTTTTAAAACAAACCCTAAATGGAAATCTTATACCGAAGATACAAAAAATAAATGGGGTGTCCCAGTTAGCTTGCAACTAAGCTTTATAAAACATGAGTCTTCTTTCCAACGTACAGCAAGACCTCCTAGAAAAAAATTTTTAGGACTTATCCCCGGATTAAGAGCTTCAAGCGCTTATGGATATAGTCAAGCTCTCGACGGTACTTGGGAAGAGTACATTCAAGCTACTGGAAATTCTAATGCTGATAGGAAAAATTTTAGAGATGCTAGTGATTTTATTGGGTGGTATGTAGACGGTTCTTATAGACTACTTAAATTAAGTAAAAATGATGTCTACAACCATTATCTAGCATATCATGAGGGAAGAGGTGGATATCAAAAAAAGTCCTTTAATAAAAAAAAGTGGCTCTTAGATGTAGCACAAAAAGTAGAACGCCAAGCTAAAGATTATTCTAATCAAATTAAAAAATGTAAGTTTCATAAAAAAAGTGTGTTTTAATTGTTACAAAAATCAGATTTTATAAAATATTTTCAATCGAGTATTACTAAGCCTGAATATAAGGGAATAGGCACAGAGCATGAAAAATTTATCTTTCATTGTGAAAATAAAAAAAGAATAGAATTTGACGGTGAGATAAGCATTCAAGATTTATTCCAATTTCTAGTCAATAAAGGTTGGCAAAATAACGAATATAACTCTTCAAACCAATTAATTTCACTCACTAAAAATGGAGCAAATATAACTTTAGAACCAGGATGCCAATTAGAGTTATCTGGAAAAATACTCAAAAATGTTCATCAAACTTGTACGGAAACTTACGAACATTTAAATGAATTGCAAGAATACGCTGAGTTAAAAAATCTATGCATCATAGGCCTTGGCTTTGATCCTGTTACAAAACTTGAGGACATCAATTTTATACCTAAAGATAGATATAAAATTATGAAAAATTATATGCCACAAGTAGGTAGTCGTGGGTTAGATATGATGGCTAGGACTTGTACTGTACAAGCGAACTTTGATTATTTTAGTGAAGAAGACTTGATTAAAAAATTTGTTGTAGCTAATAGAATACAACCCATAGTCATGGCAATATTTTGCAACTCTCCTTTTCGAGAGTCTAAATATAATAACTATAAAAGTAATAGGATATTAACTTGGCAAGATACTGACGAAGAAAGATGTGGAATTAAGAAAAATTTCTTAAGTAAGAATTTTACAATAGAAGAATATGTAGATTACGTCTTAAGTATTAAAAATTATTTTTTAAAAATAAATGGAAAGCATATTGATACAACTCAATATTCATTCCTTCAATTATTACAAAAATTATCAAATGACGAAAAAGTAAATGAATATAATTTAACAATTACAGACTGGATTAACCATCTTTCAACAATATTTACAGAAGTTCGTTTAAAATCTTATATGGAAGTTAGAGGGGCAGATGCTGGGAAATGGGAAATGATATGTGCTCTTCCTGCTTTTTGGACTGGTATTCTTTACGATGAAGATAATTTAAATTATTTATGGAAAGAGACGGAAAATTGGCCTCAAGAAAGTATTTTAGAGTTATATAAAAACATACCTCATGAAGGTTTGAATGCTACTCTCATGGGAGAAAAAATTAATAAAAAGGGAAGTGAATTGTTAGATATATCAACTAAAGGACTAAATAAAAGAGGCTATTTAAATTCCTTTGGTCAGGACGAAAGTATTCATTTAGAAAAATTAAAAAAGATTATTAAAGAACAAAAGACTCCAGCTGATGTCCTAATAGAAGAGTTTAATCAAACACAAGATATCAACACTATAGTTAATCAAAGATATTATTAATATGACTAAATTTTTATTTCAAATGGATGACCCAAAAGATTTTAATATCGAAGAGGACTCCACTTACCTAATGATCAAAGAGGCAGTATCCAGAGGTGTCAAATGCTTTTATAACGATCCTAAATGGATATATGTAGATTTAAATAATAAAAAAAAAATAAAATCTAAAGTTTTTGAAATTTTTGTTAAAAAAAATAATCAAATTTCTTATGCTAGCAACAAATCAAAAGTGATGGATCTTGAGGTATTTGATGTTGTATTTATTCGTCAAGATCCTCCTTTCAATCTGCAGTATATTTCAAATACCTACTTGCTAGATCATTTAAAAAATCCACTTATTATTAACAACCCTAAAGAAATAAGAAATTATCCTGAAAAACATATTATGATGAATTTTCCTAAATTAACTCCTCCTACTTTAATCTCTTCAGAACCTGACTCCATTATTAATTTTATTAATAAACAAGAGTCAGTAGTTATGAAACCAGCCTATGGTAATGGTGGATTAGGTATCGAAAAAATTGATAAAAATAAAAAAAATTTAAGACCCTTTATAAAAAAATATATTAATAAATTTTCAAATAGCCCTGTAATTGTTCAAAAATTTCTTAAGAAATATCATAAAGGAGATAAAAGAATTATTTTACTAAATGGTAAGGTTCAAGGCGCTGTCTTAAGAGTTCCAAAAAAAAATAGTATTAAAGCGAATTTTCATGCTGGTGGTAATGCCTTAAAGACCTCATTATCTGTAAAAGAAAAAATGATATGTCAAAAAATAAAAAAATTTTTAATTTTAAAACAATTATATTTTGTTGGTATTGATGTCATTGATGGATACCTTACTGAAATTAACATAACCTCACCTACTGGAATTCAAGAAATTAACCGTCTAAATGGAGTTAAAATAGAAAAAAATATAATTGATTTTGTGATGGAGTCACTGAAGAAGGTTTTCAAATAATTTATTAATATTTTTTTGGATTAATTCTTCAATAGGTTTTTTTATGGTGCCATCGGGTATAATACGCTCATATGAGTAAGAACCATTTTTAAATTTTACGACTAAGTCTTCTTCATCAATAACATCAAATATTGTGATTTTATAATCACCATTACTGTATTCAAATTCTCCTAATAAATTATCACCATTAGGGGCGGTCAAAGTTAATTTTTTTATTATAAATTTATTTTTAATTTTATTATCAATATTTCCATTTACAGTGACTGATTGATTAACAAATGATCTTGATAGTTTTCCAAGTAATACATTAACTTGGCTAAAATCTTCTATGTCTTGAGAGAGAGATTGCATAAACATTAGCAAACCTAACTCATCATCTGATATAACAACTTCGATATCACCATTTATAGTTCCTCCAATATCTAAGTAACTATCAGGACTAATAAAATTAGGCGCAACTAAATCGACATTTATAAATCCTTTGATACGGTTTGTTTTAAAGAATTTTTTATCAAGTTGATTTATATTAATTTTTTCAAAATTTACTGAACCTTTAAATTGACTACTAGAAATCTCACCAGATATATTGCCTATAATATTGTCTTCTTGAATAAACTCTATGCCATTAATAAGAGTTGAATTTTCTTTGAGATCAAGAAAAATACTACCTTGTATTTCTTCAAAATTAATTAATTCAATATAATTCAAATATCTAAGTTGATTTGTTTGATCTAAAATTGTTTTAATATGAAAAGGCCTAATACCATTAAATTTTATATTTAGGAGAGTTTCTTTAAAATTTTTTAAATTTACATCTCCTGTAATATTGAGGTTCGAATTTCCTGAAACTGGAATTTCCAAATTTACAATTTCTAAATTGGTATCTGTTAAAAAACAATCTAAATCAATGTAATTTGTATCAAGACTTGTTAAAATTTCTTCCAATTGGGTAAAGGGGAATAAATCGAATTGATTAAATTTAGTTAACTTAATTTCAAGATTTCTATTATCTTTATTATAGATATCTATTTCGCCACTTATTGTTGCATTAGACTCTCCATCAATAACATTCAAGGTATCAATTTTAAAAAGACCCTTATTTAGAGCAGAATTTATTTTTAATTCATCAAATTCAATTTTAGAAAATTTATTTAAAAAATTAAAATTATTAATTAACTCTAAAATTTCTTCAGATGAAGTAGAGGTTAATTCTATGTTTAAATTACTATCAAATATATTATCGCTTTTAATTAATCCTTTTACTGAAATATTAGTGCCCAAGTTCGATTGATAAGAGAAACTACTCTCTTTCAACATGCCTTCATTATAGTCGATATTGAAATTTTTTAAGATACCCTCTGGTAGAGCTTTTAAATCAGGACCTGAATATAAATTATCAATAAATTTAATAATATTTTTCGAAGTAATGTTTGATCCACTTATTTTAAAGTCAGAGTTTAAAATATTTTGTGTATCAATAATTCCTAAAAGATTAATTTTAGAGTCATCTTTTAGATTAAGTTCAAACTTATCTAATACTAAAGTATCTTCTAAATACTCACCTTTTAAATCAAGGGTAGAAAAACTTATTTGCTTTAAGAATTTTTGATATTTCTCATCAAGAAGTAATACTAATTCATCTATTTCTAATCCATCAATTGAAAAGATTAACTTTTTAAGAGAACTATCATCGACATAGGCGTCAAATGAAATACTTGCACCTTTGTATTTAAATTTATTCGATTCTATACGAGTTAGATTATTTGTATTTACAATTTTTAAATTTAAATTTTCTACTTCGTCTTCCAATAAAACTGAATTATTTACTAAATTAGTAGTAATATTTTGTAAATTAGCATTTTCTAATTGTATTGAGATATTATTTTTATCAAATAAAGACCTAGATAATTCTATAGTGGGCACACTAACTTCAGCTTCAATTGAATTATGTTTCAAACTAAAAACTGAATTAATCATTTCAATTTTAGGAGAGGGTAGAATTAATAGTGACTGTCTTTCAGATGAATTTAGAGAGAACAAACCACTTGTTTCATCCTCAATTCTTTCTGCAGTAAGAGCTTCAAAGGGTAATTTAATAAAACTTAAAATAGTTAAAGCTATGACTAGTATTAAGGAAGCATATGTAAGAATTCTAATTTTTTTCATATTAACGAAAGCTTATATGTATTGGTAAGTAAAGTAAGCCATGTAGGATAATATTAGCCCTATTGATATTAATTTTCCAGCCAACCTTAAGTAAATAATTATAAAAAATATAATGGAAGTTATTAAGAATAGCCATTTATCTATATTCGTTAGCAAATTATAGTAATTTATCTCCCCATTTATAAAAATAGCAATCAAGGTTATTCCTAATATATTTGCTATATTTGAACCTAAAATATTTCCAATAGCCAAATTATTTTGTTTTTTTATAATTGAAATGATAGTAGCAACAACTTCAGGTAAAGACGTTCCAAATGCAACTACAGTGATACCAATTGTTGTTTCTGCTACACCAAATAATTCAGTAAGATTTTTAGCATAATCAATGAAATAACGAGAGCTAAAAAATAAAGCTATAAATGCTAATATAATCTTAATGACTAGTATGTACGTTGATTGATCTTTAATATTGTTCTCTGATACCTCTTCGCTAGGAGGTTTTTTAAGCTCAAAGTAAAAAAATAAAATTAATAAAAAAATTAAAATAAGACCTAATTTCAAATCTATATTTAGATTAAAAATTATTAAAAGAAAAAATAAAAATGAAAATATTAGAAAAAATCGAAATGTACTTTTATCTTCTTTACCCAAATTTAAATGCACAATAGGAAATACCATAATACCACCTACTAATAAAATATTAGCTATATTACTACCTACTAGATTACCAGCAACTATACCCTCAGAGTTTAATTTTAGAGCTTGAAAAGTAGCTGCAAATTCAGGAAGAGAGGTACCTATAGCTATTATAAAAATTCCAACAAATATCTCTCTTATTTTAAAGACATTAGAAATTGCTATAGAATTTTTAATGGCATAGTCACATGACCAAATTAAAATACTTAAGCTAACTAAGAGACCTATAAAATTCTGAAATATCAATTTACACCCATTTGATCCTTTTTAATTTTTCTAATCTCATCTCGATAAACTGCAGCTTTTTCAAAGTCTAAATTTTCTGCTGCAGTTAACATCTTTTTTTCAAGTTTTTGTAAATGCTTTTCAAATTTACTAGGACTTAAATCCTCTTTATTTGATAGACTTACAGTATAACTATCTTTTTCATATATACTCTCAATAATTTCACCCATGTTTCTTTTGACAGATTGTGGGGTTATATTATTTAATTTGTTATAATGAATTTGTTTCTTTTTTCGATAATCAGTTTCTTCCAAGGCAGCTAAAATACTTTTTGTTTTAATATCTGCGTATAGGATGACTTTCCCATCAATATTTCTAGCTGCTCTCCCGATTGTTTGAACTAAACTAGTTTTTGATCGAAGAAACCCTTCTTTATCAGCATCTAATATTGCTACCAATCCACATTCAGGAATGTCTAGCCCCTCTCTAAGAAGATTAATACCGATCATTATATCAATCTCACCTAATCTCAGAGACCTAATTAGTTTAATTCTATCAATCGTATCTACATCAGAGTGCAAATACTCAGCCTTATAATTCTGCTCTTTAAGATAGTTAGTTAAATCCTCTGCATTTTTTTTTGTCAATGTGGTTATAAGCACACGATTTTTTTTTGATATAGTTTCTTGAATTTCACCCATTAGATCCTCAACTTGATTTATTGTAGATCTAATTTCGCATTCAGGGTCAATTAATCCTGTTGGTCTTATAATTTGCTCAATATATTTATGATCTACTTCCTCTAATTCCCACGGGCCTGGTGTAGCAGATAAAAAAATAGTGGAAGGTCGCATCATATTCCATTCTTCAAAAGTTAAAGGCCTATTATCTAAACAAGAGGGAAGTCTAAAACCATAATTTGATAAAGTTGTTTTTCTGGATCTATCACCTAAATACATTCCTCTAATTTGAGGAACAGTAACATGAGATTCATCAATTATGAGAAGAGCATTATCAGGAATAAATTCATATAAAGTGGGAGGTGCCTCACCAGGATTTCTTCCGCTTAAGTAGCGGGAATAGTTTTCTATACCTGAACAAGTCCCTGTTGCTTGAATCATCTCTAAATCAAAATTAGTTCTCTCTTTTAAACGCTGATGCTCTAAAAGTTTTTTTTCTTCATCAAATTCTTGAAGTCTCAAGCCAAGATCACTTTTTATTTCTTTCATGGCATTTTCAAGTCGGGGCTTAGGAGTTATATAATGACTATTGGCAAAAATTTTTACTTGATCAAAATCTTGAATGAATTCTCCAGTTAATGGATCAAACTCTTTAATTTCTTCAATCTCATCTCCAAAAAAACTAATTCTCCAAGCTATATCTTCCAAGTGTGCTGGAAAAACATCTACTCTATCTCCAGTAACACGAAACATCCCTCTGCGAAAATCTACATTATTTCTTTTATATTGAAGCTCTACTAATTCTCTCAAAAACCCCATTAAATTTATAGATTGACCCTTTTTAATTTCCAATGTCATTTGAGAGTAAGAGTCAACAGACCCAATACCATATATGCAAGAAACACTAGCAACTATAATTACATCCTCTCTTTCTACCAAAGATCGAGTAGCAGAGTGTCTAAATCTATCTATTTGTTCATTTATAGATGACTCTTTTTCAATAAAAGTATCAGATCTAGGGACATAAGCTTCTGGTTGATAATAATCATAATAACTTACAAAATATTCCACTGCATTTTCAGGAAATAAAACTTTTAACTCTTCATACAGTTGAGCAGCTAAGGTTTTATTAGGTGCCATAACTAAAGTAGGGCGGTTATATTTTTCAATTACATTAGCGATGGTAAAGGTTTTTCCTGATCCTGTAACTCCAAGCAAGACTTGACTTCGTTTTTCTTCCTCTAGACCTTTTAATAATTTCTTAATGGCCTGAGGTTGATCTCCTTTGGGTTGATTTTCACTAACTATTTTAAAAGGCATACTTGTAGTTTTTTTTAAATAAGTTTATAGATATTTAAGCTAAAAAAAATGATTTCGAATAGAGTTAATAACATAAAACCCTCATTAACAATAGCCACTAATATTAAAGCTCAAGAACTAAAACGCGCGGGAAAAGATATTATCGTTCTTGCTGCGGGTGAACCTGATTTTGATACCCCGGAGCATATTAAATCTGCCGCAATAAAAGCTATTAACAATGGTTTTACGAAATATGTCCCTGGAAAAGGAACGCCTGATCTGCAATTAGCTATTCAAAAAAAGTTTAAAGACGATAACAATCTTGATTACGATATATCAAATATAACAGTAGGGGTGGGTGGCAAACACATTATTTACAATGCTTTTTCAGCAACAATAAATAGTGGTGATGAAGTCATTATACCTGCACCATATTGGGTGAGTTATCCAGATATTGTGATCTTGAATGATGGTAAGCCAATTACAATAGAGTGTGGAGAAAACTCTGGCTTTAAACTTAAACCAGAAGATCTTGAGAAAAGTATTACCAATAAAACTAAGTGGTTAATGCTGAATAGTCCAAGTAACCCTACTGGATCCATGTACACCAAAGAAGAATTAATTGAACTAGGTGATGTACTTAAAAAACATAAGCAAGTTTATATTTTATCTGATGATATTTATGAAAAGATTGTCTATGACCAAAATGTCTTTCATACTATTGCTGAAGTATGCCCTGAGTTAAAAGAAAGAACTTTGACAATGAATGGACTATCAAAGTCTTACTGTATGACAGGCTGGAGAGTAGGTTATGCAGCAGGACCTCTTAATGTCATCAATGCTATGAATAAAGTTCAATCACAAAACGTATCTTCCACTGCTTCTATCTCTATGGCTGCTTCAGTCGAAGCTCTTAATGGCGATCAAAGCTTTATTCGATCAAATAATGAATCTTTTCTTCGAAGAAGAGATCTAGTTGTTAAAAATCTAAACGAAACACCTGGGTTATCTTGTAGAACTCCCGAAGGGGCATTTTATGTTTTTGCCTCTTGCAAGGGAGTTTTAGGTAAAACTACAGAGTCTGGCAAAATACTTAATAGCGATGGTGATTTCATGGACTACTTATTAGAAGAAGTAGGTGTAGCAGGAGTTCAAGGTTCTGCTTTTGGCTTGGAAGGATACTTCAGAATTTCTTATGCCACTTCAGATGCAATCTTAGAAGACGCTTGTCAAAGAATTAAAAATGCTTGTTCTAAGCTAAGTTAATTTTTTATCTGCAATAATTTTAGCAATTCTTAGAGTGTTGGTTGTTCCAACTTTACCAAAAGGCACACCAGCAGTAATGATAATTTTTTCACCATTTTTAAGGATTTTTCTTGTTTTAGCAACGCGGCAAGCTCTATCTACCATCTCAGTTGATGAGGATATTTCATCAACTACATCCATGAAAGTACCCCATGTAAGTATGTTTTGCCTCGCTACTTTTATACTAGTAGTGAGTCCTATTAATGTTACGTCAGGTCTCATTCTTGCAACACGAAGCACAGATCTTCCAGATTGTGAAAAAGTAGCAATACAATCACAACTTGCAATGCTGGCAACTTCAAGCGCAGCAGTAGCAATAGCCTCAGTTGATGTCTTGATATGATCTAGATTATAATTTTGAATATTAGCTAAATACTTAGGATCACTTTCAACTCTTTTAATAATTTTATCCATCATCTCCACAGATTCTTTTGGATAGTTTCCAGCTGCAGATTCAGCAGACAGCATAACAGCATCAACACCTTGAAAAACAGCTGTAGCTACATCTGACGCCTCAGCTCTTGTAGGGGTTGGAGAGTCAATCATGCTCTCGAGCATTTGAGTCGCAACAATACATGGACGACCAAATTTACGACATGCTGCTACCATCGTTCTTTGATGAATAGGGACATCTTCAGGATTTGTCTCCACACCTAAGTCTCCTCTTGCCACCATTATTCCATCACAATTTTCAGTAATAGATTCAATTTCATCCATAGCAGAGGGTTTCTCTACTTTAACCATGACTTTAAATCTTGGTGGAATAAGCTTTTTAGCTGTCAATAAATCTTTTGTAGTTTGGATAAAAGATAATGCTATCCAATCAACATCTAACTTAATAGCTAGTTGCAAATCCTTTTTATCTTTATTTGTGATAATTTTTAAATCAAGTTTAGTATCAGGAATATTTAGGCCTTTATTATTAGATATTTCACCACCATCAGTGACAATGCATTTAATAGAATTAGGTTTTTTTGATTTAACCTTTAGTCTTACTTTACCGTCGTTGACTAAAAGTCTTTGACCAACAGAAATAGATTTAAAAATCTCTTTATGGGAGAGGTAGACTCTCTTGCTATTACCATCTTTTTTATTTTGATCAAAAGTGAATTCCTGACCTGTTTTCAATTGTTCTTTGATATTTTCAAATTTCCCAACACGAAATTTAGGACCCTGTAAATCTCCAAGGATACAAATGAAGCGATTGTGCTTTTTCTCTAATTTTCTGACTATTTTTACCTTATCGATGTGGTCTTGATGTTCACCGTGGCTAAAGTTTAGTCGAAAAATATCAACACCTGCTATAAAAAGTTTTTCAATAGTATTTTCAGTTTCGCAGGAAGGACCAAGGGTAGCAACGATTTTTGCTTTACGATTTCTTAATTTTAACTGATTCATTTAGAAATAAATAAATAACATGATATTAGTAAATTACTATGAGTAATATATTCAATGAAAAAGAGATCTTGATTAAAGCAAAAGTGCTTGATCATCTAATACAACACCTAAGGGATAGAAATGACGTCCAAAACATAGATTTAATGAATTTGAGTGGCTTTTGCAGAAATTGTTTATCTAAATGGTATGGAAAGTATGCAAAAGAAGAAGGAATTGATCTAGACTACGAAGAAACAAGAAAAATTATTTATGGAATACCTTATTCTGAATGGAAGCAAAAATACCAAACTGAGGCTTCAAGCGAGCAAATAAATAAATTTAATGATCAAAAATAATTAATGTCTGACAATCTACCTAATTGGAATCTAAAAGATTTTTATTCCTCATTTAAAGATGAAGCTATATCCAAAGATTTAGATAATTTTAAAAAATATACCAAAACTTTCAAAGAAAGTTATAAAGATAAACTTCTCTCTCATTCATCCAAATTAGAAAATATCATAGAGGAATATGAAAATGGTAATGAAATTGGTGACAAATTAGGAAATTACGCTTTTCTAATTTATGCAACCAATATGGATGTCTCCGAAATTGTTCAATTTTATCAAGACATCAATGAAAAACTTACTGAGATATCATCAGACTTAATATTTTTTACAAATGAGATTAACGCTACTTCTGATGATGATTTTAAAAAACTAATTAATGGCTCCGGTAAATATAAAAATTGGTTAATTAACATTAGACGTTTTAAAGATCACCAATTAGACGAAAAAAGTGAGCAAATTCTTCTAGATAAAAATCTAACGGCTAGTTCTTCTTGGGTTAGATTTTTTGAAGAACGTATTAACGATTTAAAATTTAATATTGATGGCAAAGAACTTAATAGTGCCGGAGCTTTAAATCTTCTTTCAGATCATGATGAAAAAGTTAGAAAAAAAGCATCAGAAAGCATTGAGACTGTTTTCAAATCAGAGGTTAAAACTTTTACCTTCATTACAAATACTTTAGCTAAAGATAAAATTACTAATGATAAATGGAGAAAATATAGCTCTCCAGTGGATTCTCGCAATCTTTCTAATAATGTTGAAAATGATGTGGTCGAGGCTCTATCTAAGAGTGTAACCTCAAATTACAAAAACATTTCTCACCGTTACTACGAATTGAAGTCAAAAATATTTAAAAAAAATCAATTAGACTATTGGGATAGAAATGCTCCATACCCTAACTCTCCTAAAACGCTAATAAAGTGGGAAGAAGCCAAAGATATAGTTTTAAGATCTTATGCTAATTTTGATGAAAGTTTTAAAGATATTGTCTTAATGTTTTTTCAAAATAATTGGATTGATGCTGAATTAAAATCTGGAAAGTCTCCTGGAGCCTTCGCTGCTTCTACAATACCGTCTATCCATCCATATATACTAACTAATTTTCATGGGAAAACCCGTGATGTAATGACTCTTGCTCATGAATTAGGACATGGTTGTCATCAATATCTTTCTTCAAAACAAGGTTTGTTATTATCTAGCACTCCTTTAACTCTGGCTGAAACAGCAAGTGTCTTTGGAGAGATGATGACTTTTAGAACTCTTTTAAATGACAGCAACAAAGACACTAAAAAGTTTTTATTGGCTTCAAAAATAGAAGATATGATTAATACAGTTGTCAGACAAATATCTTTTTTTGAATTTGAAAAACTTATCCACTCAGCCAGAAAGAATGGTGAACTTTCCTCTGATCAAATTTGCGATTTTTGGATGTCCACACAAATTGAAAGTCTGGGACCTCACATAAGATTAACAGAAGGATATAAATACTTTTGGACATATATTCCCCATTTTATTCATACTCCTTTTTATGTCTATGCCTATGCTTTTGGGGACTGTTTAGTTAACGTTTTAATACAGTTATATGACGAAGGCCTTCCTGATTTTAAAAATCATTATATTGATTTACTAAAAAGTGGTGGGTCTAAACATTACAGCGAGGTTTTAAAGCCATTCAACGTTGATTTAAAAAATCAAAAAAGTTGGGAAAAAGGCTTATCCATGATTTCAGGTTTAATAGATGAATTTGAAAAGAGTATTTAATCAAAAATGAAAGAAGATAACAACTTAGTATCGAGGGTAAAACGTTACTCTAAAGTGACAACCTCACTTACTTCTTTGGCTACAAAATTTGCGGGAAAAAAGTATCTTAATTTCGATTTAAGTGATCAAAAATACGCAGCACAAATAACAGAAATATTAGGAAATTTGAAAGGCCCCTTAATGAAAGTGGCCCAACTCAGTGCCACTATACCAGATTTACTCCCTGAGGAGTACGCGCGAAAATTAGCTGAGTTGCAATCAAATGCTCCTCCCATGTCCTGGGTATTTGTTAAACGAAGAATGAAGGCCGAGCTGGGCAATGATTGGGAAAAACACTTTTTACAATTTGATAAGGAGGCTAGTTTTGCAGCTTCTTTAGGACAGGTTCATAAAGCAAACTTACTCAACAAAGATAAAGTGGCTTGTAAACTACAGTATCCCGATATGTCTTCAGCAGTTGAAGCTGATTTAAGTCAATTAAAAATAATTTTTAAAATTTATTCTAGTTATAACAAGTCAATTCAGATCAGAGAAATTTATAAAGAAATAGAAGCTAGACTAAAAGAGGAATTAGATTATCGACTTGAGTATAAACACTTAAAGGCTTTCAGGAGTATTCATGAAAAAAATAGTTATATTAAAATTCCTAGAGTCTATGAAAAAGTTTCAACTAATCGATTATTGATAATGGAGTTTCTTGAAGGAAAAAAATTAATTGAATTTAAAAAAGCTCCACAAAAAGTTAGAAATGAATTAGCTAAAAAATTATTTATGGCTTGGTATTATCCTTTTTATAAATATGGAATTATTCATGGAGATCCTCATTTAGGTAATTATTCAGTAGATAAGAATAATAATATAAATCTTTTTGATTATGGTTGCGTAAGAATTTTCCCTCCTAAATTTGTTAAAGGAGTTATAGATCTCTATTTTGCTTTGAAGGAAAAAGATAACAAGAAAATTAAATTAGCATATGAAGTTTGGGGTTTTAAAAATATCGATGACAAGTTGATGAACGTTTTAAATAAGTGGGCACTATTTCTCTATGACCCAATACTAAAAGATGAAGTAAGAAGAATTCAAGACTCTGACAGCGGTATCTATGGAGCTAAGATTGCAGGAGAAGTTCATAAAGAATTAAAAAAATATGGAGGTGTAAAACCTCCCAGAGAATTTGTTTTTATGGATAGGGCTGCTGTTGGACTGGGGTCTATATTTATTCATTTAAAGGCAGAAATTAATTGGTATCGCCTATTTCATGAGTTAATTAGAGACTTTTCGGTTACAAATGTTGAAAAGAGTCAAAAAAAGGCTCTAAAAGCTGCTGGAATTTAATCTCAAATACTTTATAAAACGTTAAAAAGTTTATTGAAATTAACTAACTAGGAATATTTCTGGTAAAAGTCTTACCAATTATAAGGAACAGAATTATGATAATAGGAACTATCAAAGAGAAAAAGAAATTCGAAAATAGAGTTGCGATTAGTCCTGATGAAGCCAAATCATATATTAAATTAGGCCATCAAGTTCAGATTGAAAAAAATGCTGGATCACTCTCTGGTTTTAGTGACAAATCTTATAAAGAAGCGGGTGCAACTTTGTCTTCTGCTAAAGAAATTTTAAAAAATTCAGATATTTTATTAAAGATTAATTGCCCTTCACCTGAAGAGGCCAAACAGCTTAAAAGTAGTACTATGGTTGTCTCTCAATTAAATACTCAAGTTGAAATGGATACTATAAAGATTTTTAATTCCAAAAAAATATCTGCATTTTCATTGGAAAGAGTTCCAAGAATTACGAGAGCACAAGATATGGATATCCTCTCATCTCAAGCTAACTTAGCTGGTTATCATGCAGTCATTGATGCAGCACAAGAGTTTAATAGAGTTCTTCCATTATTCATGACCGCGGCAGGAAAAGTCACTCCAGCTAATGTGTTAGTAATTGGAGCGGGAGTAGCTGGACTTCAAGCAATAGCTACTGCAAAAAGACTCGGTGCTATTGTTTATGCAACAGATGTTCGTATTGCCTCTAAAGAACAAGTAGAAAGTCTAGGTGGTAAATTTGTTATGGTTGAAGACGAAGAGTCTAAAAATGCTGAAACAAAGGGTGGTTATGCCAAAGAAATGAGTGCTGAGTATCAAAAGAAACAAGAAGCTCTGTTGGCCGAGACACTAAAAGAGATGGATATTGTTATCTGCACAGCCCAAATTCCTGGAAGAAAAGCCCCACTAATTCTTAAAAAAGAAATGCTTGATAATATGAAACAAGGTTCTGTAATAGTTGATTTAGCTGTAGAGTCAGGTGGAAACTGTGAATACAGTCAAGTGGGTAAAGTAATTTCTAAAAATGGTCTAAAAATAGTAGGCCACGCTAATGTACCTGGTAGGGTAGCCAATAATGCATCAAGTTTATTTTCAAAAAATGTTTCTAATTTTTTAAAACTTATGAATTTTGAAAACAAAAAAAAATCTGTTATTAACAAAAACGATGAAATTATCAAAGCTACTTTGATTTGCTCAGCGGGAAAAAATTTAATCAAGTAAAGGAGATATTATGTCTGAAATTTCAAACCAATTAGAAAATTTATCTTTTAAAGCTCAACAGCTTGCAGATCAAGCTAATGATTTAGCTTCAACTGTTGTCGAAACCTCAGGTGGTCATAGTGACTTTTTAATATTTGGTATCACTGTTTTAGTTCTAGCCTGTTTTGTTGGATATTATGTTGTTTGGTCTGTTACGCCAGCTTTGCATAGTCCTTTGATGGGAGTTACTAATGCTATTTCATCAGTAATAATTGTTGGCGCTCTTTTAGCAGCAGGACCTATTGATAGTACAATCTCTAAATATTTTGGTTTAGTCGCTGTGGGTTTAGCTGCAGTCAATATTTTTGGCGGTTTTGTTGTTACTAACAGAATGCTTTCCATGTTTAAAAAGAAAAGTTAAGAGATAGGAATAAAATAATATGTCAAATTTATCTACAGTCGCTTATTTAGTTTCTTCTGTTTTATTTATTATGTCTTTAAGAGGCCTATCTCACCCTACAACTGCAAGAAGAGGAAACTTTTATGGAATAATTGGAATGACTATTGCCATACTTACAACTGTGGCAAACCCAGGAGTTCTTAGTTATAAAGAAATTGGTACTGCTTTCGTAATAGGTGGACTTATTGGTAGCGTTATTGCCACTAGAATTCAAATGACAGCACTTCCTCAATTAGTAGCTGCATTTCATAGTTTAGTTGGATTGGCAGCTGTCTTTGTTGCAGCCGCAGCCTTTTATAATCCTACTGCGTTTAATTTAGGCACAGAAGGAAATATTCCTCTTGGTAGCTTGATTGAAATGGCTATTGGTACTGCAATTGGAGCAGTCACTTTTACGGGTTCAATTATTGCTTTTGGAAAGCTTCAAGGTTTTGTCTCTGGAAATCCTTTAGTCTTTAAGGGTCAGCATTTTTTAAACTTATTATTAGGCCTATCTATCATTGGTCTTATTGCTAAGTTCTGTATTGATCAAAACCCAGAATTTTTCTGGTTAATAGTTGCTGCATCATTTTTAATAGGTGTTTTACTAATAGTTCCTATTGGCGGAGCAGATATGCCAGTTATTGTCTCTATGCTGAACTCATACTCAGGTTGGGCAGCCGCAGGTATTGGTTTTACTCTCTCTAATAATCTTTTAATTATTACTGGAGCGCTAGTGGGTTCATCTGGTGCAATCCTGAGTTACATAATGTGTAAGGGTATGAATAGATCTTTCTTTAATGTTTTACTTGGTGGATTTGGTGGCGAACAAGCTGCTAGTTCAAGTGGCGGCGAGAAAGATGATCGTCAACCTAAGCAAGGAAATTCAGCTGATGCTGCTTTCATGATGAAGAACAGCAAAACAATTATCATTGTCCCTGGTTATGGTATGGCTGTTGCTCAGGCACAGCATGCACTCAGAGAAATGGGCGACTTATTAAAAGCTGCCGGAGCAGAAGTCAGATATGCTATCCATCCAGTAGCGGGAAGAATGCCAGGGCATATGAACGTTTTACTTGCAGAAGCTAACGTGCCGTATGATGAAGTTCTTGAATTAGATGAAATTAATAGAGACTTCACTGATACTGATGTTGCTTTTGTAATAGGTGCTAATGATGTGACTAACCCAGCAGCAAAAACAGATAAAACAAGTGCTATTTATGGTATGCCTATATTAGATGTAGAAAATGCTGGTCAGGTATTTTTTGTAAAAAGAGGAATGGCAAGTGGATATGCGGGAGTACAAAACGAATTATTCTTTAGAGACAACACACTGATGTTATTTGGTGATGCCAAAAAAGTCTGTGAAGATATAATTAAGGGTTTAGAGGATTAGTCGAACTTCTTTTTACGCATAAGCTTTTTAAATCTTTTTATAGATTCGGCTTTTTCGCGAAGTTTTCGCTCAGATGGTTTTTCATAGTTTTTTCTTAATTTTAACTCTTTGAAAATACCTTCTCTTAAAAGCTTTTTCTTTAATACGCGGATAGCTGCTTCCACGTTATTATCTCTAACTTGAACTTCTATTGTCAATCTAGTAACCTCATAAGAGCGTAAGTTATATATAAATATGAAGTCAAAGCAAGATAAATTAGCTAACCTTTTCATCCAAGAAGTCCCTAAATTCGGCTGGTCTAGAGAGACACTCCTTCATTGTGCTAAAAAACAAAAATTATCTACACCCAATTTAGCCTTAATGTTTCCATCCTTTGAATATGATGTTTTAAAACATCTAATTGCCCAAAATAATAGTCTGGTTGAAAAAAACTATAACTCATTTAATAACTCTCGCCTAAAAACCAGAGATAAAATTAAAACTATAATGGAATTAAAGTTTGACAGTAATGCTTACCTCAAAGATGCATTACCTGAAATGCTAAAATTCCTTCTTCGACCTGGAAATATATTTATGTCCATAAAAATGCTTCATCAAAACAGTGATTTTATTTGGAAACTTGCAGGTGATAAATCTAATGATTTTAATTATTACTCAAAAAGAGGCCTGCTCTCTATGGTTTACTTAGCCACTCTCATATACTGGTTAAATGATAAGTCCAATAAAGGTATTGGCACAAAAAACTTCATTAGTAAATCTGTTGATGGAATAGTTGATGGTGTCTCAAAATTTAAACAACTTAATGTTCTTAGAAGTCTAGCTCAAAACTTCTTCTCTCGATTTAATGAGAGTAAAACCTAAATTCATAATTAATATTTTTCTAATCTTACTGTAATTCATTCCAGATTAATTCTACTTTTCAAAAATTATTGGGTATGCAATTAAAACACTTTCATTAGTCAAAATAATAAATAAATTCAAAATCTTCTAATACGAATTTATCAATGAAAGGAAATTTATGAAAAAATTATTAATTATATTTTTATTATCTCTATTCTCATCTCTATCATTAGCAGACGGACATATGCAAGCTAATGCATTTGCAGTTACTTTTAAGGTTCCTCAAGAGGATGTAGCAAAAGTAGAAGCTCTTTTACAAAGTCATCACCAATTTATGCATGATGACCACTCATTGTCTGGAGAAAATAGATTGAACTCTTACTCCATCGTCAAAGGCTTTGAGGTTGTTGATATGACCGATCCATCAAAAGGGCTTACAGGAAATGTTTTTTATTTTCTAAGTGAACATTATCAAACACCTACTGGCCTTCAAATGCATGGTGAAAATTCTCAGGGCTGGGATGGTCTTCAAGAATTTCAAGAAACCATGTACAAATATCAGATAGCATTTGCATTTCCTGGCGAAGTTATTGCCAAAATGAATCGTTAATCATATTAAATATTCTGCGCGGCTTTTTATTTATTATGGTCGCGCAGTTAACCCGCCATCGATAATTAATTCAGTACCAGTAATGTACTCACTCTGATCACTTAGTAAAAATATAATTCCCTCAGCTATTCCTTTAGGTTGGATAACTTTTTTAATTGGCATAAATTCCTTTAAATTTTTTTTTGCATTAGGTATTTTTTTCCACCGACTTTGCATTGGAGTTTCAACAGCACCAGGTAAAATACAATTACTTCTGATATTGAAAGATCCAAATTGAATAGCTAGTGACTTGGAAAGTCTAATCATAGCAGCTTTAGAAGCCCCATATGCATCTTGTGGTTTATCATCGCCAGATAATGCATCCACAGATGAAATATGGACCATAGATCCAAACTTATTTTTTTTCATAACAGGAATAATGAGCTTTGAGAGCAAAACCATAGTTTTAAGGTTAATATTAAATACTTGATCCCAAACTCTAAGGTCAAGATCTACTGCTGAAACATCCTTACCAAACCATAATACCCCAGTGGTATTTACAAGATAATCTATTCTTTTATATTTTTTAATAAATTCTTTAATAGTACGAGTTAATTCTAATTCGTTTACAAGATCTATTTGACGATAAGTTACCCTTTTATTTTGAAGTAACTTTTTATTAGGTTTTTGAATATCTAGGGCAAGAATATCTACATTATATTTCAACAATAGGGAAATAGTGGCTAAACCCATACCCCCTGCCGCTCCTGTCACAACAACAGTTTTACCCCTTAAATTTAATTTCATAAAAAAAATTTAAATTTATTTTACAGTAAGTAAACATATCAATAAAAAGAAACCCATTGACTTTCTGGGCCCAAATTTTCATTATAATACAACTAATCTGGGAGGATTTATGAGCATTCAAAAAACTATCACACCTATTGATAATAGTGTCTATATAGAAAGACCTTTGTCTTCTGACAATGAAATTAATGATATTTTAGATAAATCCAAAAGAAGTTTTATATCATGGAAAAATACATCTATTGATGACCGTATAATAATTATCAATAAATTTATTGATAATTTATTAAACCTAAATACTGAAGTCTCAAAGGAAATATGCTGGCAGATAGGAAGGCCGATAACTCAATGTGGTAATGAGTTACGAGGTTTTGAGGAGCGTTCTCGGCACATGGTAGAAATTGCTAAAGAGTCTCTTCAAAATATTCCTGCAAGAAAGAATGATGAATTTGATAATTATATTTATAAATCTCCTCTTGGAGTTATTTTTGTTATGGCTCCATGGAATTACCCAATAATTACAGCAACTAATACTATCGTGCCTGCGTTGCTTGCCGGTAACACACTTTTATTAAAACATTCTTCTCAAACTCCAATGTGTGCTGAGTTATTAAGTAAAGCTTTTGAAAATACTGGACTCCCAGAAGGTGTTTTTCAATTTGTTCATACTAATCATGAAGCTTGTGAAAAAATAATTTCAGACCCTAGAATTTCTCATGTAGTTTTCACTGGCTCAGTTCGTGGTGGTCAAGAAATTAAAAAATATATAGGCACTAGATTTATCAATGTTGGTTTAGAACTTGGAGGGAAAGATCCAGCTTATGTCAGATCAGATGCAGATGTTAACCACGCTGTTGAAAATTTAGTAGATGGAGCCCTATTTAATTCAGGTCAATCCTGTTGTGGAATTGAAAGAATATATGTCGATCAATCTATTTATAATAAATTCATAGAGGGATTTAAATCTATTACGGAAAATTACAAATTAGGTGATCCTTCCAAAGATGATACAAATCTTGGCCCAGTTGTTAGACAATCGGCAGCTCAATTTATACGCAAACAAATAAGTGAAGCTGAAAAACAAGGTGCTAAAAGATTAATTGATGAAAGTAAGTTTCCTATATCAAATGAAAATAATTGCTATGTAGCGCCTCAGGTAATGATTGATGTAGATCATTCAATGCGATTTATGATGGAAGAAACCTTTGGGCCAGCGGTGGGTATTATGCCAGTAAAAGATCATGAAGAGGCTAGAAAACTAATGAATGATAGCCCTTATGGCTTGACCGCATCTATTTGGACAAAAGACTTAGACTTTGCAAAAGATTTTGGAAAGCAAATTGAAACAGGTACTTTTTTTATGAATAGATGTGACTACCTTGATCCAGCCCTAGCATGGACAGGAGTCAAAGATACTGGAGTAGGGTGCTCTTTGTCTACATTAGCTTTTGATCAATTTACAAGACCTCAAAGTTTTCATATGCGTAAGGTAGTCTAAAAAATCAAATGCCTACTATTTTTATTCTTTATGTAAAAGTAATAGATAAGATCACAGATATTATAGGACGAATAACTATGTACACCGTCTTCGCTATGATGGCTATTTTAGTTTTATCTTTTGTCACTAGAAATATAATTAATTTTCCTTTGCTATGGATAATCGAAATGGCTCAGTTCATTATGACTGGCTATTATCTTATGGGTGGAGCTTACTCCATGAAAGAAAATCAACATGTGAGAATGGATTTAGTTTATGGGAGTTTTTCTGAAAAAAATAAAGCTAGGATGGATTTATTTACAAGTATTTTTTTAATTTTTTATTTAATCGTATTGTTAATAGGCTCTTATAACAGTCTTGTCTACACTCTTGAAACAAAAAAAACTCTATTCTCAGCATGGAGACCTTATGTTTGGCCTATCAGTAGCATTATGTTTACAGGAATTTTATTGATGATCCTCCAAACAGTTTCCATTGTATTTAAGGACTACGCCAAAGTTAAAGGAATAAAGATTTAATGTTAGCTGAATATTTTAGCTACGAAGCAATAGCAATCTTGATGTTTGCAACAATGATTTTAATGCTTTTAACTGGTCAGCGTGTTTTTGGAGCTATTGGATTTGTAGCTGCTGCAGCTGCTCTTCTTTTATGGGGTAATGGAGCAGTAGAGATGCCTTTTACGGCCTCGTGGAAGTTATTTAAATGGTACCCCATGTTGACTCTACCTTTATTTATTTACATGGGATATATGATTTCGGAGTCAGGCATAGCTAATGATTTATATAAAATGTTTCATGTTTACTTTGGAGGAACTAGGGGTGGACTGGCCATTGGCACTATGCTGATGATGGTGGCTATTTCTGCTATGAATGGTTTAAGCGTTGCAGGAATGGCTGTAGGAGCAACTATAGCTTTACCTGAAATGCTCAAACGCAATTATGACAAAAGAATGATAAGTGGAGTAGTCCAAGCCGGAAGCTCCTTAGGTATTTTGATTCCACCTAGTGTGGTGCTCGTTCTTTATGGAATGATAGCAAGACAACCAGTGAGTAAACTTTGGTTAGCGGGATTAATACCTGGTTTAATCATGGCTACACTATTTATTTTATACATCTATATCAGATGCAGACTACAACCTGAGTTAGGACCTGTTCTTCCCGAAAAAGAAAGAAAAATGCCTCTAATAGATAAAATTAAATTATTAAGAGCTGGTATAATTCCTTTCTTTATTTTTTTTGTTATGACAGGTTTGTTCATTATGGGTATTGCTAGTTTAGTTGAGTGTTCTGCCGTAGGTGCACTTGCAGCCACAGTGGCTGCATGGTCTAAAGGAAGATTAAATTTAAAAGTTATCGAAGATGTGTGTAAAAAAACTTTAGGTGTTTCTTGTATGTTTATGTGGATAATATTAGCGGCACTTTGTTTTGGTGCTGTCTTTGACGGAATAGGAGCCTCAAAAGCCATTGAGTCTTTATTTATTGAAAGATGGAATTTAAGTCCCTGGGGAGTTTTGATAATGATGCAGTTATCATACATTCTGATGGGTATGTTTCTTGATGATACAGCTATGCTAGTTATAGTTGCCCCTTTATATGTTCCTTTAATTATTGCTTTGGGATTTGACCCAATTTGGTATGGAGTTCTCTACACTATTACTTGCCAAATCGCCTATATGACTCCTCCATTTGGTTATAATTTGTTCTTGATGAGGGCAATGGCTCCCAAAGAGATTACTTTAATAGATATCTATAGATCTATAATACCTTTTGTTTTAGTGATGTTATTTGGCTTAATTATCATGATGAGATTCCCTCAAATTGCTTTATGGCTACCCACAACTATTTTAGGCTAAGTTCAAATAAATCTTTAATTAACATGCAAATTAAGCATATAATAATCAACGGAGGAATATTATGTCGACAAAAAATAAAACAAAAACAACTCCTTCCTCAAGGAGAGGTTTTTTAAAAAAAGCAGGTTTGGTTTCTGCGGCAGCTATTGGCGCAACAGCAGCAAAAGCACCTTATGTGTATGCAGCATCCAACCCAATTAAATGGAGATTACAAACTTATTCAGGTGCTCCATTAGGGGCTCACGTTGTCCTTCCTCAAATTGAGGCTTTTAACAAAGCCGCTCATGGAGAGATGGAAATTGAGCTATTCTATGCAGATCAATTAGTTCCAACTGATGAGCTCTTTAGAGCTATGCAAGCTGGAACAATAGATGCGGTTCAAAGTGATGACGCAACAATGGGTTCACCAGTTGACATTTCGGTCTTTGGTGGATACTTCCCTTTTGCAACTAGATACAGTCTCGATGTCCCCGCAATGTTTAGATACTACGGTCTAGATAAAATTTGGGCAGAGGCTTATGGTGAAGTGGATAATGTTACTTGGTTAAGCACTAGTGCTTGGGATCCTTGTCATTTATTTACAGTCAACAAGAAGATCGAAAAACTTTCTGATATGAAAGGTCTAAGAGTCTTTGGTGTTCCCACAGCTGGGCGTTTCTTGGCACAGTATGGTCTAATCCCTGTGACTGTTCCTTGGGATGATGTGGAAGTAGCAATGCAAACAGGTGAGCTAGATGGTGTATGCTGGTGTGGATTTACAGAAGCTTATGAAGTTGGATGGGCTGACATTTGTAATTACGCATTAACTAATTCTGTCACAGGTGCTTGGTTTGGTTCTTACTTTGCAAACTCTGAAAGTTGGAACAAACTCTCACCTAAACTTCAAGAGCTTTTCAAAATGTCTATTGACCAATCTCACTACTATAGACAAGTATGGTATTGGGGTGGAGAAGCAGACCTTCGTGTTAATGGTAAGAAGATGGAATTAACAAGTCTTCCTGCTGATGAATGGTCAGGCGTTGTCAACGATGCTGGAAAGTTCTGGGATGATGTAGCAGCCTCTTCTCCAAGAAGTGGTAAAGTTGTGGAAGCATTCAAATTGTATGCTGAAACAATGGAAAAAGCTGGATATCCTTACAGATAAAGATAATAATTAATCATTCTCACCTCATATCTTATGGGGTGAGATCACTTAATCTTAACAAAAATATATTAAATTTATGAGTATAACTTTTAGTCAATTAGAAAAAAAAATTAAATCTAAAGAAATAGATACAGTTCTTGTATCTCTTTCAGATATGCAGGGCAGACTAGTGGGAAAAAGAGTTACTGGTAAAGCTTTTTTAGACTACGTCCATAAGGAAACTCATTTCTGTAATTATCTCTACACAGTCGATATGGATATGTACACAGTGCCAGGTTTTAAATCTTCTTCTTGGGAAACAGGTTACGGCGACATGACCGTTATACCAGATCAAAATACAATTAAAATACTACCTTGGCTGGAAAAAACTGCCCTAGTCTTAGGAGATGCTTTTGAGCAAGACGGTAAAACTCCAGTAAATCATTCAACAAGACAGATCTTAAGAGAGGCTATTAGTAAAGCAAATAAGATGGGCTTTGAGCCAATGCTAGGATCTGAATTAGAGTTTTTTTTATTCAAACAAACCTATGATGAAATTCATGCTAATAACTATAAAAATTTAAAAGAGACATCATGGTATATCGAAGATTACATGATATTCCAAACCACAAAAGAAGAACCATTCAACCAAGAATTGAGAAATAGTTTACTCGAGTCAGGTATTTATGTGGAATGTACAAAAGGAGAGGCATCTCCTGGCCAACAAGAAATTAATGTCGTCTTTACAGATGCCCTTAACATGGCAGATAATCATATCTTAATTAAAAATGCTGCTAAAGAAATTGCCTTTAAGCATAATCGTGCTGCAAGTTTTATGGCTAAGTATAACAAAGATGTTTGTGGTAGCTCTTGCCATATACACAATTCTTTATTTGATAAAAAAACAAAAAAAAATATTTTCGCTGACTCCAAAGATAAATTTGGTATGTCTAAAATTTTCAAAAGTTATATAGCAGGGCAAATTTTATTTTTAAGAGATTTATCTGTATTTTTAGCTCCAAATGTGAATTCTTATAAAAGATTTCAAGAAGGGTCTTTTGCTCCTACCACTGCAGCATGGGGAATTGATAATCGCACTGCAGGTTTTCGATTAGCGGGTCATGGAAATTCAATTAGAATTGAATGCAGAGTTCCAGGTGCTGATGTTAATCCGTACCTTGCATTTGCAGGATTAATTCAAGCAGGTTTATATGGTATTGAAAATAAATTAGAACTCGAAGAGCCTCTATCAGGCAATATTTATCAAAACAAGAAAGCTAAAAATGTACCTGGCACTCTCAGAGAAGCTATTGATTTAGCCAAAAAATCTAAATTACTCCCAAAAATATTTCATGCTGATGTTTTAGAACATTATATTCACGCTGCTCATTGGGAACAGTCAGAGTATGACAAATCAGTAAATGATTGGGAACACAAACGTTATTTTGAAAGAGGATAAAAAGGAGAATATATGCAAAATATGAATTGGAATTATCCAACCAATATCTGGTTCGGTGTTGATAGAGCTAAACAAATACAAGAAGCTTGTAATCAATTAAATGTCAAAAATCCTTTAATTGTCACTGACCCAGGGCTTTTAAAAACTCCTATTATTGATCAAATCAACTCCGATCTTTCAAAGAAAACAACTGTTTATTCCGAAGTCCAAGGCAATCCCACTGGCTCCAACGTTACAAACGGCGTTAAAGTTTTTTTAGACGGCAATCATGATGGTGTAATTGCTATTGGCGGAGGCTCTGGAATGGATGCAGGAAAAGGAATTGCTTTTTTAGCTCATCAATCTCTTCCTCTTTGGGACTTCGAGGACATTGGAGATTGGTGGACAAAAGCGGACTCCTCGGTAATTAAACCCATTATAGCAATCCCAACAACAGCTGGGACTGGATCAGAAGTAGGAAGAGCAGGTGTATTCCTGAACGAAGATAATCATAAAAAGAAAATTATATTTCATCCTAAGATGCTACCCGAAATTGCTATTTTAGATCCCTCTCTCACTTTGAATTTACCGAAAGGAATAACTGCTGGAACAGGAATGGACGCGCTAGCACATTGTATAGAAGCATTTTCCTCTCCCTTTTACCATCCCATGGCCGAAGGAACTGCAGTTGAGGGACTAAGACTCGTGAAAGAAAATATTCAAGAGGTCTATCATAATGGAATTAATATTGAGGCTAGAGCGCATATGTTAGTTGCTTCTATGATGGGTGCTGCTGCTTTTCAAAAAGGACTTGGAGCAATACATTCAATTACTCATCCAGTAAATTCCCTCTACCACACTCATCATGGAACAACAAATGGAACTGTAATGCCATTTGTTTTAAATTTTAATAGAAGTGTTATTGAAAAGAAGTTTGATCGACTGGCTAAATTTTTAAATATTTCCAATGGTTTCGAGGGCGTAGTCAATTGGATAATTGAATTAAAGAAAGAAATGGAAATACCCGAAACTCTAAAAGAAATGGGAGTTAAAAAAGGCGATGAAGTTAAACTGGCACCATTGGCTCAAGAAGATCCTAGTACAGGGGGAAATCCTTTAGAAATGAGCGAAGATAAATTTCAAGAACTTATTTTAAATTGTATAGAGGGTAATTACTAAACTTTTAGAAACTGTTTATAAGCTTTTTTAGAAATACAGGCCACAACATCACCGTTAGATTGAAAATTTAAAGCTTTCCCCTTCCAATCCGTAATGATGCCACCCGTTTCTTCAATAATATTTACTAATGGTAGGTAATCAAAGGGCTTCAAAAAAGACTCAACTACAAGAGGTATTCTTTTTTCAGCTAGTAGTCCATATTGCACGCAATCCCCTCCTAAAGTCACATACTGAGTTTTTTTAACAAGTGAGTTATATTTTTTATTTTTGCCTGAAGATCTAAAAGCAGTCATTCCAGAAGTACTAAAAAATAAATCCTTTAAACTTAAATCTGATGATGATTTCTTTAGTTTTTTACCATTACAAAATGCACCATTATCTTTGATACCTATCCATTTCTTTTTTAATTGAGGGCTGTTGATGATACCAAATACAGGAACACTATCGATGCATAAAGCAATCAAAGTTCCATAGCTCCCATTACCATTTATAAAGTTTTTAGTTCCATCTATTGGGTCAATAACCCAGACATGAGATGAATTAATTTTTTTATTATTATACTCTTCCCCATAAATTCCATGGTTTGGATATTTTTTCTTTATTAAAGATCTTAGATTTCTTTCAATTGTTTTATCTATCTTAGTTACAGGGGATTTATCAAACTTAAAATCTACTTTTAGATTATTAATTGGGTTTTTTTTTATTTTTTGTTCTTTATGATTTACATGTTTTTTTGCATAAACT
>ERZ802821.290-NODE-290-length-28821-cov-14.1821_pt1 | contig 28821 bp, 21 predicted proteins | sample MGYA00345648_ERZ802821 | MGnify/ENA primary metagenome ERZ802821 (study PRJEB30503, sample SAMEA104212357) | marine metagenome | biome: Westerlies Biome; feature: [SRF] surface water layer (ENVO:00010504) within the epipelagic zone...; material: water... | reverse complement strand
TTTCAAATGTAATGGTTCAAGGTTATCGACGTGATAATGGTCACATTGGTGTTCGCAATCATGTATTGATCCTGCCGTTGGATGATATTTCAAATGCGGCATGCGAAGCTGTTGCCAATAATATCAAAGGGACATTGGCGATACCACATGCATATGGCCGCTTGCAATTTGGGGAAGACCTAGAGGTGCATTTTCGAACCTTAATAGGCACGGGGAGTAATGCAAATGTAGCCGCTGTTGTGGTTATTGGAATTGAGCCTGAATGGACCCAGCGTGTTGTAGATGGCATAGCAGAAACAGGAAAACCTGTTGCTGGATTATCAATTGAACAAAATGGTGATCTGAAAACCATTATGGATGCCTCTCATATAGCAAAGCAATATGTGCATTATGCAACCGAGCTTCAGCGAGAGGATTGCCCTCTTTGTGAACTTTGGATTTCAACTAAATGTGGGGAAAGTGATACTACCACAGGTCTTGGCTCCTGCCCGGCAGTTGGTAATATGTATGATAAGCTTTTACCAATTGGTATTACAGGCTTCTTTGGTGAAACCTCTGAGATCACAGGGGCAGAGCATATTTGTAAACACAGAGCCATCAATGAAGAGGTTGGTGAGCGCTGGTATAAAATGTGGAAAGCCTATCAAGATGATGTCATTTTTGCCCATCAAACAGATGATCTCTCTGATAGTCAGCCAACCAAAGGCAATATCTTGGGTGGATTAACGACTATTGAGGAGAAAGCACTTGGTAATCTTGAGAAAATAGGCCGAACATCCAGATATATCGACATTCTGGGCCCTGCGGAGAAACCTCAATCTGGCGCGGGATTATATTTTATGGATAGCTCTTCGGCAGCTGCAGAATGTGTAACATTAATGGCTGCAGGTGGGGCTGTCATTCATACATTTCCAACCGGACAAGGTAATGTGATAGGCAACCCCATTGTACCTGTCATTAAAATCACAGCGAATCCAAGAACCATCCGCACGATGAGTGAGCATGTTGATGTGGATGTATCAGGTATTTTAAGACGTGAAACCACAATTGACGAAGCAGGCGATCAGCTGATAGATATGATCATACGCACAGCAAATGGTCGAAATACAGCTGCGGAAGCACTTGGCCATCGAGAATTTTCAATGACCAAATTATATCGATCAGCTTAAAAAAGGAGGGCGGAGGAAATCTCCGCCTCAATCTTTGGAACATATTTTCATAACCACCCAAGAAGCGATGCAACGCGTCCGTGATGCGTTTCAATCTCACGGGATGAGCACACATAATGCTGAGATAATTGCGCATTATTTAGTGTTGGCAGAAACCGATGGCCAATTGGGACATGGTCTCTCTAGAGTGAAGAGTTATTTGGCACAAATTAAAAGTGGAAAAGTAAATATTAGGGCTTCTATCAGCTCAGAATTTCAGGGAAAGGGCTGGCTTGCGCTAGATGCAGATCATGGATTTGCATTTCCTGCATTAGACCATGCTTATTCGCAGGCAATGCCTCTGGTTCGCGAAAATGGATCTCTTCTGGTTACGATTAATAAATCTCACCATGCGGGCGTTCTAGCTCATCATGTTGAGCGCTATGGAGAGCAAGGCGTGGTTGCGCTTATGTTTTCAAATACCCCGGCTGCGATGGCGCCTTGGGGTGGCTCTACCCCTATCTTTGGAACCAATCCCATTGCATTTTCCTGTCCAAGGGATACGGGCTCACCATTTGTGATTGACCTTTCTCTTGCAAAAGTAGCGCGCGGTAAGGTTATGAGAGCAAAGACAGAAGGTAAAAAAATTCCAGATGACTGGGCTGTTGATCCAGATGGTATTGCTACAACAGACCCCGAACAAGCATTAGAAGGGGCAATGTTGCCAATGGGGGGTGCCAAGGGCGCTGCTCTTGCATTGATGGTTGAATTAATAACAGCAGGGCTAGCAGGGGCACATTATGGATTTCAGGCTTCTTCATTCTTGGATACAAAAAGCTCAGAGCCGAATGTTGCTCAGACACTTATTCTTATCGCACCGCCTGCTGAACGAATAGCTCATTTTGAGACGTTATTTTCGGCTATTTTAGCTCAGCCAGATACACGGCTTCCAGGCATAAACCGGCTTAAAAAGCGAGCAGATGTAGCAAAAAATGGATTGAAAATCCTATTGGATGACTACACCTATATTTTATCGCAAGCACAATAATGACTGGCCAGTTTCTAAACCGATATTATAGTCAATTTTGCCATATAGTGCATCGTTATTATCCAGGGGTAATAGTGGCAGGAATTTTGGCGCTCGCAGCACAATTTATTTCTGATTATTATGGTGCCCCGACAATGCTAATGGCGTTGCTTTTTGGGATGGCCTTGAACTTCTTGTCAAAAGAGAAGCGATGTGTTGAGGGTATAAATTTCACAGCGCAGAAAGTTCTTCGCGTTGGCGTTTGCCTGTTAGGGGCGCGAATAAGTTTCGATATGATTTCGGCTGTTGGTCTGGTGAATGTGGCAATTACGGTAATGGCGGTATTAGCCACCATAGGGTTTGATATTGCTATGTCTAAATGGTTTAATATTGACAGGTATTTTGCATTCTTAACTTCTGGTTCAGTTGCTATTTGTGGGGCTTCTGCAGCTTTGGCAATCGCTGCAATAATGCCGAAACATAAAAAGCGTGACGAGGAGCTTATATTTACGGTAGCTGGTGTTACCATCCTATCCACATTCGCAATGATATTATATCCCATTTTAGGTCAAAAAATCGGCCTGTCAGGAGACGCGCTAGGCGTATTTTTAGGTGCAACTATTCACGATGTGGCTCAAGTTGTGGGGGCAGGATATTCTGTAGATGAGCCAACTGGCGATATCGCAACAATTATTAAATTGCTGCGTGTTGCAATGCTGGCGCCAGTTGTGGTTATTGCTGGATTGATTATTCGCTTTAAAATAGGTGGCAAGAAAATAAGTGGCAGGAAAATTGATAATAGGGGCGAGCGTGAGAGCCCGCCCATTCTACCTGCATTTGTTTTGGGGTTCATTGTTATTCTACTCGCAAATTCGTTTGGTATATTGCCGCACATTATAAAGGAGGGGTTTCAGATAACCTCGCGTTGGTTTTTGGTAATGGCAATTGCAGCATTTGGAATGAAAATAGATTTGAGTGAATTGCGACATATTGGAAAGTCTGCTTTTTTTCTTATTATCGCGGAAACGATATTTGTTGCTGTGTTCGTTACGAGTATTTTGTTTGTTTAAACCTATCTGGTAAACTCATCTGATAAATGCATCTTTGGTGCTTTAGATAAACATATTGTTTATATAATGAGCAAAACTTATTTGCACAGATAGCAAGCTATGATGAGGCTTTCCTGTCGGAGGACAATCTGTTACTTATCTCGCTATTATCTAACGCCCTGTTATTTGTCGTGAGACTTTTGAGTAAATAGGAATGAACATGCAACTGCGAAACAAAACCGTCTGCATAATTGGTGGCTCTGGATTTATTGGAAGAGCATTAGTTGAAAAATTAGCGCGTGCAGGGGCACGTATCACTGTTCTTACCCGAAATGCGGTGCGCTCAAAAAATCTAAAACCAGTTGGAGATGTTGGCCAGATAACAGTTATGTCTGGTGATGCGCTGCTAGATGATGATTTAGCAAGAGCTATTCAATCGGCTGATTATGTTGTTAATCTGGTTGGTATTTTTCACCCATCTGGCAAACAGAATTTTGAAAATGCGCAGGCCGAATTGCCGCAAAGAATAGCACAAATCGCAGAGCAGGCAGAGGTTACAAAAATTGTTCAGATATCCGCGATTGGGGCAGATCTCAACGCTGCTAGTACATATTACAGAACCAAAGCCGAGGGTGAGAGAAGCCTGCTACGTCTTGCGCTAAATAGTACAATTTTGCGCCCCTCCATTGTTTTTGGACCAGGAGATGGTTTTTTCGATAGGTTTGCAAGAATGGCTATGATTGCACCTGCCCTGCCTTTATTAGCTGGGGGGAATACCAAATTTCAACCTGTCTTTGTTGGCGATGTTGCTGAATCTATTATTTATTGTCTTAGTAACAGCCAAACAGATGGGCAAATTTATGAGCTAGGCGGCCCCTCTATTTATAGTTTTAAAGAATTATTAGTCTATATGCTCTCTGCGATTGGCAAGAAGAGAGCTTTAATTCCTGTTCCAATTTTTGCGATGCAGGTTCCAGCAGCAATGGCATCTATTCTGCCTAATCCGCCAATAACGCGGGATCAGTTGCGGATGTTAGATACTGATAATATTGTAAATGAGAATATGCTGGATATCACTTCATTTGGCATCACGCCGCAACCTATTGAAGCACATGTTCCAAATTACCTGTCTTGTTATCGACAGGGCGGTATTTTTGCATCAAGCTAGAAGCTAATGATAAGCAGCACAAGGCCAAGTGCAAACCGGTAATATACAAATAGATTAAAATTCGCGCGTCCAAGCCATTTCATCATGCCATGAATTGCCCCTAATGCAATAATGCAGGAGAATATGGCAACATATAATGCAGCTGCGCCTACGACAATATCTTCTTGGCGGATAAGTGTAACGATTTGCAGACACCCTGCCGCAATAATGACAGGGATTGATAATAATAATGAGAAGCGTGCAGCACTCAAACGCTCAAAGCCAAGATATCGTGCCATTGTCATTGTAACGCCGCTTCGCGAGGTGCCAGGGATTAATGCAAGCATCTGCGCAAGCCCAATAAATAAAGCTTGTTTCAATCCCATTTCGCTTAATGTGTGCTCAGAGGGCGATGTTTTGTCTGAATGCCATAGGAAAATAGCAAAGATAATATTTGAAATGGCAACAGTTTGCACGAGCCGAAGCATATCAGGCTCAAAAAGCGAAACCAAAAACCCAGCAATAATAACCGGAATAGTCGCAATTATAAGCATTTTAATCATCATTAGGGATGGCGCATCAATCAGGATATTAGCGTTAGGCCTTAATGACTTCAAAGCAGTATTTCGGAGTGCCAAAGTCATTTTAATTAAATCAGAACGCACATAAATCATCACCGCTATCAGGGTTCCAATATGAGCTGCAACATCAATAGATACCCCATGGTCACTCCGATTCGTAATAGAGGGCACTAAAACAAGATGACCAGATGAGGATACAGGCAGAAATTCTGTTATGCCTTGAACCAAAGCAAGTAACAGGTAATAAGAAAAATCAGAAAAAGAAAAAGCCATATTTTGCAATGCCTTACCTGCTCATTACTCCAGAAATGATTTTGGAAATAATTCGGAAATAATCTGGAGTTGATCTGGGGTTAATCTGAAAATAATATAGTCTAGTAAATCTTTTGAGAATGCAAATAAAACAAGCATATTACTAATTTGAAATCTCTAAGCAGAAAAATAATACCGAATCGGAACTAAATAATTCATCATTAGGGTTGATAGGCTCACAAATTCATTATAAACTTGATTCATAGCGAATTTTATGGTAGTATTGTTGACCAATTAACGAGGATGATTCGTTTAATATAGGGGTGTTTTATCTGCATTATCTTGGGAGAACATCATCGCTTTCATGCATGACAAAACCAAGGATACATACCCCCTAATCATAAAGCGTGTGCAAAAAGACAATCAATGAATGTCAAGGAGACGGTGATGTCGTCTAAAATGCTAAAATTTGTCAATACCGAAAAAGCGATGCCGAAAAAACGCAAAGCAGAGACACGGAAATTTGATTTTGATGAGATTTATGCCGAATTTAGTGAACAAAAAGCAGAAGAGCAGGCAAGTAGATGCTCTCAATGCGGTGTTCCTTTTTGTCAGGTAAATTGTCCGCTTCATAATAATATTCCAGATTGGTTAATGCTAACCGCTGAAGGGCGAATGCAAGAGGCTTATGAAGTCTCCTCTGCTACCAATACCTTTCCTGAAATTTGTGGCAGAATTTGTCCGCAAGACAGGTTGTGTGAGGGTAATTGCGTAATCGAAAAAGGATTTGAGTCTGTTACAATTGGTGCTGTTGAACGACATATCACAGAAACAGCCTTTGATAATGGGTGGGTGAAACCAATTGCGCCAAGCGTAGAAAAAGAACAGTCTGTTGGTATTATTGGCGCTGGACCGGCGGGTCTTGCTGCTGCTGACCTGCTCCGAAGAAAAGGATATCAAGTCGTTATATATGACCGGTATGACCGAGCAGGCGGACTTCTTATATATGGAATACCAGGGTTTAAGCTTGAAAAAGAAATCGTTACCAGACGATATGAGCTGCTTGAGCAGGGCGGTGTTAGCTTTCGCTTAAACTGTGAGATTGGCCGCGATATTTCGTTTGATGAATTACGGGCAAAGCATGATGCGGTATTAATTGCTACCGGTGTTTATAAAGCGCGTGATATCAGCTTGCCGGGAAGTGACTTAAAAGGGGTTGTGCCTGCATTAGATTTTCTGATTGCATCTAACCGTAAATCATTAGGCGATAAGGTGCCAAGATTTGATGATGGGACGCTTAATGCAGATGGAAAAGATGTGGTTGTCGTTGGCGGCGGTGATACGGCGATGGATTGTGTGCGAACTGCCATTCGTCAAAATGCTAATTCTGTAACATGTCTTTACCGCCGAGATAAAGCCAATATGCCTGGCTCGCAACGTGAAGTTCAGAATGCAGAAGAAGAGGGTGTTAACTTTCAATGGTTATCTGCACCTTCACAATTTCTGGGACAAGATAAAATCACCTCTGTTCAAGCACAGCGCATTCATTTGGGCCAGCCAGATGCAACCGGAAGGCAAGTTCCCAACCTTCTTCCCGGGTCTGAATTTGATGTTTCAGCAGATATCGTCATCAAAGCACTTGGATTTGATCCTGAAGATTTGCCAGGTATGTTTCATCAGCCAGCACTTGAGGTTTCTAAATGGGGCACACTATCTATTAATTGGAAGACGATGCAAACAGCTATTGAAGGGGTGTTTGCGGCTGGGGACATTGTTCGCGGTGCATCACTGGTGGTCTGGGGCGTAAGAGATGGAAGAGATGCTGCAGAACAAATTGACAGCTTTATTATCAAGTCAAGTCAGGAAAAAATTCAGGCAGCTGAATAACGGCCCAATAACGGCCCAATAACGGCACAGGTAAAAGAGTTTTCGGAAAGTTAGTAACATGACATTTGAAGCAAAAAATTATATCCGTAATAGAGCGGCAACTGAAAAGCTTTTGCAACATGCGGGCGCTTATAACCCAGCATGGGAGCATGATAATTGCGGGGTGGGGCTGGTTGCAGCGACCGATGGCAAACCCTCACGCGCAGTTGTCGAGGCAGCTATAAATGCACTTCGAGCTATCTGGCATCGCGGCGCTGTTGATGCTGATGGCATGACAGGGGACGGCGCTGGAATTCATATCGCTATTCCGCGTGAATTCTTTATGGAACATGTTGCCAGAACAGGTCATAAGGATAATGGCGATAGGCTTGCTGTTGGCATGGTATTCCTGCCAAGATTGGATTTGGGCGCGCAAGAAACATGCCGATGTATCGTTGAGCGTGAAATCCTAAAAATGGATTATAAAATTTATGGCTGGCGTCAAGTGCCGGTGGATATTAATGCGCTTGGTGATAAAGCAAACGCGACACGCCCTGAAATCGAGCAGATTATGTTTACAATGCCAGCTGCAAAATCAGAGGCAGAGGCAGAGCGTGAATTGTTCATTGTTCGCAGAAGAATTGAAAAAGCGGTTCTTGCAGAATTAATTAATGATTTTTATATCTGCTCATTCTCTTCGAGATCTATTATCTATAAGGGTATGTTTTTAGCAGAGCAGGTAACTGAGTTCTATCCTGATTTAGATGATAAGCTGTTTATTTCTGATTTTGCTGTCTATCATCAAAGATATTCAACAAATACATTTCCAACATGGCGATTGGCACAGCCCTTCAGAGTGATTGCCCATAATGGCGAGATTAATACAGTTCGCGGAAATATGAACTGGATGTCCTGTCATGAAGATAGGATGGATAGCGATGTTTTTGGCGATAACGTAGAAGATATAAAGCCTGTTATTGCTAAAGGGAGTTCTGATTCAGCGGCTCTTGATTCTGTTTTTGAATTGCTGTTACAGGCAGGGCGCGATTTGCCGATGGTAAAAACAATGATGATACCTCAAGCTGTAACGCCAGACGTACCCTCAGAATTAGCTGGGCTTTATGGATATTGTAATGCGGTGATGGAGCCGTGGGATGGGCCTGCAGCGATAGCTGCCTTCTCTGGTAATTGGGTAATAGGGGGCATGGATCGCAATGGTCTGCGCCCGCTGCGCTATACAATTACCAAAGATGGATTGCTTCTTGCGGGTTCTGAAACTGGAATGGTTTCAATCCCGCCTTCAAATATTCAAGAGCTTGGACGGTTAGGCCCTGGCGAGATGATAGGGGTTAATCTGGCAGAAGGCAGGCTTGTTAAAGATAGCGAGCTTAAGTCAGAATTATCGGGACGAGCTGACTGGAATAGCTGGCTTGGCAAATCACATCAGCTAGATGAAATATTAGCCGAGAAAAAGGATATTACGCCGCAACGACCTGCATCAGATATTATTAGACGACGTCAGTTGCTTGCGGGCTGGAGTATGGAGGATATGGAACTCATATTACAGCCAATGATCGAAACTGGAAAAGAGGCTGTTGGCTCTATGGGGGATGATACACCGCTTGCTGTTTTATCATCTCATTACCGCGGTTTGCATCATTTCTTCAGGCAGAATTTCTCGCAAGTAACAAACCCGCCAATTGATTCGCTTCGTGAACGACATGTAATGACATTGCGAACACGGCTTGGCAATCTTGGAAATATTTTGGATGAGTCAGCAGAACAATGCGACCATTTACTTCTGGACTCCCCAGTCTTAACAAATTCAGAATGGGCACATCTTATTGAACATCTCGGTGCAAAGGCAGTGGTTATTAATTGTCAGTTTGATTCAGATGGCGGCGAGAATAGTCTTAAAAATGCCCTAGAAGAAATTCAGATTTTGGCCGAAAATGCCGTTCGCGGTGGGTGTGAGCACGTAATGTTATCTGACAGTAACATTTCTTCTTCTAAAGCGCCAATACCCATGATTTTGGCAGTAGGCGCGGTGCATTCTCATTTGGTTCGCCAGCAATTACGCACGTTTGTATCTGTTAATGTAGCTACAGGTGAGTGTCTTGATGTTCATCATTTTGCTGTATTGATAGGCGTTGGTGCTACTACTGTAAATCCATATGGCGCAGAATGGGCAATTGCTGAGCGCAAAGAAAAAGGTCTGGTTGAATCACTTTCAATAACACAGGCTGTTACAAACTATAAAACAGCGATTGAACTAGGCTTGCTGAAAATCATGTCGAAAATGGGAATTTCGGTTCTGTCATCCTATCGCGGTGGGTATAATTTTGAAGCGCTTGGTCTTTCACGTGCGCTGGTTGTTGATTATTTTCCGCCTATGTCCTCTCGAATATCTGGCCTTGGTCTGAGCGGTATTCAAACACGCGTATTGGAAATGCATAAACGGGCCTTTTCTAATGAGGTTACTTATTTGCCAGTTGGAGGACAATTTAAATACCGCAAGTCAGGAGAGGCACATGCCTTTGATGGGCAGGTAATTCATGCCATGCAACATGCTTGTAATACTGGCTCTTATGATAGCTGGAAGAAATATGTATCCATGGTTAGTCGCCAAGGCCCAGTCAATCTGCGAGATTTGCTTGACTTCACCCCAAATAAGCCGTCGCTCTCCGTAGAGAAAGTTGAGAGTATAACCGATATAAGAAGACGCCTTGTATCCCCTGGAATCAGTCTTGGGGCGCTAAGTCCAGAGGCGCATGAAACGCTTTCTATAGCGATGAACAGGATTGGCGCTAAATCTGATTCAGGTGAGGGCGGTGAGGATTCTGAGAGATATAAATTGCGTGATAATGGTGATGATCCCTCTAGTGCGATTAAACAGGTTGCTTCTGGCAGATTTGGAGTAACAGCAGAATATCTTAATAATTGTAAAGAAATTGAGATTAAAGTTGCGCAAGGTGCAAAGCCAGGTGAAGGCGGACAACTGCCAGGTATTAAGGTCAATAGTCTTATCGCTAAATTGCGTCATTCTACACCTGGTGTAACCCTGATATCACCGCCGCCTCATCACGATATTTATTCAATCGAGGATTTGGCGCAGCTAATCTATGATCTAAAACAGATAAACCCAGAAGCAAAAGTATGTGTAAAGCTTGTGGCATCCACAGGCATTGGCACTATTGCAGCAGGTGTTGCAAAAGCCAAAGCAGATACCATTTTGATATCTGGTCATGGCGGTGGAACTGGGGCAAGCCCTCAATCATCCATTAAATATGCTGGCATGCCGTGGGAAATGGGGTTAACCGAAGTACATCAGGTGCTAACCATGAACGGTCTTCGGGAGGCAGTTGTATTGAGAACAGATGGCGGTCTGAAAACAGGGCGTGATGTTGTCATGGCTGCTATTCTTGGCGCAGATGAATATGGAATTGGAACCTCATCATTGCTTGCGATGGGGTGTGTGATGGTTCGCCAGTGTCATGCAAATACATGTCCTGTTGGTGTGTGTACACAAAGAGAAGATTTGCGTGCTAAATTCGAAGGCACACCTGAAAAAGTGGTTCAATTATTCACTCATATAGCAGAGGAGGTACGAGAAATTATTGCCTCACTTGGCTTTGAGAGTATCTCAGACGTAATAGGTCGCACAGAATTGCTGGCTCAAGTATCACGAGGGGATTCTGCATTAGATGATTTAGACTTAAACCCTATCCTTGTGCAAGCAGATGCTCAAACAAAGCATCGCGGCGGAAATAGGGATGCCGGCAGAACAGAAGTGCCAGATACGCTTGATGCTCAGATGGTTAAAGATACCCAGAAAGCACTCGCAAGCGGCGGTAAAATGCAGCTATCCTATAATATCGAAAATACTCAGCGCGCTATTGGCACCAGACTATCCTCTCATATTGTTCGCAAATTCGGGTTAACTGGAATGAAGCCTGGTCAAATTTCAGCTCGATTGCGGGGGTCAGCGGGGCAATCTCTTGGCGCGTTTGCCACTCAAGGACTTCGCTTGGATATTATTGGTGATGCAAATGATTATGTTGGCAAAGGGCTATCTGGCGGTATGATTACGGTTCGCCCATCCGCAGAGGCATCTTTTGTTGCATCTGAGAATACCATTATCGGTAACACAGTTTTGTATGGTGCTACTAGCGGATTGCTATTTGCAGCTGGTCAGGCAGGAGAGCGTTTTTGTGTTCGCAATTCAGGTGCAACAGGTGTTGTTGAAGGATGTGGCTCTAATGGATGTGAATATATGACAGGTGGCAATGCTATTATTCTAGGGCCTATCGGATCTAATTTTGGAGCTGGTATGACAGGTGGAATGGCTTTTCTATATGACCCAGAAGAAGAAAGTCTGAAGGATTTCAATACTGAAACCTTGCATATTACGCGTCTTCAATCTGGACATTGGAGTGATAAATTATTGGAAATGATACAGCAACATGTGCGAGAGACTAATTCAGCACTTGCCAAACGACTTGTTAATGATTGGTCAATGGAAATTAGAAATTTCTGGCATGTTGTTCCACATGAAATACTAAATACCCTTGATAATCCGGTGAGTTCAGAAACAGTAATTGGCAAAATCGCATAAAGGTGTTTGATGATGCCAAATAGATTCGCCATACGCAGCTATGTGCGCCAAGATGAAGCAGCGGTAGGCCGAATAACACAAGATGCCTTTGGTCCTGAACATGCAACCCGTTCTGTGTGGCAGCTGCGTTATGCGCATCCAATTGATGAGCTTGGATTAATAGTAGAGGATTTGGATATATCTGCAGAAAATAGTGATGCCGTTACAGGCAGAATTGTTGGCAGTCTGCAATTTTGGCCGATTAGAATTAGTGCTTATCCCGCGCTTCTTCTTGGCCCGCTTGCTGTAAAATATTATCTAAGAGGCCTTGGTGTAGGCAGGTTGCTGGTAAAACAAGCATTAGGTCAAATCAGCCAACGCAATTGGGATTTTTGTCTGGTCTCAGGAGAGCCTGATTATTATCCAAAATTTGGATTTAAACCTGTTCCTGATAAGGTGGACTGGCCAGGCCCCATTGAAAGACAAAGGGTGCAATTTATAAATTTGCGTTCTTTGGACTTAGAAAAATTACCAGATCACACATTGCCTGTCTTGTCAGATATTGATTGAGCGCATATGGTAAGTTCGATTTTAATCGAACAGATTTCTTAGATGAACAACACCTCACTTTTACATCATTTTGTGTTGTCAGCAGCTAGCAGATTTATCCGTCTTCAGCTTGTTGAATATAAATATGAGTTTGAATTAGCACATCATTTGCCATGGCAAAGAGATGAGGATTTTCTGTCTCTTAATCCAGCAGGGTCTGTGCCCGTTTTTCAGTATAATGATAAGATTATTTTATCAGGTTCACGTGCCATCAGTGAATGGATAGAAGAATCAAGAGCAGATGCAAGGCTGTTATCAGGCTCAGTTGTTCAACGCGCTGAGATAAGGCGACTGACAGATTGGTTTGAGGATAAATTTTATTATGAAGTTGGCTTGCCCCTTTTGCATGAAAGAGTAATAAAGCGTTTCGATGCTGGTGCTGGTGCCTCGTCGGAAAATATTCGAACAGCGCTTGCAAATGCTCATGTGCATTTAAGCTACCTTAATTGGTTGACAGAGCGATATAGCTGGCTTGTAGGTGCGGAGTTATCACTCGCCGATTTCTGTGCAGCCGCTCATATCTCGGTGTTAGATTATTTTGGGGATATTCAGTGGGATAAATATCCAGCAGCAGCATCATGGTATATGAAGCTTAAGTCTCGCCCTTGTTTTAGAGCTCTTCTTGGCGATCAGCTAACAGGCGTTACGCCTGCCAGCCATTATGCTGAACTTGATTTTTAAGCATTAATCCGTTCCTGATATTAATGTTTCAAGACTACCGATTATAGCATCTATCTGTTCTGTTTGTGAATATCGATGTGTAGCTGTTTTGTCCAAGTGGATTTTAACATTTTCGGATTTAAGCCGGTGCGCAATATCTATAGATGTTTGCCATGGAACTTCTGCATCACATAAGCCGTGATGCAAAACAACAGGCCCCTTAAAATCAATAGGGTTTTGCAAAATAAGATGTTTTTCAGCTTCCTGAATAAGAGTGTAGGGATACACAACATCTGTATCACTATAAGGATTTGGAACCGCTAACAAACCTGTTTTGCGAAATGTGTTCTGCTGCTCTGTATCTAATATATCCCAGATTAATCTCTTGGTAAAATCTGGTGCTGCTGCGATGCCAATTAAGCTAGCTATTCTCTGAGGGCGATATGCGCATAACAACAACATAATCCATCCACCAAGGGAGGATCCAACCAAAATCTGTTTTCTAGTTGTAACCATGTCAAGAATATCACAACTATCTTCAATCCATTGACCTATTGTAGCAGACAGGATGTCGCCGCCCGTTCTGCCATGCCCAAACAAATCAAATCTGGTAAATTCTATATCCTTGCTAACCGCCCATTGCATGAGCGCTTCCGCCTTGCTGCCTTTCATGTCAGAGCCATGTCCGTGCAAAAACACTATACCAACCCCATCATCTATAGATGGTTTGCCGCCGTAATGCTGATAGGCAAGCTTATAACCACGCTTTGTTGGCAATTGTTTAATATCAGAATCATTTATCTCTTGCATAGCGTTGTCTGGGTGTTGTCTGGGTGTTGTCTGGGTGTTGTCTGGGTGTTGTCTGGGTGTTGTCTGGTGTTCGTTTTTATCTAGGGGGCTGATTTTTTTGGGTTAGTGAATTTAGCTTTGCGTAACATACATATTGCCTAAAATAATGACTAGGCTTACAAATAGCGAAGTAATGCTACTTCTATCTTTTTTTGATAATAAGAAATTTATCTATATATGTCACAAAAAAATAATCTGGTACGACCTGTGATTGCTCAGATACTCCCTGCGTTAAATAATGGGGGTGTTGAAAGAGGAACTATAGAAACCGCAAAGGCAATTAGGGATGCTGGTTGGAAATCGGTTGTTATTAGTTCTGGCGGCATGCTGGAATCTCATCTAAGCCGAGCTGGCGCCAAACATTATAAATTGCCAGTAGATCAAAAAAACCCGCTCTCTTGGACATTTACCAAAAATAAACTCCGTAAAATCCTGAGGGATGAGAATGTGGATATCGTTCATGTGCGCTCTAGAGTGCCAGCTTGGATAGGCCTGCCAGTTGCAAAATCATTAACAATACCAACTGTTGCAACAATACATGGAAAGTTTGAAGCAGCGAATTTATTTAAACGTGTATATAACAAGAAAATGCTTACTGCAGATGAAATAATTGCGATATCGCAATTTACCAAATCAGTTATTGAAAGTCAGTTTCCAAAATCAATAGAAAATCTGTCCTTGAATGTTATTCATAGAGGCGTTGATATCACCATGTTCAATCCGCTTAATGTAACACAGCAACGGATTATCAATGAAGCTGATAGAATTGGGTTGCCTGATGATTTGCCTGTTGTGATGTTGCCTGCGCGCCCTACAAGCTGGAAGGGACATGTTATTCTCTTGCAGGCTCTTGCACGCCTTAAACATCTGGATATTGCGTGTGTATTATTAGGGGCAGGTGATACCAACTCTGGATATTCTGAAATGCTCGAGAAAAAATCAGTTGAATTAGGGCTGGGCGCGCATGTGCGCATTGCGACCTCAACAAGAGATATGCCAGCTGCATTAATGCTTGCAGATGTCGTTGCGATGCCATCTATTCGCCCAGAACCATTTGGCAGAGTTGCCATTGAAGCACATGCGATGGGACGGCCTGTTGTGGCTTTTGATCATGGGGGCGCACGAGAGACAATTTCTGCTGGGAAGACTGGATGGCTGGCAGCACCTAATGATGTGGATAGCCTTGCGCAGGCGCTAGAAACTGCTTTGAGTTTGTCTCAATCAGATCGTGATAAATTATCAACGCATGCACAATCTGCCGTGAAGCGCAGGTTTAGTGTTAAAAAGATGACAAAGTCAACTCTAGCAGTTTATAAAAACCTTCTTCTTAAAAAGGGTTTCTCCCCTCTTGTTTTAGGAAAGTGAACCAGTTAAATTCTGCAAGAAAGCCTATTATCCAAGGAAGCTTATTATCTAAGAAAGCTTATTATCGTTATATAAGGAAAAAGAATTAATGCCTAAAATTGCTCTCCCAGATGGGTCCGAGCGGCACTATGATGCCCCTGTAACAGCCGCACAAATTGCAGCTGACATTGGTCCAGGTCTTGCTAAAGCAGCTCTGGCAGCTGTTGTAAATGGCGAGAATTGGGATATTGGCCGAGCTATCAATGAAGATAGTGAACTCCGTTTAATCACCGCAAAAGATGATGCTTGCCTTGAATTAATTAGGCATGATTGCGCGCATATTCTAGCAGAGGCGGTTCTAGAATTATATCCTGAAACACAAGTTACGATTGGCCCTGCCATTGAAACTGGTTTTTATTATGATTTTTACCGAGAGCACCCATTTAGCACAGATGATCTTGATGCCATTGAAAAGCGGATGCATGAAATTGTAGATCGCGATGAGCAAATAACACGCGGTGAATGGAGCCGCGATGAGGCGATCTCATTTTATAAAGAGCGCAATGAGCCATTTAAGATTGAATTAGTTGAGGCTATTCCTGCGCATGAGACGGTTAGTTATTATGCACAAGGAAGCTTTATCGACCTGTGTCGCGGGCCTCACCTAGTATCTACCAAAAAAGCAGGTCATGCGTTCAAATTGATGAAAGTTGCAGGCGCCTATTGGCGCGGTGATTCCAATAATCCGATGTTACAGCGTATATATGGAACTGCCTTTGCAACTGAAGCAGACCTTCAAGCATATTTAACGATGCTAGAAGAAGCAGAAAAAAGGGACCATAGAAAACTAGGTAAAGCACTAGATTTATTTCATATGCAAGAAGAAGCGACGGGTTCTATTTTCTGGCATCCAAATGGATGGACTCTTTACCGAGAGATTGAGAATTATGTAAGACGGCGTCTTGCCGCTGAGAATTATCAAGAAGTTAAAACACCTCAGATGATTGACAGAAGTTTGTGGGAGGCGTCTGGACATTGGGAGAAATTCGGTGAAAACATGTTCACCGCAAACACCCAAGACGATAAAACATTAGCATTAAAGCCAATGAATTGCCCAGGTCATGTTCAGATTTATCGGCAGGGTGTGAAATCATATCGTGATTTGCCGCTACGCATGGCAGAGTTCGGCTCTTGTCATAGGAACGAGCCGTCTGGAGCGTTGCATGGAATAATGAGAGTACGTGCATTTACACAAGATGATGCTCATATCTTTTGTACAGAAGAGCAAATAAATTCAGAATCGGTGGCATTTTGTAATTTATTAAAGGATATTTATAAAGATTTCGGGTTCACAGATATCAGGGTTAAATTTTCAGATCGCCCTGAAGTGCGCGCAGGTGATGATGCCACCTGGGATAAGGCAGAACAAGCCTTATCAGATGCAACCAAAGCGGCTGGTATTGAAACATCTCTTAATCCGGGGGAGGGCGCATTCTACGGGCCTAAGTTAGAATTTGTGCTAACAGATGCTATCGGACGCGATTGGCAATGCGGTACTTTGCAAGCAGATTTTATTTTGCCAGAGCGTCTTGGTGCAGAATATGTTGATGAAGATGGTCAGCGTAAACGCCCTGTTATGCTGCATCGCGCAATTTTGGGTTCTTTGGAGAGATGGATTGGAATATTAATTGAGCAATATTCAGGCAGAATGCCTGCATGGCTCTCCCCTGTTCAAGTTGTAATTGCCCCCATTACAGAAACAGCAAATGACTATGCAAATACAGTTTATCAAACCCTTAATAAAGCTGGCATAAGAGTGCAAACAGATCTTAGAAATGAGAAAATCGGCTATAAAATCAGAGAACATAGCACAGCAAAAGTTCCCTATATACTTGCGGTTGGCGCACGCGAGGCAGAAGCTGGAACAGTTGCAGTGCGGCAATTAGGAATGCAATCCCAGCAGGTGATGAGTATTGATAAGGTTAAATCATTTCTTCTATCCGAATGTATGCCGCCTGATTTAGTGTCACCTGATTTACCATCAAATGCGCAATAACCGATATCGCTTACTTGCAATCATTAAGGTTTCAACGTATGACTAACAAATCAGACCTTTAGCCTATTTTAAATGCTAAGGTTTATTTAATAAATTTCAACAATTATGGAGAGTTCAATAGTACGTCCAAGACAAGAAATGCCGTCTTCCTCAGATGGGCCGCGAATAAATGAAATGATACATTCAAGGTCTGTTAGATGTATCGATCCAGATGGAGAACAACTCGGAATTTTATCCATCGATGATGCCCTGAATAAAGCAGCTGAATTAGGCCTTGATCTGGTAGAACTCCAACCAAATGCAGTGCCGCCTGTTTGTAAAATCCTAGATTACGGAAAACATAAATATCAGGCGCAAAAGCGGGCTAACGAAGCTCGAAAAAAGCAAAAAATCATTGAAGTAAAAGAAATCAAGCTTAGACCTAATATCGATCAACATGATTATCAGGTTAAAATGAAAGCGGTTCATAAATTTCTTGATGGCGGTGATAAGGTTAAAGTTACCCTTAGATTTAGAGGCCGTGAAATGGCCCATGTTGAGCTTGGTGCAGAGCTATTATCGCGGGTTCGCGGGGATGTAGATGATTTTGCAAAAATCGAATCCATGCCCAAAATGGAAGGCCGGCAAATGACGATGGTGCTTGCTCCAAAATAATAAATTCGCCCGAGAAAACCTAAATATACAAAATGAGCTTGAAATAGCGTTTATATCTTGCACAAGAAGGCTAATTTATGATTGCTTTTATACAAGACAGCTAGTATAACACGCCCACTAAAAGTCGAGCTAAGGCCATGATAGGGCATGCCTTGCCGGCAAGATAACATCTAATATAGATAAAGTGAGGATGAAATGCCCAAATTAAAAACCAAGAGTGGTGCAAAAAAGCGCTTCTCTCTTACAGCTAAAGGGAAAGTTCGCGGTTCCGCTGCTTTCCTTAGTCATAATTTGCGTAGACGCTCTCAAAAAATGAAGCGACAAGCTCGTGGAACGATGATTCTACACCCAGCTGATGCGAAAATCGTAAAAGGGTTTCTACCCTACGCCTAAACTAGCTAAATAAGGAGAAGTGCTATGGCTCGAGTGAGCAGAGGTACAACCACACATGCGCGTCACCGCAAAGTAATTAAAGCCGCTAAAGGCTATTATGGTAGACGTAAAAATACATTTAAAGTTGCAAAACAAGCTGTTGATAAAGCAAGGCAGTATGCTTACCGCGATAGGCGTGTTCGCAAACGCGAGTTCAGAGCATTATGGATTCAGCGGATAAATGCTGCGGCACGGGCGCATGGGGTTACCTACTCATCGCTGATGGGCGGCTTGATAAAAGCAGGAATAGAGGTCGATCGCAAAATGCTTGCAGATTTAGCGGTTCATGAGCCTGCGGCATTTACAAAACTAGTTGAGCAATCCCAAAAAGCTGCAAGCTAGTTAGACTGGCCCTTGTTACGATAATGGTAGATATTGACACGCTACGGGAAAAATTTCTCAAGGATATCACTCTGGCAGGGGATCTTAATCAGCTTAATGCGGTTAGGATAGATGCGCTTGGCAAAAAGGGTGCGATATCTTCTGAACTTGCTAAACTTGGTCAAATGGATGCCGATGCTAGAAAACAAGCTGGCCAAATCATAAATGCGGTGAAGCAGGAACTTACTTCTGCGCTTGCAGAACGCCAAGAGCTTCTTGCAAAACAAGCATTAGATAAAAAGCTTGAATCTGAAAAGAGTGATGTATCATTACCATCACGCCCCTCTATTCAGGCAAAAATGCATCCGCTTTTAAGAACGATGGAGGAAATATCAGCAATCTTTGCTGATATGGGGTTTGTAATTGCGGAAGGCCCCGAGATTGAAACGGACGAGAATAACTTCACAGCGCTTAATATTCCCCCTGAGCATCCAGCACGGCAGGAGCATGATACCTTTTATTTAAAGGCTGATGCCTCTGGAAATCGGCCTGTGCTGCGAACTCATACATCACCCGTTCAAATTAGAACTATGCGTTCTACCAAACCACCAATTCGGATTATTGTTCCTGGTAGAACATACCGGTCTGACCATGATGCAACGCATTCACCCATGTTTCATCAATGTGAAGGGTTAGTGATAGGGCCAGATATTCATATGGGTCATTTAAAAGCTACCTTGATTGATTTTTGCCGAAGTTTTTTTGGAATGGATGAGTTGCCAGTTCGTTTTCGCCCTAGCTATTTTCCATTCACGGAGCCGTCTGCAGAGGTTGATATTGGCTGCAGCAGAGAAGGCGGCGGATTGAAAATAGGGGCTGGAGAGAGCTGGCTGGAGATCCTTGGAAGCGGAATGGTAAATCCAAGAGTGCTTGAAAATTGCGGGTATGATTCTACAACTACTCAAGGGTTTGCATTTGGCATGGGGGTTGAGCGTCTTGCAATGCTAAAATATGGCATTCCTGATTTACGTACCTTTTATGAGTCAGATTTGCGCTGGTTACATCATTATGGATTTATGCCACATGACGTTGCTGGTCTTCATACTGGCATTGTGTAAAGAGGGATAGTGCGATGAAATTCACCCTCAATTGGTTAAAAGATCATTTAGAGACTGAGTGCTCTTTGAGCGAAATTTGTGATGGATTGGTAAGATTGGGTCATGAAGTTGAAGAGGTTGTTGACCCTGCACAAAGCTTGTCTGACTTTCGTATTGTTGAAATTAAAGAGGCACAACCGCATCCAGAAGCAGATAGGCTTCAGCTTTGTGTAGTAGATGATAACGGGTCTATATTGCAGATTGTTTGTGGTGCGCCGAATGCGCGTGCTGGCCTGAAAACAGTTCTAGCACCGATTGGCACATATGTGCCAGCTATTGATATCATTATCAAAAAAGGCCTTATCAGGGGTCAGGAATCAAATGGTATGTTATGTGCCTTCTCAGAGCTTGGCTTGAATGGCGATAGCGACGGTATTATTGAGCTGCCAGACGATGCCCCGCTGGGCACGTCATATATTGAATATGCAGATTTAAATGATCCTGTTATTGAAATCGCAATAACGCCAAATCGCGGCGACTGCCTAGGGGTGAGGGGGATAGCTCGTGATTTGTCTGCCGCCTCTATTGGCCGCATGAAACCTCTGGATACATCTGAATGTAAAGGCGAATTTGATAGTCCAATCCATTGGGCGCTTTCGCCAGACGCAGTTGAAATCGTACCGCGCGTTACAGGCAGATATTTCCAAGATGTTGCTAATAAGAGCTCGCCTGAATGGATGGCCAGAAGATTAATCAGTATAGGTCAGCGACCTATCTCTGCATTAGTTGATATCACTAATTATATTATGATTGATTTGGGCAGACCCTTACATGCGTTTGATGCCGATAAAATCAGGGGAGATACGCTATTTATTAGGCGCGCAAATGCGGGTGAGAAGATACTAGCTCTCAATGAGAAGGAATATGAATGCACGCCTGATATGCTGGTAATTGGTGATAGGGATGGTGCTGATGACATTGCTGGAATTATGGGGGGAGAGCGAACTGGTATAACAGACGATACACAAAATCTATTTCTAGAAATCGCTATATTCGACCCTATCAGTGTTGCAGCTACTGGCAGAACGCTGAATATTAATTCAGATGCGCGTTATCGTTTTGAGCGCGGGTTGGACGGTGAGTCCCCAGACCTTCTATCTGGCTATATTGCGCGGTTTGTGCAGTCTATATGTGGCGGTAAGATAAGCCGTGAGGTAAGCGTTGGAGCTGGGGTTGCATGGCAACGATGTGTTTATTTTAATCCAGAATTAACACAGCAATTAACAGGTATTGAGCTTGCGCATCCACAACAAAGACAGATTTTGAATGAGTTAGGTTTTATTATCGAGCCAGGAGAAGATAAGACATGGAATGTCACGCCGCCTGCATGGCGAAATGACATTGACGGTCAAGCTGATTTGGTCGAAGAAATAATTCGTGTTGCTGGATATGATAAGCTCCCGATGGTGCCACTGCCCCGATTGAGCGTCGTAGCCCAGCCAGCCTATTCACAAGAACAGCTACGCCCGATTCATCTTCGGCGCATGTTAGTGGCTGCTGGACTTAATGAGGCGGTTACATTCTCATTCATGGCGCAGTCTGATGCGGCCTTGTTCGGGGGCGGGGATGATGCGCTCACCCTGGTAAATCCGATCAGCAGTGAGCTTGATTGTATGAGGCCTTCTATTCTTCCTAACTTACTTAATGCGCTATCTCGTAATATGAATCGCGGCATTAAGAATGTCAGATTGTTTGAGATAGGCCCGGTATTTCACGGAACAGATGAGGCAAGCCAGACGCTGTCATGTGCGGGGGTATTAAACGGGGATTACCAAATCGGGGACTGGCAGGATAAGGCACGCTGTGTTGATGTATTTGATGCCAAGAAAATAATGGAAAAAATATGCGAGACCCTTTGGGTTTCTAGTCAGTCCATTCAACTTAACACGCCTGGTCCTGCATGGTTTCACCCAGGCCAATCTGCCAATATGATGCTTGGTAAAACAGCCATCGGAAGCTTTGGTATGATCCATCCAGAAATTCTTGCTGCCTTTGATATTAAAGTTCCAGTTGCTGCCTTTGATTGCAATATCAACGCTATCCCGTTGCCGAGACGCAAAAATGTAGCACGACCTTTATTAAAGCTTTCTGCTTTTCAGCCTGTTGAGCGTGATTTTGCGTTTGTGCTGGATGAAGAAGTAAGTGCTGCCAAGTTATTAAGAGCTGTTAGGGCGGCGGCAAAAGATAAAATATCAGATATCGGTATTTTCGATGTGTATGAGGGGGCGGAGATAGGGGATGGCAAAAAGTCTATCGCGGTAAAAATTCAGCTTACCCCTGATGAGGCTACATTTACAGAAGCTGAGCTTCAGCAAATCAGCGCAGATATTGTCGCTTCAGTTGAGAAGCAATGTGCTGGAAAGCTACGCGGATAATGAGCGGTTGAGATTATTTTTGTTAATTATTGTTCTATTGCTTAAGCACCCATATCCATAATTCAGACCTAAATTCTATTAATTGCAGAAATAAGCGCCCTTATGGGGGCTTGGGTTATGGATGTATCAATTCCAGAGCCGAAAATAGATTTACCCGCATCATCAGGTACTTTTAATTCAACATAGGCAGCTGCTTCAGCCTGTGATGTACTAGAGCGTGTGTTCTGGCCAAAATCAGCTAGTTTAAATGAAACATCAAAGGTTTTGCGAAACCCATTTACAAATGCTGAAACCGGTCCATTACCAGTTTCAACAAACGATGTCTCTGTGCCGTTATAACTTACGGTGGCAGTGACTTGCTCAGTACCAGCAGAACGAGAAACTGGATGAGATTGGAAGGATACTAGCTCAAAGGGCGCATTTAAATTAACATAGAATTGCTCATAAATTTCCCAAATTTTACGAGCAGTGATTTCAGCGCCGCTGGTATCAGCCTCTGTTTGAACCAGCTGGCTAAACTCAACCTCCATTGCTCTTGGTATTCTAATATGATGTTCTGTTTCTAATAGCCAGGCCGAACCTGCCTTACCTGATTGCGAGTTTACCCGAATAATGGCCTCATATGTGCGCCCAATATCTGCGGGGTCAATGGGAAGGTAGGGGACTTGCCAGATTATATCATTTGATTTGCTTATGGCTTCCATACCTTTGCGGATGGCATCTTGGTGCGAGCCTGAAAAGGCGGTATGTACAAGTTGACCTGCATAGGGGTGGCGTTGATGCACGGGAAGCTGATTACAAAATTCTGCAACATCTACCAGTGACTGGATATCAGACATATCCAGCTGTGGGTCTGTTCCTTGGGTCATCATATTAAGACCGAGCGTGATTATATCCACATTTCCGGTGCGCTCTCCATTGCCAAACAAAGTGCCTTCAACTCTATCAGCCCCTGCCATAAGGCCAAACTCGGTGGCTGCTATGCCAGTGCCTCTGTCATTATGGGGATGCAAGGATAATATCACCGCATTTCTATTTGAGAAATTTCTATGCATCCATTCTATCTGGTCTGCATAAATATTAGGGGTGGACATTTCTACTGTCGCAGGAAGGTTTATAATAACCTTTTTCTCGTGTGATGCGTGCCAAATTTCAAGCACGCTCTCACACACCTCAAGCGCGTATTCAAGCTCTGTTCCGGTAAAGCTCTCGGGGGAATATTGCAATCTTATGTCTGTATCAGAGCTTAGCTTGCCTAGCCTGTCAGCTACAAGCTTGGCGCCATCTGTTGCAATTTCTTTAACGCCTTGCCTGTCAGAATTAAATACAACACGTCTTTGCAAGGTAGAGGTGGAATTATACAAATGCAAAATAGCTTTATGCGCACCTTCAAGCGATTCAATCGTTCTGTCGATAAGGTGCTCTCTTGCTTGGGTTAAGACCTGTATTGTTACATCGTCTGGAATATGATCCTTCTCAATTAATTCTCGCAAAAACTGAAAATCTGTTTCTGATGCAGATGGAAAGCCAACTTCAATTTCCTTAAACCCCATATCAACAAGAGTTTGGAACATTTGCATTTTTCGGTTGCTATCCATAGGCTCTATCAGGGATTGATTGCCATCTCGCAGATCCACGGAACACCAAATCGGTGCTTTAGATATAATTTGCGACGGCCATGTTCTATCTGCAAGGTCAATTGGCGGATAGGGCTGGTATTTTTGTACCGGCATTTTGGGGCTCATGGTGGTAACCAATCCTGCTGAAATGAGTTATTTACCGTTCATCTTTTACCATGACTAACTTATCGGTCAAGATTCATCACGATTTTTTGTATCTAATATAGAATTTCTTACGATTATCATCTAATTCACATTATTTTGTTAGATATGAGGGATTTTGTTAGATATGAGGGATTTTGTTGGATATGAGGGGGTGTGTCTCTTGTCCTTATCAGATAATGAAAGAAAACATTGAAATGACTTGCATTTGATGATGTTAGCTTACAGATTACGGATTAACCAATTTAGTTTTTAACTAGTATATCTGTCTTGAAAAACTTGGAGAATAAATCCACAAATGAGCCCTATTTCTCATATTCGTAATTTCTCTATCGTAGCCCATATTGACCACGGGAAATCTACCTTGGCTGATAGGTTGATACAATTTTGCGGTGGCCTGTCTGAGCGTGAAATGTCGGAACAGGTGCTAGATAATATGGATATCGAGCGTGAGCGCGGAATTACAATAAAAGCACAGACTGTACGTCTTGCCTATACAGCACAGAATGGCGAGGAATATCAGCTCAATTTAATGGATACACCAGGTCATGTTGACTTTGGGTATGAGGTTTCGCGATCGCTTGCTGCGTGTGAGGGCTCACTGCTTGTGGTGGATGCAAGTCAAGGTGTTGAGGCACAAACTCTGGCTAACGTCTATAAAGCAATCGATGTTAACCATGAAATTGTTGTTGTTTTAAATAAAATGGATCTTCCCTCAGCAGAGCCTGAGCGTATTAAAGTACAAATAGAAGAGGTGGTTGGGCTTCCAGCAGACGAAGCGATAGCTGTTTCTGCTAAAACAGGCCTTGGAATAGATGAGGTATTAGAAGCGCTTGTGCATGAGCTGCCGCCGCCAGAGGGTGATAGGCTTGCACCGCTAAAAGCATTGCTTGTTGATAGCTGGTATGATTCCTACCTTGGTGTCATGACATTGGTGCGGGTGCGTGATGGTGTTTTAAAAAAAGGTATGAAGATTAGAATGTGCGCTACTGGCGCTACACATACAATAGAGCGGGTTGGTATTTTTGGGCCAAAACCAACTATTATTGATGAGTTGGGACCTGGCGAGGTAGGATTTATTAATGCAGGCGTTAAAACGGTTTCTGATGCCAAGGTTGGGGATACAATTACGGATGATCGAAAACCTTGTGCTGATATTTTGCCTGGGTTTAAACCTTCTGTTCCAGTTGTTTTTTGCGGTTTATTCCCGATAGATAGCGCTGATTTTCCAGAGCTCAGATCCGCGCTTGAAAAATTAAGCTTGAATGATAGTTCCTTTTCATTCGAAGCAGAGACGTCAGCTGCCATCGGGTTTGGCTTCCGTTGTGGATTTTTAGGCCTGCTTCATATGGAAGTCATAAGAGAGAGGCTTAACCGTGAATTCGGGCTAGAGCTAATATCAACAGCCCCTTCTGTTGTTTATGAAATCGAGCGCACTGACGGGGTTATTGAAAAGCTGCATAACCCAGCAGATATGCCAGATGTTACAAAAATTATAGGCCTTTCAGAGCCATGGATTACAGCAACAATTATGACACCAGATGAATATCTTGGTCAGGTGTTAAGTTTGTGTACAGAAAGGCGCGGTGAGCAAATTGACCTTACCTATACAGGGAGCCGTGCTATGGTAATATATAAGCTCCCTCTTAACGAGGTTGTGTTTGATTTTTACGATAGGCTGAAATCTATTACACGAGGATATGCCAGCTTTGATTATCAGATGGCAGATTACAGGCTAGGCGATCTTGTTAAAGTTTCTATATTAGTGAATGGGGATCCAGTTGATGCTTTGTCGATGGTTGTGCACCGAGATCAGGCAGAAAATAGGGGCAGGGCTATTTGCATAAGATTAAAAGACCTTATCCCGCGCCAGATGTATAAAGTTGCATTGCAGGCGGCAATTGGCGGCAAGGTTATAGCCCGTGAAACAATTGCAGCTCTTAGAAAAGATGTTACTGCAAAATGCTATGGAGGCGATGTTTCTCGAAAACGTAAATTACTTGATAAACAAAAAGAAGGTAAGAAGCGTATGCGTCAATTTGGAAAAGTTGACATCCCTCAAAATGCCTTTTTTGAAGCTCTTAAAATGGGTGATAATTAAATAGCGGATAATTAACGGCCGTCGCGCCTTAGATTATAGGGTTGTCGTCGCACCCGTCTGCGGGGAATCCATTGCGATAACACAAGAACAATAACCCCTAATGTGAAGAAAAATAATGAAGCAGGCAATTGCAAAACTGACGAAATTGTTGGATGCCAAAGAAATGACGGACACCCCAAAAAACTAATAAGACTACAAGGGTCGATATACCTGTCTATTACAACTTCTGCCAATTGAAGTGACGTTGGTGCATTATTAAACCACGCCTCTCCTAATAATGTCGCACTTGATCTTTGTTGCATCTGATCGGTGATGAAATACCAAATAGATAGCAGAAAAAGTAAAACAGATAAGATGTTAAATGTAATCCTTGCCATAAGCGCATATTGAGCAATTAACGGTTTGGATGCAACAAAAATTAGGCTAAAAATAATTTGCGAGCAATATCGGCAGATAATATAAAGCGTGAATTAAAATCACATTTAGAAAATATTATTAAATGTTTTAAGGGTATTAGAATAGGATAGGATTATTCCTCTATTGTAGATATTTATATTATGTAAGTTTATCATGTAAGTTTATCAGGGAATTAGATTGCATGTATCTGGTTAGATTGCTAGATAATACTCACTATTGAAATGGAGGAATGGCCGAGCGGTTTATGGCGCACGCCTGGAAAGCGTGTTGGGGTTAACGCCCCTCCGGGGTTCGAATCCCCGTTCCTCCGCCATACTCTCTTTTTCATCATCATCTTTTATGAGCTTTAATTCCCTTTTTATGGTATTTTTATCATATTAATTAGTAACTTATGGAACATTCTATAACTTATTAACTATAGACATGTCCAACCACATCCTGTAGAATCTAAAGTATATTGTGGGGCTTTTTGTGGGGTGACGTAAGTGTCCTCTGGTAAACCAAACCGACTAACAGCTTTGTTTGTTAAAAAAACATCAACACCAGGCGTGTATGGCGATGGTTTTGGCTTGCGGCTGATTATAACTGCCTTTGGTAGTAAACGCTGGGAGCAAAGAATCACAATTAACGGAAAAAGATGTGACTTAGGTCTTGGTAATGCGGCATTAGTCTCCCTTGAAGAAGCAAGAGAAATAGCCATCCGCAATAAGCGCATTGCAAGAGATGGCGGTAATCCTCTTGCTGAGAAGCGCAAACAAGTAGCTAATGGCAAAAGCTTTAGGGAAGTTGCCTTATCTGTTCATCAGGTTAATGCTAAGAGCTATAAGAGTGATAAGTATGCCGCTCAGTGGCTCTCTTCTCTTGAGAACCATGTATTTCCTCAATTAGGACATAAAGCTATTTCCTCTATTACCTCTCAGGATATCTTATCTGTTTTATCACCAATATGGATAGATAAGGCCGATACAGCGAAGAAGATAAGACAGAGGCTCTCTCAGATTATGACATGGGCAAAGGCTGAGGGATATTATACCTCAGATAACCCCGTAGAGCTTGCTGTGCTGGCCCTGCCTAAAGTGAGCAGCAATGGGAGTCATCATGATGCACTAGCGTATCAAGAAGCTCCTAAGCTGATTGAGAGTCTATCTAAAAGTGAGATAAAACCCTCTACGCGATTAGCTCTAACCTTTTTACTCCTTACCGCTACAAGGCAATCAGAAGTATTAGATGCTACATGGGATGAGATAGATATAGATAAGCAATGCTGGATTATCCCAGCAGAACGCATGAAGGCATCTAATGAGCATCGAGTGCCGTTATCTAAGCAGGCATTGGCTGTATTATTAGAAGCTGGAGAGCTATATGGAGCTGACGGATTGCTATTTCCTAATCCTGAGACTGGCAAAAGGCTATCAGATAATACTTTAAGGCTTGTATTACAAAAGCGGCTTAATCTTAGCACTACAACACATGGGCTGCGCTCTACCTTCAAGGATTGGGTAAGCGAGACAACAAGCTATGATAATGAGACATCTGAGATGGCATTAGCCCATACCATTAGCAATAAGGTAGAGGCAGCATATAGGAGAGGTAATCTATATGAGAAGAGAATATCACTTATGAATGATTGGGCAGATTATTTATACGGCACGGAGGAAAAAGTAATTCAACTCGTACAAGGACAAACATCATGAATGATAATTCACCAATACAGCCAACTTTACTAAGGCTTAATCAAATCATAGGAGATGATAAAAAGAACATTCCACCTATCATACCTATATCAAAGTCAGCTTGGTGGGATGGAATTAAAAAGGGTAAATACCCAAAGCCTATAAAGCTATCAGCCAATACAACCGTTTGGCGTTCAGATCATATAAAAGAGCTTATAGACAGCTTATGCGAGCAGACCGTTTAAAGATCCGTGGGCAGTGGAGAAAGTTCCAATAGTATTTCTCCATGAAATTTAGTGTTTCAAAAGTGTTTTTCATCCTCGCGGAGGGCATATACCCTATAAAGTGTAACCTTTGTAACCACTTTGTAACCACAGCTATTAATAAAAACAGTAACTTAACCCCTTGGTTACATGGTTACGGTGGTTACAGAGTAAATTAAAAAAAATATTTTTATTTTTCACCAGAAAACACTATAGACATTTTTGTGATAACTAAGTATCGCGTAAAAACAACCAAGTTATTGTATTTATTACAAATTCACCTTAGAAGCCTGTTCCAAGAACATCCCATGCTCGCACCGCGGTCCGTGCTCCGGGCAACGTGGGCCGTCTAGGCAGCTTTTGGAAATGAGGTTAAGTTCGCCTAATCAATAAAATAACAAATTTTTGTCTTAATTTCGCCGTACTAAAAAATATTTTTTATACACTTCCCTCAAAAAGGCGATA
>ERZ802821.285-NODE-285-length-28995-cov-17.7133_pt1 | contig 28995 bp, 37 predicted proteins | sample MGYA00345648_ERZ802821 | MGnify/ENA primary metagenome ERZ802821 (study PRJEB30503, sample SAMEA104212357) | marine metagenome | biome: Westerlies Biome; feature: [SRF] surface water layer (ENVO:00010504) within the epipelagic zone...; material: water... | reverse complement strand
AAAAAAACCCCGCAAGTGGCGAGGTTTTAAATTTTAATAAACGCTTAAGGATTATTAGTTATCCCAGAAAATAGCTGTTTGTTGTGTGTCATTACCACCATTAGCAGCTGTGACATTTGTTCCATTAATAGTCTGTTCAGATTGTGGATACGTGTAACGTTTTGGCACAGGTAAATTTAATGTACCTGAGTTTTGAAGAGTAGGAGCATTAAATAGCCTATAGACCGTCCATCCTTCAAAACCTCTGTTATACATGGCAATCCAAAATTGCTTTGCAATTTTTTCTTGGTCTGTTCCTGCAGCTGTGGCAAATGCAACATCGGCATGTGCTAGGTAAGCTGCTGCATCAGCATCAGCTACTCCCCATTCAGCCATACTTGCATTTACACCATTTTCATAATGTTGTGCAGCAGTACCACCAACACTAAATCCTCTATTAGCTGCTTCAGCTAAGATAAAGCTCATTTCTGCATAATCCATTAGCACCCCTCTAAAGTCAGGAGCGTAAAGGGTTTGTGAGATGTGAGAATTATCGTTGAATGGCGTAGAAACTCCATAAGGCCCTCCTTTATAAGCACCACTAATTTTTGAACTAGGATCAAAGAATTTATCTGCTCTAGGGTCATTAAGCGCATTGATTACGTCAACAAACGTATCTGCAGGAATAAAGTCTTGTCTTCCAGACTGTACCAAATCTTCCCAAAGTGGATTTGTATTCGGTGGAGCACCTTCAAACTGAATGTATGCATTATCTGCATTAGAAGCAATCCCAGCTGCATAATGACTTTCAATCAAACTCCTAGCTTCAGCACTATTTTGATCTAGTAGGCGTGAACCTAATTTAACCAAAAGTGAATTACCAAACTTAGTCCAAGCAGCAGTATTGCCACCAAAAATCAAGTCATCGCTCGAGTATCCAACGCCAGAACCAGAAACACCAGTTACAGCAGCTTTAGCGCGAGCAATCAAATCAGCATAAATTGCTGCATCGTCATCATACTTGGGAGATAGAACTGCATCGTCACCCTCGGCACGTAACGCTTCGCTGTAAGGAACATCTCCAAATGCATCAACAAGCATTTGCCAAGCATAAACAGAAAGAAGTTCAATTTGAGCAAGCTTCACGCCATCAGTAGTTTGTGCGGCAGCATTATTTAAATCTCCCAAAACATCACGATAGAATTCAGAGAACATATAGTCTGGTATTTCTCTGTTTTGCATCTCGTAGTTTGCTTCGTCAGTGTATTGGGTTTGTGTCCAATATTGCGCATAGAGTCTAAAGTTATTTACATTAACGTTTGTAGACTCAATAAAGTCTGTTAGGCTATTTGTAGCTGATACAAATAGTTGACTATCTGTAACCTCAGCAGGTGCATTAGGATTTTTATTCAAATCCTCATATGCCTCATCTGAAGCACAGCTTGCTAAGGCAAGAGTAAAAATTAATAAGAAATATTTTTTCATTTTTAAGTTATTAAATGTTCAAAATTTAAAAGTCAAGCTTGATGTTTAGTCCATAAGTTTTTACGGCTGGATATGCACCTGTTTGATACCCTTGTAAATTTCCAGCACCTAAACCAGCTTCAGGATCAGTGTAAGGAGAATTTTTGCCTATAATCCATAGGTTTCTACCGACAAAAGCAACTGCTGCATTTGTAAACGGAGATGTATCAAGTAATTCAGATGGGAACGTGTACCCAATTCTTAACTCTCTTAGTTTTGCAAAAGAGGCATCGTGTACGTGCATTTCGTGAGGAGCGCCAATAGATGTCCAACCCTCAGGGTTTGCATAATAGTCATATCTACTCATTACATCTGTGTTTTGTGTCCCAGCAACATCTGCAACACCATCTGTTATAGTGGCACTTGCAGGAAGAATAACACCATCAAGAAGTTTACCACCACCGTTAGGTATGGTTAGCCTCATGTCATTACCTAAATGATTTAAGCCAACTGAGCGATCATAAGCACCAGTTCCATAACCATACCATGTGTCTAGTGAAAAGAAATCTCCTCCTTGTTGAATATCAATCAAAAAGCTTAAATCAAAATTCTTGTATGTGAAAGTGTTACGAACACTTCCTGTCCAATCAGGGTTAATGTCTCCAATAACATTATTTGAATTGGAAGTTCTCAAATAGTGTGCGTAGTCATACGACCCGGAACGGACTCTTAATACTTTATCACCATTTGCATCTCTAACGTGAGCATGTCCTCGAATTACACCGTATGGCTCCCCAACTTGCCCACCAATACTTACACCACCTTGAGGTGACATTTGGTTTAGGTATTGGATTGCGTTTCCAGTAGCATCGTTTCCAAGACTCAAGATCTCAGATTCGAACGTACTGTAGTTTAAGACAACATTCCATTTAAAATCATTCATCATCACCGGGGTCAGACGAACAAGAGCTTCAAAACCTTTGTTTTGAATGCTACCGGCATTGGTAACAATTCCACTAAATCCAGTTGAAGGAGACATGTCTAATGAGGTCAAAAGATCATCAGTAGTCTTTTCGTAAACAGACAGGTCTAGCCCTAACTTTCCATTAAATAATGTCATTTCCAATCCAACTTCATTTTCAGTTGTTGTCTCTGCTTTCAAATTTTGGTTTGGAAGTGTACTTGGGTTAGACGAAGACGCTGCTCCATTTCTAGCTGGGTTAATAGTGTACGCTCTAAATACATTGTAGGGAGCCGTGTCGTTACCAACAACCGCGTGGTTTGCTCTAAGTTTCGCAAACGTGATGATATCGCTACTAATTAGGTTTGAAAGAATAACAGAGCCAGAAACAGAATAATAATCATAGCTGTTGTTGTCTACAGGTAATGCAGATGAGCGGTCTCTTCTGTAAGTTCCTTCAACAAAATAGGTGTCATCGTATCCAAAACTCAAAGATCCATAAAGCCCTTCTACTTTCTTTTGAGCATCATATTGAGCAACATCAGCCGCAGTCAAAGGATTAACGGAATTCGTTAACGAGAAAATATCAGGGAAATTTAATCCACCGTTTGTTTGAGCAGTTGCATGATCCCAGTTTTGAACTCTTAAATTATATCCTGCAAGAGCGACCATATCAAGGTTATCACTTAAATCTTTAGTATAATCAAAAATTAAATCGTAGTTGTATTCAGAACGAATTCTGTTTTGCAATTGATATCCAGGTTGGTCGTCAAATAAATTTGCTCCTTTACCACCTGTTCCAACAGCTACGTTAGCACGTTGCTCTCTTACTTCAGTTACATTGTCATATGTAACACGACCTAAAATGTTGATGTCTTCGTTGAGATCATACGTTAGACTTATATTTCCGAAATAACGATTTCTTGAGTCTGTGGAATAGTTATTATAACGTGACCAGTAAGGGTTGTCAAAATACAACGGCTGATGGTTTGGAGAAGCTGTGGCATCGTCAGTATTTGTACCAATCATGTTCCAAGAGTAGTTTTTACCTGTTTCATCAAAAACTCTTTTTTGCTCTAAAATACTAGCACCAACAGCCCACCATTGTCTGAAACCTTGCATAGGGTTTAGACCGTCATAACCCGTATTAAATCGACCTGTTGTTTGTGAGTTAACATAGTTAACAGAACCGTCTACAGTTAAATCTCCAAAATTCCTTGTTGCTCTTAGAGAGGCGGAATTTCTGTCCAAACTTGAGTTTGGAAGGATTCCTTCATTACTTAAATTTGTGAAGCTTAACCTAAATGAACCATTTTCATTAGCATCCGAGAGCGATATGGAGTTTTGAAAAGTTACATCATTCTCAAAGAAATCATTTGGTGTGTCATTTGGAGCTACAGCGGGTGCCGTTTGTTGATATAAATCAGCCCACTCGGGTACCATGTTGTACCAATGATGAACCTCTTGACCAACCAATTTAGGACCATAAGATCCATCGTCACCTGTGTAAAACGAAGAATTATTTCCCCATTGTCCGTAATAGTTACCAGTCCATTGCGCTCCAGTTTCAATCGCAGAAGGACCAATGTAGGCTCTTCTGTACTGTCCATACCCATAACCATATTGGTCTTGGTATACGGGTAATGTTTCCATATCTACAGTACCTGTAGTTATTTGAGAGTTAAACGAAATACCCAGACCTTCTTGGGCTTTACCTTTCTTTGTAGTAATGAGGATTACACCATTAGAGGCTCTAGAACCATACAATGCAGATGCCGCAGCACCTTTAAGTACAGAAACGGACTCAATATCGTTGGGATTAATATCCATCGCAGCGTTACCAAAGTCAACACCTCCTCTACCAGTATTATTATCTCTACTGTTTCCGGTTAAATTATCTATAGGGGTCCCGTCAATAACAAAAAGTGCTTGGTTAGAACCAGATAATGACGAATATCCACGGATAACTACGTTGGCAGACCCCCCCATAGTGTTAAAGGCCTGAATGTCAAGTCCAGCTACCTCACCTTGTAATGCTTCAATTGCATTTACAGATTTTACATCTCCAACAGACTCACCACTAACAGTTTGAACTGCATACCCCAATGATTTTTTGTCTCTAGTTACACCAAGGGCAGTTACAACTACTTCATCTAGTGCAGTAGAAGTTGTAAGTGAAACATTCATTGAAGTGCCATTAACTGTAACCTCAGTGGCAGTATACCCTACATAGCTTATCACCAAAACGTCGCCGTTGGCAGCTGCAATAGAATAGTTTCCATCAAAGTCGGTTGTTGTGGCCGAAGAAGTTCCTTGAACAACTACAGTAGCTCCAGGGAGTGGCTGATTATCAGCGTCTGTGATGGTCCCTGAAACAGTTTGTTGTGCAAAGGAAATCTGAAATACAAAAGCAAAAGCTAATGTTAAAATTTTAATAAATTTAGTTTTCATAATTGTTAATTATTTGTTACGAAAATGTTAATAATTTCTTAAAAAAACAAATTTATCTAAATAAAGTTAAAGGTTTTAGCTTGATTTTTCAGTAAAAATCAGTAGTGAAACTAACGAATTATTACATTTTTAATAAAGGCTCCATTCTGTGTTTCAATAGCCAGAATATAACTCCCAGTTGCAATGTGATTTACGTAGAAACGCATTGGAGTTTGTGTAAAGGAAAGTTTTTCGACACGTGCAACCTCGCTTCCTGTCAAGTTTAGCAAGCGTAAATTACGAAAAGGAAGATTTTTTTTAAGCGTGGTAATGGTAAAGTAGTCATTCGCCGGAATGGGGTGTACCAAAAATTCATCTTTACTAATATTTTCCAATTCTTTTTCAGTAACAAAAATGATACCAGGCCCTGAAAGTATTAGCGATGCCTCTTGACTTCCATTTTGTAACTTACCTTTATGACTTACTTCAACCTTATATGAACCACCCAAATTTTCTGAAATTTTAATTTGCTCTAGGTTATCTGTGCTATTGTCGCTCAAAACAGCAACGGCTTTTTGCGCATCTTCGGATAGTTTCCATGGATAATATATGGTGTTTTCTTGCGTTATTCGCAGGTCTAAATCGTTAACTAGAGTAGCGGTTGAACTCTCAACAGCATGTGGGTCGTACCAACTCAGTGTGGCGGTCAAGGTTCCTTCCTCAAGAACCTGAAAATATAGTGTTTTGGTATCGTTTTCATTCAGTTCAAATTCCAAAATGGTATTGGTTTCATTTACATCTTTTCGAATAAGTGCAGCTGCTTTTTCCAGATTCACTGCACCATAGCCCGTTTTAACATCAGGACCTGTAATATCTTGTGTACCCCACTCTGTAATATCATCTGCCGTATGGCATAGTAAGGCTTTGGCGGTAGCCCCACGCATAAATGCATTCTGCTTTTGCTTGTAAAGTTGTTGCAGTAGGGCAACGCCTGCTGCCGTTGCTGGAGCGGCAAATGAGGTGCCGCTTGTAACTACATAGCTATCCGTAGCTTCAGGATTATCTTCGTTCCAAGTGGCGGCACCTAATGCTTGCCCAGCAGCACAGATTTCAGGCTTTATACGAAAATCGTTGGTAGGTCCTGCGCTGCTAAATCCTGTTGGGGTGATGTTTTCGCTATTGTCATCCATGGAAAAACTACCTACGGTTAGTGCATTTTTTGATGTAGTTGAACCTGTTAATTGGTCTAAGCCATTAACAGACTGGCTTGGATACACTTTTCTACCATCGTTTCCACCGGCCACTACGTGCAAGTAGTTGGGGTAGGTATACGTAATTTCGTCTATAAGTGAACTCCACAGGCTATAGCCACCTATTTCTTCACTCTCAAGAATAAGTTTGTTATTATCGTCTAATAGTGGTATGCCATAAGAATGGTTGGAAAGAATAAAGTCTGTGTTATTGTTTGTTTGGAGTTGTTTAAAAATTTCATAAACATCATTATCCCAGTCATAACTATATATTTTTTCTAGTTGGGGTGAAATACCGCCAACATCATATTTTTCGTTCTCCCAAAGCCCTTTGGCAATAACAATAGACGCCACGGCTGTTGGATGGCCGAGCCAGATATCGGCCGCTGTGGAATCAGCGATTTCTATAGGGACTTTATAACCAAAAAAATCAGCCCCGCCATTAAACTCATTATGATTAGTAAAAATATGCCCAGCATCCCAAATACCCATATGAATGCCTTTACCATTGAGGTTTAGTCCAAGTGCACCCCCAGCAACCACTGCATTTGCTTTAATGGCTTTTCGTGCCGAGCGTTTATTGGTGCTGTAATACAATGGATTTCCCTTGGCCGACACCCAGTTGGGACGAATATAGTTGCCGTTTTTGTCTTTTTTTAAACGTGTGTCTTTAGCAGCAATTAAACTATCAATTAAGCGATTTTGCTCAACCACGGTGGCCTGCAAGCGGTCTTTGAGCGCTTGCTTCTGTTGGACTTTTTTTTCTTGAGGGGTAGAAGCAGTGGTTACTGATGTTGAAGACACACAAGACACAAAAAAAAGAAGTGCAATAAAAAAAACAAGTTTCTTTTTCACTGCAGCAATGTATAAAAAAACCCGCAATTTCGGGGTTTTCTTTCTTTTTGGTTTATGAATGCATTACTTTGGGGATGCCTAAAATATTTAGTATTTAATTAACTTCACCTTCTCCAAATTCAAGGCTAGTTGTAATCGAAGTTTCCCGATTGGGAGTTAACTACAAAACCAAAACTGCTGTATTCGCAAGTTTTTTATCTCAAAAAGGTGTCTTTTTACGAATCCTATGAAAAAATTAGTCGCTTTACTTTAAGAATCTACTTTATTTTAAAATTTTGTTAATGAAGTAGTGTATTGTTGGTGCGAATAGCTTGGGTTCTTTTGCCTTAGTTTTACAAAGCTAATCCTTTTAATGTAGCTATTCTATTTAACTTTCCTGTACGTGTGAGCACAAACGTATCTAAGCACAACACATCCTTTGGAACAAGGTGTTTGTCTGCGCCTAACAGTTTTGTTGCGGTTTTTAGTCCGAGTTGTTTTTCTTTGATACCCCCCTCAACAACAAGTACCAGTTTTTCCCCCAATTCCACATCTGGAATTCCTGTAAAAAAGAATGGAATTCTTAACTGAACGCTCAATTTTTCTTCCAACTGCTCTGGGAATATTTTTCTCCCCCCCGAGTTAATGACAAAATCACGTCTACCTATTAATATAAACGATCGATTGTCTAAAAGCTCCACGACATCGTTAGTGCAAATGGGCGATGACGAAATGTAAGGGGCCATTATTTGCAAACAACTATCGTGATTTACATTAATTTTTACGCCGGGCATAGCCCTAAATGGAACAGCCGGATAGCACACGGGGCGTGTAGCCACATGGGTCAGGGTTTCCGTCATTCCGTAAGTTTCCACGCAGTGCGGATATTTTTTAGCTAATGCCTTGCGTAGTTCAGTAGGGATAGGTGCCCCCCCAATAAGTATCTTTTTTAGGTTTCCTAGCAACTCAAATGAGGCATTGACTTGTAAAGGAATTAGTGCTGCAAAATCGTAGGTTTTACCTTTTAAGTCAAGTAATGTCTTAGAAGGGATTACATCCAATTCTAGCCCAATAACCAGAGCCCGAACCAGCATCATTTTTCCAGCGATATAGCGTATGGGTAAACAAAGTAAGGCCGTATCGCCTGGCGAAAGTTCAAAAAAAGCAGCGGTTCGTTCCGCAGAAGCTTGCATGGATTTTTTGGATACCAGTAATGGTTTTGGTGTACCCGTAGAACCCGAGGTGTGTAGCGTTAGGGAATCATTGCCGTGAAGCCATTCCTCCATAAACATCCCCAATTGTTTTTGTTCATTATCTCCAGAGGACTGCCATTTTTTAGCTGCTACAAGCAGGCTGTCTTGGCTGTACGCCTTGCCATTAAGTCGAAATTTTGGATGGAATTGCATGCTAAAAACGATAACCCCAAGTTAGGGAATTATTGTGGTGCAGCACGCCTTTTGCCACCACCAAAGGACTCTCAATATTATTGGTAAACAGACTTCCTGTACCCAGTCCTTGTGGCGTGGAGGTGTGCAGCGAGGCGGTCCATTGCGCAATGGCGTTTAGCCCTACATTGCTTTCCAGAGCGCTGGTAACCCACCACTGAATATGGCGTTCTTCTGCTAGGCCAATCCATGCTTCTGATGCAGCAAATCCACCTAACAAGCTTGGCTTTAGAATGATGTATTGCGGATTGATATTATCCAACAATCTACTTTTATCATCGTGCTGCAATACCCCAATAAGTTCTTCGTCTAGCGCAATGGGCAAAGGTGTTTTGGCACATAAATCTGCCATTGCTTTGTGCTGTCCTGCGGCAATGGGCTGCTCAATGCTGTGCAAGTCGAATTCAGCCAAAATTTTTAATTTTTCCAACGCCTCATCCGGTGAAAAGGCACCATTAGCATCCACACGCAGGGTTACGTCCTTGGCGGGATAGCGCTCTCGGATTTCTGCTAACAATTGACACTCCACCTCAAAATCCAATGCGCCAATTTTTAGTTTGATACAATCAAACCCCGCATCAATTTTGTCAAACACTTGCTGGCGCATAAAGGATACATCACCCATCCAAACCAATCCATTTATAGCAATGGGTTGTTGTCCGCGACTAAATGCCGTATTAAATAGTTGAAATGGAGTAGGGGAGTTAAAGGATAAAAGTGCCATTTCAACGCCCATTTGTATGGAGGGATAATTGGCGCACAGCGCAGAGGTATCTTCTCCAACTTCTAAGGCTTTACAAACGGCTGCCAGTTGCGCCTCAAAACCAGGCACGTCATCGTAACTAAGCCCACGAAACAACCCACATTCCCCAAGCCCTCTACGATTTCCATCTGTAATTTCAATAAAATACGTTTCTTTTTGGCGCAACACTCCCCTAGACGTTCCGCTGGGGCGTTTAAAATTGAGCGTGTATTTTTTAAAACGCACCTTCATTGCACCAACAATTGTGTAACAAGTACAAGCAGGCTTAGTGTAAAAGTGGTCAATGCCAGGGGTTTTAGTAATACATCAAAATCGATAGGAGACCTAGTTTTTAGGGTTTTGTAAAGTTGAAATAGAAGTGGAATGACCATGACAACAGGGAAGTAGTGCCAAAAAGAGTCGGCAAATGGCTTTAACCCAATCCACAAACATACACTTGATGTGAGCAAAAGTAAGGCGTGGTAGGTTTTAGCTGAATTGCCTCCCAAAAGAGATGCGATGGTTTTTTTACCCATGGCAGTGTCATTTTCCATATCGCGTATGTTGTTCAGGTTTAGCACACCCACACTAAGGCATCCAATGGTAAGCGCCATCCACCAGACCGACGGGTGCAATGACTGTGTTTGTAAATAATAAGATCCCATGACTGCCAGACCTCCAAAAAACACAAAAACAAACAGATCACCAAGGGCATAATAACCATAGGCCCCTTTACCGGCAGTGTATTTATAAGCCGCAAAAATGGAAGCAATAGTAAGTCCTAAAAACACCAAACTACGTTGAATTTCTTCCAATCCAAACGCCAAAGCAATAGTACCCATGGCTACTATTAATCCCGCAATACCCATTAGAACAATGGCGTTAAAAAGTGCTTTTTTAGAAAGTAGTTTTTGTTGCAGTACCCGTTTTGGCCCAACCCTATTGTCGTTGTCTGTGCCTTTTACGCCGTCGCCATAATCATTGGCAAAATTGGATAGAATTTGAAAGGTAACGGCGGTGAGTAGCGTACCGGCAAAGAGCGCCCAAGAAAAGTCAGTATGTGAAATGGCTAATGCATTGCCCGTCACAATTCCTGCCATCGATAGGGGTAGCGTTCGCAGTCGAGCTGCAGCAATCCAAATGCGAAACAACGAGGGTTTTGCCACTATGGGAATTTAGGATACTGTTTGAAGTTGGGTGCGCGCTTTTCCAAAAAGGCGTTTTTTCCTTCCTGTGCTTCGTCCATCAAGTAATACATTAACGTCGCATCTCCTGCTAGTTGCATTAACCCGTGTTGCCCATCCAGTTCGGCATTCATACATCGTTTGAGCATACGTAACGCCAACGGACTGCGCTGTTGCATAATCTGACACCATTCTACAGTAGTGTCTTCCAAATCAGCAAGTGGAACGACCTTATTAACTAAGCCCATCTCTAAGGCTTCTTGTGCTGAGTACTGTTGGCATAGAAACCATATTTCACGTGCCTTTTTCTGCCCTACATGGCGTGCCAAATAAGACGAGCCAAATCCGCCGTCAAAACTACCAACCTTAGGACCTGTTTGCCCAAAGATGGCGTTTTCACTGGCAATGGTAAGATCACACACCACATGCAGTACATGCCCACCGCCAATGGCGTAGCCGTTTACCATGGCAACCACAGGTTTTGGGATTTCTCTGATTTTTTTGTGCAAATCCAACACGTTCAGTCGTGGTACGCCGTCCTCGCCCACATAACCGCCTACTCCTTTAACATTTTGATCGCCACCGCTGCAAAAAGCCTTTTCACCGGCACCTGTAAACACCACTACATCTATGTCTTCTCTCTCCCGGCAAACGTCCATGGCTTCTAACATTTGATTATTCGTTTCGGGGCGAAAGGCATTGTAAACCTTTTCGCGGTTGATTGTAATTTTAGCAATGCCTTTGTAAAATTCAAAGCGGATGTCGCTATACTCTTTTATGGTTTCCCAGTTTCTCATTGTGTTCATTTATTTCTTTGTGTTTGCCATTGCTCTAAAATAGTCCAACAACACGGTGTCGTTTGATTTTCGCGGAGTACAAATTTCTAAAATTTTTGGTTTACGGGATGGGCGGAAAAATTGGCGGAGTGCTTGTTTTAGTGCCCAACCTGTTCGTACATGATTGTACGTAAATCCAAATGTTTTTGCCACGTCTTTAGCCCTACGGTCGTGAATGGTTTCAAAGTAGGTGTCATATTTGGGGCTGTCTTTTTCGCCAGGTAAAATTCTAAATATACCGCCCCCTTGATTGTTGATAACAATTATACGAACGTGATTAGGTATGTAGGTATGCCACAACCCATTGATGTCGTAAAAGAAACTTAAATCTCCTGTAATAAATACCAGTTGCTTGGTGTTGATTTGGGCTGCGCCCATTGCTGTAGCGGTACTGCCATCAATTCCGGCTGTCCCGCGGTTGCAAAATACGTCAGTTCCTTTGGGTAAATCGAAAAGTTGTATGTAACGTATAGGCGAGCTGTTTGCTACTTGTAGGTGTGTGTTTTGTGGAAGTGCTTGGGTAATAAGCTCAAAAACACGTAAATCTGAGAAAGGAATTTTGGATAGATATCCCTTTCCTTTTTGTAAGTAATTGCGATAGCGTGACAAAATATTGAATTGATAATCACTTTTGGTGGTGCTTATTTCAGTCAATGTAGTAAGAATATTTTCAGCAGGCGCATGGATGTGTTGTGACAGGTAATAAAAGGTGTCGTTTGCCTTGGTTTGATCAATGTGAAAATGGTTTAAAGCTTGATGCTTTCGCAAAAAGAATTTGATTTTTTTGGACACGATCATGCCTCCTAAAGTCAGTAATAAGTCGGGCTTTAGTTCTGCCTCGCCTCCGTTTTGTTCAAGCTCTAAGGGCGCCATAAGGCAATCAATCGCATCAATCGCTGCGGGATGCGAAAAATTAGAGGTTTTTTCGGTAAGCACAAGCACACTAGGATCTTCTAATAAATTAGTTAAGGCGTTCGCTAAACCAGCATTTGGTTTGGCAACACCCACCAAAATCATCTTGCGCTTTGCGTTTTTCCAAGCAGATTTTAACAGCTCAAAATCAGTTTCGACTGTAGGTGTTTTCAACGCAGGAACTTTTGGAAAAGCAATAGGCGTAGTTGTCATGCCGTAAAGCGGCTCTTCCATAGGAATATTTACATGCACAGGGCCATTTGCGGTAGCCGCAATCGTGAAAATACGCTGAAGTTCTTTAATATTATGCGCTAGGTGTTTTTGCTGAAGCGCATCAATTTCTTTTTGCGAAGGCTTTGCTTCAAAATAAGGTTGCTTATTACTTGCTAATAACGCCTCTGTAGCATGAGATACATCTGGTTTTAATGTGGCCGATCCGATTAAGTGCGGACCAAAAACCCCCTCTTGCTGAATAGTTTGCCCATCGCCGATATCTACGCGGTGTGGCATGCGATCTGCTGATAGAATAACCAAAGGAAGCTCGCTGTAAAACGCTTCTGCCACGGCAGGATAATAGTTTAATAATGCTGAGCCTGAAGTACAAACCAATGCCACGGGTTTTCCCAATTGTTGGGCAATACCCAAAGCAAAAAAAGCGGCAGCCCGCTCGTCAACTACGCTGTAGGTGATAAAAAAAGAATGCTCGACAAAGCCATTTGTTAAGGGCGCATTTCTAGAACCTGCAGAAATAATCACATGCTGAATTTTATATTGCACGCAATAATGTACTACAGCCTGTGGCAGCGGAATTTCGGTATATCGCATTTGATGTGTTTGGGCATCCAAATTCATAGCCTTGCAAAGGTACAAAACAGCAAATGAGTGTGCTAATTAGCAAACAGTTACAATACGTTCAGCAAAGTTTCTGCTTTGCGTTGACTTTCTGTCCACTCCATTTCAGGATGACTTTTTGCGGTAATTCCACCTCCTACATACAATGTAATTTGATTCTGGGTTACTTCTGCGCAACGCAAGTTTACAAAAAGGTTTACGCTGTTATTGGCAATTGGTCCCAAAATTCCTGCGTAATACTTGCGGTCATGTCTTTCGTAATTAGACAAAAATGCTAAGCTCTCTTTTACTGGCACACCCGCTACGGCAGGTGTAGGGTGTAATAAGCGCACAATATCCAGTGCCGTTGCCTTACCTAGTGGCACTTCGAAATTGGCGCATAAATGCACTAAATTTCCTGCGCGCTTCGTGTAGGTGGGCGATACGTAGATGCTGTCTTTCGAGAAAATTCGTTGCAGTTGAGTTTGGATGAAATCTGTTACCATTTGTTGCTCATCTAATTCTTTGGAAGTCCAGCTTGGTTCTTTGTTTTCATCAAATGGAAATGTACCCGCCAAGGCCATAGTTTTACACACTCCATTTTGAATATCCAACAAAGTCTCGGGTGTTGCACCCATCCAGTCGCCGGTGTGTGGATGTGACCAATAGTAGACCATTGCGTTGGGGTAGGCGTGTGTGAGTTTTAAAAATGATGCAGCAATTGATCCAGAAAAGTCTTGTTTATGCTCCCTAGAAACGACCACCTTTTGAAGGCTGCTTTGCGTAATAGTCTTTTTTGCAGCATCAATCAACTCCATATAATAGGACTTGTTTTGTGCCTGAACCGTGTTGTTTGCTAAATAGGGTATAGGGTTTTGGAGAACAACAAAACGTGTTTCCAATTGATTGGGAATGTAGGTGTAAGATTCTTTGGCTTGAAAAGGAGCAAACACAAAGCCATTTTCAGTTAGTGTTTTGCTTCGATGATGCGTGCTGTCTCGTTGTTGATAGAGCACTATCTCTTGTGTTTTTGGCAATCGAAATAACACAAATGGAAGCTCTTTGGCAACTAGTGCTTCAAAAAAAGTGACAAACTCGTTTTGGTTTTTTGGCATATTGGCAACAAAACTACGCACGGAAGATGTAATAACATAGTGAATTGTGCGTATTGCTTTTTAATTCAAAATGTATAAAGGCGTTTATATGGTTAAACGTTTCAGTAGTTTAAATCGTCTTAAAAAATTACATAACAGTGTTTGATAGCGTAAAAAATTATATTACATTTGCAGCCCTTTAATTGAAGGAATAAAGTAAGTATAACGTATGCCAACTATATCGCAACTAGTTCGTAAAGGCCGTAAGGACCTCACAAAAAAGAGCAAATCTGCTGCTTTGGACTCATGTCCGCAGCGCCGTGGAGTATGTACACGTGTGTACACTACAACACCAAAGAAACCAAATTCCGCCATGCGGAAAGTGGCTAGGGTTCGCCTAACAAATGGGAACGAGGTTAACGCCTATATTCCAGGAGAAGGTCATAATTTACAAGAACACTCTATCGTACTTGTACGTGGAGGTCGTGTAAAAGATTTACCTGGTGTTCGCTACCACATTGTTCGTGGTGCGCTTGACACCGCAGGTGTCGAAGGCCGTTTGCAGCGTCGATCCAAGTATGGTGCCAAACGACCTAAAAAGTAATAGTAGCGATAATGTAACATGACGTTCAAGCTTGCTTGAACCACTCAAACCCAGAATATGAGAAAAAGACAGGCGAAAAAACGCCCTCTACTTCCCGACCCGCGATTTAATGACCAACTGGTCACGCGTTTTGTCAACAACCTGATGTGGAACGGGAAAAAATCCGTAGCATTCAAAATATTTTACGATGCCATTGATATCGTAGATTCAAAAAATCAAAACGAAGAGAAAGATGCCCTCCAAATTTGGAAAGATGCGCTTTCAAACGTAATGCCGCATGTGGAAGTACGCAGTCGCCGTGTGGGCGGTGCTACCTTTCAAATTCCAATGCAAATTCGTCCAGACCGAAAAATCTCCATGGCCATGAAATGGCTGATCGGATATGCACGTAAGCGTAACGAAAAATCTATGGCGCAAAAACTTGCTGCCGAAATTATTGCTGCCGAAAAAGAAGAAGGTGCCGCCGTGAAAAAACGCACTGATACCCACAAAATGGCAGAAGCAAATAAAGCCTTTTCACATTTTAGATTCTAAACACGCAGCATAACAATCATGGCAAGAAATTTAAAATATACACGTAACATTGGAATTGCAGCGCACATTGACGCTGGTAAAACCACTACCACCGAGCGTATTTTATACTACACGGGTGTGAGCCACAAAATTGGTGAGGTGCACGATGGTGCGGCTACAATGGACTGGATGGAGCAAGAACAAGAACGTGGTATTACCATTACCTCTGCAGCAACTACTTGTGAGTGGACATTCCCAACAGATCAAGGGAAGCCTGTGGACGGCGCTAAACCCTATCATTTTAATATTATTGACACACCCGGACACGTTGACTTTACAGTTGAAGTAAACCGTTCACTTCGTGTATTAGACGGACTTGTGTTTTTATTTTCTGCTGTTGATGGTGTAGAACCTCAATCAGAAACGAACTGGAGATTGGCAGATAATTATAAAGTGCCTCGTATGGGCTTTGTTAACAAAATGGATCGCCAGGGTTCAAACTTCCTTAATGTTTGTACGCAAGTTCGTGAGATGTTAAAGTCTAACGCCGTACCGATTGTCCTTCCTATTGGTGACGAAGATGACTTTAGAGGTTGCGTTGACTTGGTGAAAAACCGTGCTATCATCTGGCATGAGGAAAACATGGGTGCTACTTTTGATGTAGTAGATATCCCAGAAGACATGAAAGAAGATGTCGAAAAATTCCGTGGCGAGCTTATCGAAGCTGTTGCTGAGTATGACGAAAATCTTTTAGAAAAATATTTTGAAGATCCAGACAGCATCACTGAAGATGAGGTGCACGAGGCTTTGCGTCAAGCTACGCAAGACATGAGCATTATTCCAATGATTTGTGGTTCTGCATTTAAAAACAAAGGTGTTCAGTTTTTGTTAGATGCAGTTTGTCGCTATTTACCATCTCCTGAAGATAAAGAGGCGATTGTAGGTACGGATCCAGATTCTGGTAACGAAATTTCTCGTAAGCCTTCAGTTAACGATCCTTTTGCTGCGTTGGCGTTTAAAATTGCTACAGACCCATTTGTTGGTCGTTTGGCATTTTTCCGCGCATATTCTGGTCGCTTGGATGCAGGTTCTTATGTATTAAACAATCGTTCTGGTAACAAAGAGCGTATTTCACGTATCTATCAGATGCATGCCAACAAGCAAAACTCCATTGACTTTATTGAAGCTGGTGATATTGGTGCAGCTGTAGGATTTAAAGATATCAAGACGGGTGATACGCTTTCTGCAGAAAAGTCTCCTATCATTTTAGAAAGTATGGACTTTCCTGATCCTGTAATCGGTATTGCGGTTGAGCCAAAAACAAAAGCAGACGTTGACAAATTAGGTATGGCACTTGCCAAACTTGCAGAGGAAGATCCAACGTTCCAAGTCAAAACAGACGAGGCTTCTGGTCAAACTATTATATCTGGAATGGGTGAGCTTCACCTTGATATTATTGTTGATCGTCTTAGACGTGAGTTTAAGGTTGATGTAAATCAAGGTCAACCTCAAGTAGAGTACAAAGAAGCAATTACAGATTCTACAGATCACCGTGAAGTGTACAAAAAACAATCGGGTGGTCGTGGTAAGTTTGCAGACATTGTATTTACCCTTGAGCCAGCTGAAGAAGGTAAATCAGGTTTAGAGTTTGTAAATAAAATTAAAGGGGGTAACGTTCCAAAAGAATATATCCCATCTGTTGAAAAAGGCTTTAAACAAGCCATGTCCAATGGGCCATTAGCTGGTTTTGAAATAGATGCTATTAAGGTAACATTGACAGACGGTTCTTTCCACCCTGTGGATTCCGATTCACTTTCGTTTGAATTGGCTGCCAAAATGGGTTATAAGTCAGCAGCGAAAGCAGCTGGTGCCGTTATTATGGAACCGATAATGAAATTAGAGGTACTTACGCCCGAGGAAAACATGGGTGATATTGTTGGTGATCTTAACCGTCGTCGCGGACAAGTAAACAGCATGGACGATCGTGCAGGTTCGAAGGTAGTTAAAGCCAACGTACCGCTTTCAGAAATGTTTGGTTATGTTACATCATTGCGTACACTTTCATCTGGTCGTGCAACTTCTACTATGGAGTTTTCACACTATGAACAAACACCGTCTAACATTTCCGAGGCAGTAATAGCTGAGGTAAAAGGACAAAAAGCTTAAATCATTTACGATGAGTCAAAAAATTAGAATTAAACTTAAATCGTACGACCACAATTTGGTAGATCGCTCTGCTGAGAAAATTGTGAAAACCGTAAAGTCAACCGGTGCTGTGGTAACAGGTCCAATCCCGTTACCAACACACAAAAAGCTTTTTACGGTGTTGCGTTCGCCACACGTTAATAAAAAATCGCGTGAGCAGTTTCAGCTAAGCTCGTACAAGCGTTTGTTGGATATTTATAGTTCTTCATCTAAGACCATTGATGCTTTGATGAAGTTAGAGTTGCCTAGCGGCGTAGAAGTAGAAATTAAAGTATAACACCCAAAGGGAGTAAACATTTCAGATTATGTCTGGTTTAATAGGTAGAAAAATTGGTATGACGAGCATCTTTGACGAGAATGGGAAGAATCTTCCCTGTACCGTTATTGAAGCGGGTCCATGCGTGGTAACTCAAGTTCGTACCAAAGAAATTGACGGCTACGATGCATTACAGTTAGGTTTTGATGACAAAGCAGAACGAAATGTAACAAAAGCAGCAAGCGGTCATTTCAAAAAAGCAAGCACTGCGCCAAAGCGTAAGCTTGTAGAATTTCAAGGATTTGAAGAGGAGTATAATCTTGGTGATACCATTTCGGTTGATCATTTTACTGCGGGAGAGTTTGTGGATATCACAGGTACTTCTAAAGGAAAAGGATTTCAAGGTGTTGTAAAACGACACGGATTTGGTGGTGTTGGCCAAGCCACACACGGTCAGCATAACCGTCTACGTGCTCCAGGTTCTATTGGAGCTGCTTCATATCCAGCACGTGTATTCAAGGGCATGCGCATGGCTGGACAGATGGGGAACGAAAAAGTAACCGTACAAAATTTACGTGTGCTTAAAGTAGTTCCTGAGAAAAACTTAATTGTGGTTAAAGGGTGTGTGCCTGGTCACAAAAATGCGTTCATTTTAATTCGTAAGTAATGAAAGTAGCAGTAGTTGATATTAACGGAAAAGATACTGGACGCACGGTTGCGCTAGACAAGTCTATTTTTGGTGTTGAGCCTAACGAGCATGCCGTTTATTTGGATGTAAAGCAATATTTAGCACACCAGCGTCAAGGAACACACAAGGCGAAAGAACGCGCTGAGATTGTAGGAAGTACGCGAAAGATTAAGAAACAAAAAGGAACAGGTACTGCTCGTGCGGGTAGTATTAAAAACCCGTTATTTCGTGGTGGTGGACGTGTGTTTGGACCTCGTGTTCGGTCATACAACCAAAAGGTGAATAAGAACGTGAAACGTTTAGCACGTAAATCTGCCTTTAGCCTGAAAGCAAAACAAAAAAGCATTACGGTTGTCGAAGACTTCCAGTTTGATGCACCAAAAACAAAATCGTTCCAAGCGGCACTAAGTGCATTGGGAGTTGCCGATAAAAAATCACTTTGGGTTTTGGGTTCACCTAACCAAAATGTGTATTTGTCAGGTAGAAACCTTACTTCCACCGAAGTGCTAACAAACGATGAGTTGAATACATACAAAATTATGAATGCGCAGCATTTGGTTCTTGCAGAAAGTGCCGTAGCTGCCATTGAAGCTAATCTGAGTAAATAATACACGATGAGTATTTTGCTAAAACCCATAATTACCGAAAAAGCAACCCGCGAAAGCGAGTTGCGCAATCGTTATACGTTTTTGGTAAACCCAAAAGCAAATAAGGTTGAAATTAAAAAAGCGGTTGAGGCTGCTTACGGTGTAACCGTAGAAAAAGTGCGTACACTTAACTACGGACCAGAAAGACGATCACGCTATACCAAAAATGGTATTCAGCATTCGAAGACCAACGCTACCAAACGCGCAGTTGTGGAAGTAGCTGAGGGAGAAAACATTGATTTTTACAGTAATTTATAATTAGATAGGATGTCAGTTAGAAAACTTAAACCTATAACTCCTGGACAGCGCGGTAGAGTAGTAAATGGAAACGACGCCATTACTACTGATAAGCCGGAGAAAAGCTTGCTTACTCCGAAAAAACGTTCAGGTGGTCGTAACAACAGCGGTCGCATGACGTCTCGCTACATTGGTGGTGGACACAAAAAACGCTACCGTATTATCGATTTTAAGCGCAACCGTTTTGACGCTCCTGCTGAAGTTAAAACTATTGAGTATGATCCTAATCGATCTGCTTTTATTGCCCTTACGCAGTTTGCCGATGGCGAAAAGCGTTACATCATTGCCCAGGCTGGACTTAAGGTTGGCCAAGAAGTGGTTTCTGGTGAAAAAGTACAACCCGAGATTGGAAATGCGATGCCATTGGCAAACATTCCGTTGGGTACTATTATTTCCTGTATTGAGCTTCACCCAGAACAAGGGGCAACTATTGCCCGTAGTGCAGGGGCATTTGCGCAGCTTATGGCTCGTGATGGAAAGTTCGCAACAATCAAATTACCATCTGGTGAAACACGTATGATTTTAACAACATGTTTGGCTACGATTGGTACTGTTTCAAATTCGGATCACCAGCTAGTGGTTTCTGGAAAGGCGGGCCGCAGCCGTTGGTTAGGTCGTCGTCCAAGAACGCGCCCTGTTGTGATGAACCCAGTAGATCACCCAATGGGTGGTGGTGAAGGACGTGCCTCAGGAGGACATCCGCGTTCGCGTAATGGCATTCCTGCAAAAGGATACCGTACCCGTAATAAGAACAAGGCGTCTAACAAGTACATAATTGAACGTAGAAAAAAATAAGCAATGGCTAGATCACTAAAAAAAGGACCTTACGTACACCATAGCTTGGTAAAAAAAGTACAAGCAAATTCTGATTCAGGTAAAAAAGCTGTAATCAAAACTTGGTCACGTGCCTCTATGATTATACCCGATTTTGTTGGTCAAACTATTGCCGTACACAACGGTCGTCAGTTTGTACCTGTATACATAACCGAGAACATGGTGGGGCATAAGCTTGGTGAGTTTTCACCAACCCGCTCGTTTCGTGGTCATGCTGGAGCAAAAAATAAAGGAAAAAAATAAGCCATGGGAGTTCGTAAAAGAGAAACTGCAGCACAGCTAAAAGAAAGCCGAAAGCATATTGCTTTTGCAAAGCTAAACGATTGCCCAACATCGCCACGTAAAATGCGCCTTATGGCAGATTTGATTCGTGGGGAAGGCGTAGAAAAGGCGTTGTCTATTTTGCGTTTTAGCGCAAAAGAATCATCTCGTCGTTTAGAGAAACTATTACTATCGGCTATTGCCAACTGGCAAGCCAAAAACGAAGACGCTGACGTTGAAAAGGCAGGTCTTTATGTAAAAGAAATCCGAGTGGATGGTGGTACCATGCTTAAGCGCTTGCGTCCCGCTCCACAAGGAAGAGGTCATCGAATTAGAAAACGCTCAAACCACGTGACACTCGTGCTAGGAGCTAAAGATAACGCGCAAAGCTAACACCGAATATGGGACAGAAAACAAATCCAATAGGAAATAGATTAGGGATCATCCGCGGATGGGAGTCTAACTGGTACGGAGGCAACGACTATGGCGATAAACTAGCCGAAGACGACAAAATCCGTCGCTATGTACATGCACGTCTTGCTAAAGCAAGCGTTTCGCGTGTGATTATTGAGCGCACGCTCAAACTTGTTACCATCACCATTACAACAGCTCGCCCGGGAATTATTATTGGTAAAGGTGGTCAAGAAGTAGATAAGCTAAAAGAAGAGCTTAAAAAGATTACGAGCAAAGAAGTTCAATTGAACATTTTTGAAATCAAGCGTCCAGAGCTTGAAGCACAACTAGTTGGAGCAAGTGTTGCACGTCAGATTGAAAGTCGTATTTCATATCGTCGTGCCATTAAAATGGCTATTGCTGCTGCAATGCGTATGAACGCAGAAGGGATTAAAATTCAAATTTCAGGTCGTCTAAACGGGGCTGAGATGGCACGTTCCGAAAGTTATAAAGATGGACGTATTCCATTATCGACATTCCGTGCAGATATTGATTATGCACTTGTAGAAGCTCATACTACCTACGGTCGTTTGGGTATCAAAGTGTGGATTATGAAAGGTGAAGTTTATGGTAAGCGCGAACTATCTCCACTAGTGGGTATGAGTTTGGGTGCTGCTAAAGGAAAAAATGAAAAACGCGGAGGACGTAATCCTCGTCGTAGAAAATAAAGTTTAGGTCATGTTACAACCGAAAAGAACAAAACACCGTAAAATGCAGAAAGGCCGCATGAAAGGCCTATCGCAGCGCGGACACGAATTATCGAATGGGATGTTTGGTATCAAGGCACTTGACTCCAAGTTTATCACTTCACGCCAGATTGAAGCTGCGCGTATTGCAGCCACACGATACATGAAACGTGAAGGACAGTTGTGGATTAAAATTTTCCCGGATAAGCCTATTACTAAAAAACCTCTTGAGGTTCGTATGGGTAAAGGAAAGGGAGCTCTAGATCATTATGTAGCTGTAGTAAAGCCAGGTCGGATTATGTTTGAGATTTCAGGCGTGCCAATTGATGTTGCTAAAGAAGCATTGCGATTAGCAGCCCAAAAACTACCAGTTAAAACAAAGTTTATTATTGCTCGCGATTTCGAAGCATAAGCATTAGGTATGAAACAGACAGAGATTAATGAATTATCGGTAGAAGAGCTTAATGAAAAGCTTACAGCATTTCAAAAAAGCTACGAAAGTGCTCGTGCAACGCACGCCCTGTCTCCATTAGAGAATCCAATCTCTATACGTGAGCAGCGAAGAACCATTGCACGTATTAAAACAGCATTAACAAAACGAAATTTAGAACAAGCGTAATATGGAAACTAGAAATTTACGTAAAGAACGCATCGGGGTTGTGACAAGCAACAAAATGCAAAAATCTATTGTAGTATCCGAAGTAAAACGCGTGAAACATCCCATGTACGGAAAGTTCGTTTTGAAAACGAAAAAGTACGTAGCACACGATGAAACAAACGATTGCAATATCGGAGATACAGTAAAAATTATGGAAACACGCCCAATGAGCGCATCAAAGTGCTGGCGTTTGGTTGAAATTATTGAAAGAGCAAAGTAATGTTACAACAAGAATCAAGACTTAGAGTTGCCGACAATACAGGCGCCAAAGAAGTGCTTACCATCCGCGTTTTAGGTGGTACAAAGCGCAGGTATGCGTCTATTGGAGATAAGATTGTGGTTACGGTAAAAGAAGCCACACCTAACGGCTCGATTAAAAAAGGACAAGTGTCCACTGCAGTTGTAGTGCGCACTAAAAAAGAAATTCGCCGTCCCGATGGATCATATATTCGTTTTGACGAGAATGCTTGTGTGCTGTTAGATGCACAAGGCGAAATGCGCGGTACACGTGTATTTGGTCCTGTAGCGCGTGAGCTGCGAGATCGTAAGTTTATGAAAATAATTTCCTTAGCTCCTGAAGTATTATAATTATGAGTAAGATAAAATTTAAATCTGGAGATAAAGTACGTGTGATTGCTGGCGATCATAAGGGTACTGAGGGTGAAATTGTTTCACTACTTCGCGAAAAGAACAAAGCAATTGTTTCCGGTGTAAACGTAGTTAAGCGTCACACCAAACCCAATGCAGAAAATCCTCAAGGAGGCATTGTTGAAAAAGAAGCGCCCATTGCTATTTCAAATCTTTCATTAATCACTGCTGACGGTCAAACAACTCGTGTTGGATATCGTATGGAAGAGGGAAAGAAAGTACGTGTGGCACGTAAAACTAATGAAGCTATTTAAGATGAGTTACCAACCAAGACTTAAAACCGAATACAAAGAGCGAGTGACACCTCGACTTTCTGAGGAGTTTGGATACAAGAATGTAATGCAAGTACCAAAACTTCAAAAAATTGTGCTGAGCCGTGGCGTTGGTGCTGCTGTTGCGGATAAAAAATTAGTAGATCATGCAGTAGATGAGCTAACCATGATTTCGGGTCAAAAAGCATTACCAACGCTTTCCAAAAAAGACGTGGCAACATTTAAACTACGTAAGGGAATGCCCATTGGAGCTAAAGTTACGTTGCGAGGCGATAAAATGTATGAGTTCTTTGACCGATTGGTTACAGCTGCACTCCCACGTGTACGTGATTTCCAGGGGGTAAAAGCCGATGGCTTTGATGGTCGTGGTAACTATAACCTTGGAATCCAAGAACAAATTATTTTTCCTGAGATAGACATCGATAAAGTACATAAAATTTCGGGTATGGATATCACGTTTGTTACCTCAGCGAATACAGATAAAGAAGCAAAATCATTGTTGAACGAATTGGGCATGCCCTTTAAGAAAAACTAGTATGGCAAAAGAATCAATGAAGGCCCGTGAGGTCAAAAGAGCAAAACTTACAGCCAAATACGCTGAGAAGCGTGCTGCACTAAAAGCAGCTGGAGATTATGAGGCCTTGCAAAAATTACCAAAAAATGCATCGCCGGTGCGCACGCACAACCGTTGCAAATTAACAGGTCGTCCAAAAGGATATATGCGTCAGTTTGGTCTTTCACGCGTGATGTTCCGTGAAATGGCAAACAAAGGACTTATCCCTGGAGTTAAAAAAGCTAGCTGGTAAACGAATAATATTATGAATACAGATCCAATTGCAGATTATCTAACGCGCATTCGAAACGCTAATAGCGCTGGTCACCGTGTGGTTTCAGTTCCTGCCTCGAACTTGAAGTTAGAAATTACCAAAATTTTATTTGACCAAGGATATATCCTTAGTTATAAAAAAGAAGACGATACGGTACAAGGGAGTATCAAAATTGCTTTGAAATATGACCGTCTTACAAAAGAGCCTGTTATTAAAAAATTAGAACGCATCAGTACACCAGGATTACGTAAGTATGTTGCAACCAATGAAGTACCACGCGTACTGAATGGATTGGGAACTGCAATCGTTTCTACGTCTCACGGGGTAATGACGGGTAAACAAGCAAAAAAAGAAAATGTAGGTGGAGAAGTACTTTGTTACGTTCACTAAACCTTAAAGAATCGAATTATGTCACGAATTGGTAATAATCCTATAGCACTTCCAGACGGCGTCACGGTTGACATTCAACCCGGTGTGATTACCGTAAAAGGAAAATTAGGCGAGCTTTCACAGTCTTACGACTCCGTAACTATTGCGCAAGAAGATTGTCAGTTGGTTGTTTCACGAACCTCTGAAAGCAAGTCTCACAAAGCGAAACACGGTTTGTATCGTGCGCTTATCTCCAATATGATTCAGGGAGTTTCTGTTGGATTTACGAAAGAATTGGAATTGGTAGGAGTTGGATACCGCGCCTCGAATCAAGGTCAAAAACTAGATCTTGCACTTGGTTTCTCACACAACATTGTGTTTGAATTGCCTATTGAAGTTAAGTTAGAAACGATATCTGAAAAAGGTAAAAACCCAGTCATCAAACTAAGCTCTCATGACAATCAATTGGTCGGTTCTATTGCGGCGAAAATTCGTTCGTTCCGTAAGCCAGAACCTTACAAAGGAAAAGGAGTCAAGTTTGTAGGTGAAGAAATTAGAAGAAAAGCAGGGAAATCTGCATAATAAGTAGGGATATGAAAATGAATAAAACCCAACGAAGACAACGCATTCAAAAGCGCTATCGCAATACCGTACTTGGTAGTGCTGACATGCCGCGTATGTCTATTTTTAGAAGTAATAAAGAAATTTATGCGCAGATTGTAAACGATGAAACAGGCGTTACGCTTGCTTCTGTCTCATCAAGAGACAAAGTGTTTGCTGAGCATAGCGGAACAAAATCAGAGCTTGCCCAAAAAGTAGGGAAAGCCATTGGGGAAAAAGCACTTGCTGCTGGTATTTCTGCCATTCGTTTTGACCGCGGAGGATATTTGTATCACGGACGTGTAAAGTCACTTGCTGATGGCGCACGCGAAGCAGGATTAAACTTTTAAGTATGTATCAAGATTATAAAAATGTAGAATTTGTAAAGCCAGGGGGTCTTGACCTTAAAGATCGGTTGGTTGGTGTTCAACGTGTAACCAAAGTAACTAAAGGTGGACGTGCTTTTGGATTCTCTGCTATCGTGGTAGTAGGTGATGAAAATGGTGTTGTTGGTCAAGGACTTGGGAAATCTAAAGAGGTTTCTGAGGCCATCTCAAAAGCTGTTGAAGACGCAAAAAAGAATTTGGTTCGTATTCCTATCAATAATGGGACTATACCACACCAACAAAAAGGTAAGTATGGCGGAGCACGCGTTTATATCCAACCTGCATCTGAGGGTACTGGAGTAATTGCTGGTGGCGCCGTTCGTGCGGTACTCGAAGCAGTTGGTGTTCACAATGTACTTTCAAAATCTCAAGGTTCTTCCAACCCGCATAATGTGGTAAAGGCAACCTTTGATGCACTGCTGCAATTGCGTGACGCTAATACTGTAGCCAAGCAACGTGGAATTTCACTTGATAAAGTTTTTAACGGATAAGGACATGGCAAAGATTAAAGTTACACAAGTAAAAAGTTACATCAAGCGTCCGGAAGATCAAAAACGTACGCTTGCAGCTCTTGGCTTACATCGTATTGGTCAGGTTGCAGAGCACGACGACACAGCCGTAATTCAAGGCATGATTAACAAAGTAAAACATTTGGTAACCGTCCAAAACGCATAATATGGAATTAGGAAACTTAAAGCCAGCAAAAGGCGCAGTAAAAGGCGGAAGCAAACGCTTAGGAAGAGGACAAGGTTCTGGAACGGGTGGTACGGCTTCACGCGGTCACAAAGGGGCAAAATCACGCTCTGGTTACTCGAAAAAAATTGGTTTTGAAGGAGGACAAATGCCACTTCAACGCCGTGTGCCAAAATTTGGATTCACCAACATTAACCGTAAAGAATATGCGGGAATCAACTTGGATAAACTCCAAGCACTTGTTGATGGAAAGAAAATTAAGTCTACTTTAGACGTTGAAACGATGATTTCATTACGCTTAGTTGGTAAGAATGACTTGGTTAAAATTTTAGGTCGCGGAGAATTAACGTCTAAACTAAAAGTAAGTGCCCACAAATTTACGGCATCAGCAAAAGCGGCTATTGAGGCTGCTGGAGGTGAGGCTATCACGCTGTAACAAATGAAACGATTTTTAGAAGTCATATCGAGTATTTGGAAAATAGAGGAGCTTAAAACCCGTATTGGGATTACGCTAGGATTACTAGTTGTGTATCGTATTGGTGCGCAAGTAGTGCTTCCCGGAATTGATCCTGTACAACTATCTGAACTCTCCAGCAGAACTGGTGGTGGTGGATTACTTGGTGTATTGAATATGTTCACAGGAGGTGCTTTTGCAAACGCTTCTGTATTCGCTTTGGGAATCATGCCTTATATCTCAGCTTCTATCGTTGTGCAACTTATGGGTATTGCTATTCCCTATTTGCAAAAATTACAGAAAGAAGGAGAAAGTGGACGTCGTAGAATCAATCAGATTACGCGTTGGCTTACGATTGCTATTTGTGTATTCCAAGCACCAGCTTACTTGTACTCACTAAGCGCATTAGGAGTTCCAGAGTCTGCATTTATCCTTGGAAAAGGAATTGGGTTTATGGTACCTTCAGTAATTATTCTTGTCACAGGAACGGTTTTTGCTATGTGGTTGGGAGAAAAAATTACAGATAAAGGAATTGGGAACGGTATCTCGCTATTGATCACAGTAGGTATTGTGGCGACCCTTCCTATGTCATTTGCACAGGAATTTGTTTCTAGAGTAACAGAAAACAACGGTGGTCCTATTGTTATTTTAATCGAGACCATTGTTTGGATTGCGATTAATGCTATTTGTATTTTACTGGTTATGGCAGTGCGTCAAATTCCAGTACAATATGCACGAAGAACGGCTTCAGGAGGAATCGATAAAAATCAAATCGGATCTCGTCAATACATTCCACTTAAACTTAATGCATCAGGCGTAATGCCTATTATTTTTGCACAGGCACTTATGTTTGCTCCTGCGGCTCTTGGTCGTTTGGCAGGCGATAGTACGGTAGGCCAGTGGTTGCAAGCTTCATTCTCAGACATTTTTGGGCTGTGGTACAACATATTGTTTGCAGTACTCATTATTGTATTTACTTATTTTTATACAGCTATCACGGTGCCTACAAACAAGATGGCAGACGATTTAAAACGAAGCGGTGGTTTTGTTCCAGGTGTTCGCCCAGGAACTGAGACAGCTGATTTTTTAGACCGCATTATGTCACAGATTACTTTCCCCGGGTCGTTATTTTTGGCGGCTGTGGCGGTGTTACCTGCTGTTGTATATCATTTGTTTGGGATGCAACAAGGTTGGGCATTATTTTATGGTGGAACTTCGCTCCTTATTATGGTAGGCGTCGCAATTGACACCATTCAGCAAATTAACGCCTATTTGCTTAACCGTCATTATGATGGATTAATGAAAACAGGGAGTAAACGTAAAACGGCAGGAATTTAATGGCAAAGCAAGCAGCAATAGAGCAAGACGGCCAAATCATCGAGGCACTTTCGAACGCCATGTTTCGCGTGGAGTTAGAAAATGGACATGTGGTAACGGCACACATTTCGGGCAAAATGCGTATGCATTACATCAAGCTATTACCTGGAGATAAAGTAAAACTGGAGATGTCTCCTTACGATTTGACTAAGGCACGCATCACCTACAGATATTAAAATATGAAAGTTAGAGCATCACTTAAAAAAAGAAGCGCCGACTGCAAGATTGTACGTCGCAAGGGACGCTTATACGTAATCAACAAAAAGAACCCTAGGTTCAAACAAAGACAAGGATAATTATGGCTAGAATTTCTGGAGTAGATATTCCCAAACAAAAAAGAGGCGTTATATCGCTCACCTATATATATGGGGTTGGACGCAGCCGTGCTAAGGAGATTTTAGCAACTGCTGGTGTTGATGAAAGCAAAAAAGTACATGAGTGGAACGACGATGAAATCGGTCGCATTCGTGATGCAGTTTCTTCGTTTAAGATAGAGGGAGAACTGCGCTCTGAGACGCAATTGAATATCAAACGTTTGATGGACATCGGTTCGTTTAGAGGAATCCGCCACCGTGTTGGACTTCCCCTGCGTGGACAACGTACCAAAAACAATTCGCGTACGCGAAAAGGAAAACGTAAGACAGTTGCTAACAAGAAGAAAGTAACGAAATAAAGCATAACACATGGCTAAATCAAGTTCAAAAAAGCGTAAAGTTGTGGTGGAAGCCTTTGGCGAAGCCCATATTAACGCATCGTTTAACAACATTATCGTATCGCTAACCAATAATAAAGGCGAAGTGATTTCATGGTCTTCTGCCGGTAAAATGGGTTTTAGAGGATCTAAGAAAAACACACCTTATGCGGCACAACTTGCTGCTGAAGATGCTGCTAAAGTAGCCCAGGAAGCTGGACTACGAAAAGTAAAGGTATTTGTGAAAGGGCCTGGTAATGGACGTGAGTCTGCTATTCGTACCCTTCACAACGGTGGCATTGAAGTTACCGAAATTGTTGACGTGACGCCTATGCCGCACAACGGATGTCGTCCTCCTAAAAGACGTAGAGTTTAATATTAATCCCGCTGGCGAAGGATAGACCTTAATTCCCAGCACAAATTTTTAACTATGGCAAGATATACTGGTCCTAAGACAAAAATCGCACGGAAGTTTGGCGAAGCCATTTTCGGTGATGATAAGTCTTTCGAAAAACGTAATTATCCTCCAGGACAGCACGGAAATAACCGTCGCAGACCTAAAAAATCGGAATATGCAATCCAGTTAATGGAAAAGCAAAAAGCAAAATTTACCT
>ERZ802821.284-NODE-284-length-29006-cov-18.9094_pt1 | contig 29006 bp, 29 predicted proteins | sample MGYA00345648_ERZ802821 | MGnify/ENA primary metagenome ERZ802821 (study PRJEB30503, sample SAMEA104212357) | marine metagenome | biome: Westerlies Biome; feature: [SRF] surface water layer (ENVO:00010504) within the epipelagic zone...; material: water... | reverse complement strand
CTGTGGTAAATGTTTTTGAGGTGATAATAAACAGCGTTTTCTGCGGCGTGCATTTACCCAGCGCATCATGCAAATCGGTAGGACAGATATTGCCAACAAAATAACAATCCGGCCCATCATGATAGCCAGCCAGCGCCTCGGTGACCATTTTCGGGCCTAAATCCGACCCGCCGGTACCAAGATTAACAACCGCTGTAATATCGGCATTGCTGCGCACGGCCTCGGCAAAATCTGCGCATTTTTTATAATCGGCAGTATTTTGATGCTCTGGCCGCCGAGATTCCGGATGCTGTACCGGTCGATTTTCGGTGGTGTTTATTGACGCTCCACAAAACATCTGATCAATGCGCTGCCGCAGCTTGCATGCATTAGCAAGATCAAACAGACATGCCAGCGCATCATCATCTAGCGGCTGACGAGTGCAGTCCACGGTTAAATCATCAAATTCGTAAATGAAACGATTCCTGTTTGGCATTTGCATCAGGCTAGACAAGCTGGTTGCCAAGACGCGCCGCGCCGCATTGTTCAGCGCGTGATCAATTTGACTGAATTTTTCATTTTGCATCAGCTACATCTCGAGCCTGATCATTGGCCAAGCAAATTTCTTGCATTAAAATGCCCGGGCAGATTTAAAAATATCAGGCATGACAATTAGCATGACTCTGCAAAATAAAAAAACGTAATCAAAGGGTAATGCTGCTTATTTTTTTGAGCCTAGCCGAATGAGACAGAAAAGGCGAGATAACGTCAATACTTTTGATATTCACAAGAACTTTAATTAAGGCATTGCTTATCGTAGCAGTTGCGTCAACAGTTCTTTTGACTGATTGGCGGTCGAAAGCATTTGATTAGATGATTGGGCTAATATCTGCTGCTTAGCTAGGTTTGCTGACTCTAGCGCAAAATCTGCGTCGATGACCCGACCAATGGCGACCTCGGTTTTAATCGCAGCTGAGCTCAAATTATTTATTGATGATAGCATCCTATTAATTGACGCCCCTATGATGGCTCTCTGTTCGTTCATCGTCTGTAAAATGGACAATGTAGTATCAAATGTGAGCGCTGCATTGGCTTGTGTTGTCACATCGACAAATGTCGGCAACATGGTTGATAGTGTAGCTCCGGGGGTAACAGCTATGGTAAAATTATCTGTCGCATTGGCCCCAACTTGAATTGTGTAGGTTGCCGTAACACCATCGGTTCCATTAACTATATCAAGATCATTAAAGCGAGTATTGGCTGCAACCATCTGAAATTGTGCCACTAATTGATCCGCTTCAAGTTGTGCAAGCGCTCTATCATCATCAGAGTAGGTGCCATTCGCCATCTGAACACCCAGCTCTTTAATGCGATGTGTTATGTTGGCAAATTGTTCAACCGCGGCCTCTTGCAAGTTTAGAAGCGACAGTGCATCAGCTGCGGTTTTAATTGCAGCCTTTTGGCCCATCAGTTGGGCATTCATTTTCATAAAAACGGCAGCACCAGCGGCATCATCAGCTCCAGAGTTTAACCTTTTGCCAGATGAGAGACGTAACGCAGCATCGTCAACCTTGCTTGTGGCAATTTGTCCTGCAAGTCGTGCCTTTAACGCCGATACATTTGTATTGATTACTGTCATCTTGCCAATTGCGTTGTGGATAGCCTTAACTTTTTAACGTCAGCGATCACAGAAAGTTAAATTAAAAGGTACAATAATCTATCTTGGCGTGGACTGCTGCTGTGGTTAATCTGCAGAAATTAACTCAGGAAAGTTTCGAAATGACGCATCAACGTATTCGCAAATTCAACACAAAAGACACCTACCCCGAACAAAATCTTGATAATGATCTATGCCAGGCCGTCGTAACAAAAGCCGGGCGGACTGTCTGGATGCGCGGGCAGTGCCCGCAGAACCTTGATGATGCCAGAAATATCGAAAGCCATGATCCGGCAGAGCAAACCCATAAGGTGATGCAGAATATCCGCCAGCTGATCGAGGAAGCTGGCGGCGATATGTCCCATCTTGTAAAACTTGTCGTCTATATCACCGATGTGCGCCACCGCGAGGCGGTTTATCGGACAATGGGCGCCTATATCAAAGGCGTTTATCCGGTATCCACCGGACTGGTGGTACAGGCGCTCGCCCGCCCTGACTGGCTGGTAGAAATTGATGCCACTGCGGTGATCCCCGACACGGATGAAGCATGACCTTTTCGATTGTTGCCAGATGCGCTGAGCGCGGACAGTTTGGCATGGCGGTGTCATCATCCTCGCCGGCGGTAGCGGCGCGCTGTGCCTATGCGCGTGCTGGCGTTGGTGCGGTTGCCAGCCAGAATGTGACTGACCCGCGGCTTGGCCCCGGCACACTTGATGCCATGGCAGCCGGCATGGATGCCAAAACCGCCATTGCCAGCGTCATCGCTGCGGCTGATCATACAGAATTTCGTCAATTACTGGCGGTCGACAGCACCGGCCAGACAGAAATTTTTTCCGGCACAAAAACGCTTGGGATACATGCAGAACATCACAGTCACAATGCCGCGGCGGCGGGCAATCTGCTGGCCAACACAACCATTCCGGACGCTATGGTTGCGGCGTTTCATGCGGCCGGCGGGCATCTTGGCGACCGGCTTATTGCCGCCATGCAGGCAGGGCTGGCGGCGGGTGGCGAGGCCGGCGATCTGCATTCGGCCGGGCTGCTGATTGTTGACCAACAGCAATGGCCACTGGTCGATCTGCGTTGTGACTGGACCACAGATTGTCCGATCACGGCGGTGGCGTCCGCTTGGGATATCTATAAACCGCAAATGGATGATTATCTCACCCGCGCGCTGAACCCAGCCTCGGCACCAAGCTATGCTGTTCCCGGTGATCAGTGATGCTTTACCCTAGCTGTTCAGACCAGTCGCAAGCCTGTCAACAAGCGACGCCAGCATCGCATCACAGCTGTCAAGCTGTGCCAGCGTTACAAATTCATCGGCTTTATGTCCCTGTTCCATTGAGCCCGGCCCACACACCACGGCAGGTATGCCAAGCCGCTGCGAAAACAGCCCGCCTTCGGTGCCAAAGGCAACCTTAATGCGTTCATCGCGGCCGGTCAGTTCGGCGACCATCGCCACCACCGCCTCATCCAGCGATGTTTCAAGCCCGGGATAGCTGTTAATCACTTTAAACACAATATCCGCTTCGGCGGCACGCTTGCGCGCCACCGCAATCACCGGCGCAATGGCCCGGCGCAGTCGGTGCAGAATCGCTTCAGGGTCATCCGCCGCCAGATTGCGTATTTCAAAAGTCACGACAGCATGATCAGGCACAATATTGAGCGCGACACCGCTGGTGATCAGCCCGGCATGAAGCGTTGTATAGGGAATGTCATAAGCGCTGTCCTGTGCTCCGTCGGTGACCATATCATCCTGCAGATGCCTGATTTGGGCAATCAGATCACAGGCCAGATGAATCGCATTCACCGCCTGCGGGGCAAGCGCCGAATGCGCGGCACTGCCGACGCACGCCGCCTCGATAGCTGTTTTACCCTTATGACCTGTGGCGATCGCCATCGCCGTTGGCTCGCCAACAATGCACATGGCTGGCTTTACCGGCGCTGCGGCAAGCATGTCGATCAGCGACCGTACCCCGACACAGCCAATTTCCTCGTCATAAGACAATGCCAGATGCAAAGGTGTTTGCAGCGGTGTTTGCAAATGTCGTTGCGCCGCAATGCCGGCGCATGACAGCGCCGCCGCCACAAAGCCTTTCATATCGGCAGTGCCGCGTCCATAGACCCGCCCGGATTCAACCACAGCTTCAAATGGCGGCTTTGTCCAGAGCTGGCCATCAACCGGCACCACATCTGTGTGACCCGACAGCATCACACCCGGCACCATGTCCGGGCCAATGGTCGCATAAAGATTGGCTTTATCGCCACTATCGGCAGCGATGATTTCGACCACCGCACCAATTGATCTGAGATAATCGGCGCAATACTCAATCAGCGCCCGGTTGGGATCGCGGCTCACCGTTGGAAAAGCGATAAGATCGCGCAAAAAAGATAATGTGCTGCGCTGATCGGTCATCGCGGCATGCCATTACGTTTGACAATATGCGCGGCAAGCATCGCGGCATCTTCCCAAACCCCCCAGATGAAAGATGACCCGCGCATGGTCAGCCAGGGCAGCCCCAGAAAATAGATGCCCGGCTCGGCGGCGATACCATTTTGGTGGCGTGGGCGGCCATCCGCATCCAGCGCATTGACCTGTAGCCAGCCAAAATCCTGACGATAGCCTGTTGCCCAAATGATGCTGGAGATATCGGCAGCCGCCAGATCGAGCTGTCGCAATGGCTGTGTCACACAGGCCGGGTCTGGGCCAATGATTTTTGCCTCAGGTTCTTCCGGCACATTTAGGCCCTCACGCGCCACATAGGCATCAGCCTCGTCAAGAAGCGCAAGATAATTGGCATCACCATCACGAATATTGCGGCCAAGATCATCAGCAAACTGCAGAACGCCATCTTCATAGGCCGTCGCCATCCCCAGCAAAGTCATGCCACGTTCGGCGAACTGCCTGAAATCAACCGTCCTGCCGCCATACGCGCCGCTCACCGCAATGGTGACATGCGCCTTTCCGGCTGGCGGCGTCTTCATCTGCCATTTGCCAAGAACCCCCAGCCACCAGACAAAATCCTTGCCGCGATAGCGCCGTGGCGGCCGTTCATGCGGGCCGATCGCCAGATATACCCGTCGCCCAGCCCGAAGCAGCTCATCAGCAATCTGCGCACCAGAAGAGCCGGCGCCAATCACCAGCACCGCCCCATCACGCAATTGCTGCGGGTTGCGATATTCAGACGAATGCATTTGATGTATCGCATCATCTTGCGGCACCAGCGGCGGCATCACAGGCGTCTGAAACGGGCCGGTGGCCGCAACCACATTTTCCGCCATGATCTGCCCGGAATTTGTCTCAACAAGAAAGCCACCATCGCTGTGGCGGGTGACTGCGCTGACCTCTATCCCGCATCGCACTGGAGCCTTCACCGCATCGGCAAAATGTTCAAAATAGCTGACAATTTCTTCACGTGTGGCAAAATCATCGCCGCTGATATCAGCAAATTCCTGCACCGGAAACCGGTCATGCCAAGCTGGCCCATTGGCAACAAGACTATCCCATCTGGCGGTGCGCCAGCGTTCCACAAGCCGGTGCTTTTCCAGTATGATATGGCTGATGTTATGCGTGGTGAGATGTGCGCTCATCGCAAGACCAGCCTGACCAGCGCCAACAATAACTGTATTGGTTTGTTCCGGATTACCCTGCATCGAATACGCCCCAGCTCGATTGCCTCAGCCCGATTGCTGCTGATCAAAAAATGATGCGCCTTTGGGCAGCTCGGGCATATCAATATCATAATTGACAGCCCGGACACGGCGTTGATCTTTGCCCCGAACAACAAGCCCCTGATCCTGTGTAGGAACTGGCGAGGGTGAAAAGGGAACCGCATCAGCCGCCGCATAAACACAAATGTAAAGCGTCCGCGGGGCGGTCGAATGATTCGGCGCAGAGCCATGCAGGAGCCGCGTATGCATCAGACAAACGCTGCCGGCTTTGGCGGTGCAAATAACGCGGTTTTCAAGCGCCCTGGCGGTGACCTCGGCACTGACAGCACCGGTAAATTTGCCATCATGCCAGAGCGAATGGATCTCGCCTCTATGCGTTGCCGGCCAGACTTCCAGCGGGCCATTTTCAGCCGTCACGTCATCCACCATCAAAAGTGCTGTCACCAGGCTGTCATTGCTGTGCGGGGTAAAGGGAAAATCCTGATGCCATTTCACCGCTGTTGCTGCCCCCGGCAATTTCGAATTGATTTTCGTATGATGTAATTTCACATCCGGGCCGATCAGCGCGGCCACCATATCGGTCATGCGGCTATCAGCCATCACCTCAAAATAACTTTGCGACACTTCATGCGGCGCATTGACCCGGCGCAATGCCGGCCGGGCAGCGCAATGCCCGGGCTCCAGATCAAACCGCGCCTTGCCGTTGATGGTCTCGCCCCACCCGGTTTCATGCGCCCGGCTATCGGTAACCCAGCCGGCAAAATCATCACGCAATGACTGTAGCTGTGCTGGCGAAACAGCATTTTCGGCAATAACAAAGCCATTCGCATTGAAAAAATCAATCTGTTGCTTGGAAAGCATGGCATCACCTTCAGCAGAATACATATGATAGGCTATCATGCCAGCCTAGGCCGATCAGATGAAGCTGCAATATGTTTTATCGATGATGATCAAAAAAAGATAAACCCATGCCCATCGCCAGCCAGACAAAGCCAACACCCTGCAAAAGCCAAATAGCCTTCGAAAACCAAGTAGCCTGACACGGAGATATGATCATGTTACGCTGATGCCATGCTACGGTGGCGCTATGGGCGCTTTGCATCGCTGACCCGGATCCCGCCTTTTACTTTTATGTTGATTTCAAGGAAAGCACTGAAACCATGTCGGAATTATGTGATTTAACCGCGACCCAGCTGCGCCAGATGATTGGCCGCAAAGATATCTCACCCGTTGAACTGGTTGACGCCTGTATCGAACGGGTCGAAATGGTCGATCCACAGTTAAATGCCATGGTGACGAAAAGCTATGAGCGGGCGCGGGCCGAAGCCCGCGATGCGGAAAAATCGGTTCTTGACGGTGACGAGCTGGGCCTGCTGCATGGCCTGCCGGTTGGCATCAAGGATCTTGATGCCACTGCCGGCATCCGCACAACATCGGGATCACAGCTTTATGCTGACCATATACCAACACAGGATCAGGGCGTTGTCGCCAATATCCGCGGTGCTGGCGGCATCATTCTGGGCAAAACCAATACCCCCGAATTTGGCGCCGGTGCGAACACGCGCAATCTGGTTTTTGGGGCGACCGGTAACCCTTTTGATCCAGTCAAAACATGTGGTGGCTCATCTGGCGGGTCGGCGGTGGCGCTGGCTACCGGCATGGTGCCGCTGGCCAGCGGATCAGATTATGGCGGCAGTCTGCGCACACCGGCCAGCTTTTGCGGTGTTGTTGGCATACGCCCAAGCCCCGGGGTGGTTGCCGCTGAGGGTAATCCGGTTGGCCTGTTGCCATTTTCAGTTTTAGGGCCAATGGGCCGGACAGTTGATGATGCCTATCTGCTGTTGCAGGCGCAGGCCGGGCCAAACCCCTATGACCCGTTCGCCACCTCACCAATTGATGAATTGCATGCGCAACTTGAAATGGCCGACCTTGGCAGCATCCGCGCGATGCTAACGCCAGATCTTGGCATGGCAGCGATGTCCGGCGCCTACCGGAATATTTTTGCCGAGCGCACCGGGCTGTTCCGGCATCATTTTGCCGCGGCCATTGATGCCAGCCCTGATTTTACCGACGGAGATAACTGTTTTGAGGTTTTGCGCGGGGTGAATTTTGTCGCCGCCCATGGCGCCCGCGTGCGTCATCACCGTGACCGTCTCAGCCCGAATGTCGTCGATAATGTTGACCGCGGTCTGGCCTATAGTCTGGCTGATGTTGCCGAGGCGCATCTTCAGCAATCACGTATTGCGCGGTCATGGCTGGATCTGTTTGAAGATATAGATGTAGTGATCTGCCCGGCAACCTCGTCAACGCCATTCCCGCATGATCAATGGGCGGTCACGGAAATTGACGGCAACTCAATGGAAACCTATATGCGTTGGCTTGCCATCACCTATCTGCCAACAATGGCATTGGCCTGTGGCGCGGTGATCCCATGTGGATTGGATCATGCCGGCATGCCGTTTGGCATGCAGATTTTAAGCGCACCGGGAAATGACCGGCTGGTGGCCGAAGTTGCCAAAGCGCTGGAAATTGTGCTGGCTGACAATGCAGCAACCAAACGTCCCTTGCCTGATCTTGACAAACTTCAAAGCTAATAAGCGAAATTTTGTCATTTCGGTATCAGTGTCGAGGTAAGGATGCATAACCGCAAGCGCAGCTTTTATCGCAGCTTCGTTGATATGCAACAGCCAAAACCTCTTTGATCATCATCAAAAATGCAACCTAAGCGCAAGGCAACAAGGCGCCTGGCAATTGGTTTGGCTATGTCAGGCGCTCAACATATCCAATTTGGCTTTTGTTGCCGTCCATGAAGCAACCGAATAAGGCACCAAGCAGGTGAGTCCCATCTTAAGCCAACATTGCGGCGTCAAAGACCCGCTTACGATTAAATCACCGTGATTGATAAATGCCAGAATCGTTCCCACAAACAAAGCTGTCTTGACTGATCTTATGAAAATTTGCTTGCTCAGCCAGATGTCCAGTGCAACTTTAAAACCTGTCAAAAGTCTCTCCACAGAAAAAAAGAGTGATTATGTTTACCAAAATTTTTATCAGAACCTTCCCCTCAACTGAAGAGTGCGAGTTGTTTGAGTCAATCTTACAAACCCGCTGGCCTGAACTCATTGGCAAAGCAGAAGGCGTTCGCTTCACCGCATGGCGTAACCCACAAACACCCCATATTTCAACTGTTATCTGGGAATTTCCTGATGAAAAGGCACAACGCACAATTGAAAAACTGATAGAAGAGCATATCTCAAAATTCACAAAAACACTCTCACCCAAAACCATTACATTCTCCGGTGCAAGAAAAATGGAATTAAAGTCATAATACCGTTTGATCGGGCCGGAACTGGCCTGATCCTGCCTTATCTTACCTATCCGAGCGACAACCTCGCCAACGCACCCGCCTCAGTCACATATTTGCCAAAATTACATTTTTGTGAGTAAACTTATCTAGTAGCATGGTGCTTTGGGAGAGGACGTCATGTTTATACTAGTGTTGATCACCTGTGTGACCTTGCAAGGCCAGACCAATTGCCACGAATTTGAACGTGAAATGGCCTTCGTTAATCACGACTCTTGTATGATGGCCGCTGCCATGGAAAAAGGGCGCTATAATTCGCGGATGCAGCGGCGAAATTGGGCACGCTATAACTGGGAATGCAGAAATAGGTTAAGCGAAAAACCAATTTAAATTATTTTTTTGATGAAAATTCTGAGTGTTTCCACAGGATGATCTTGTATTTTTCAGCGTAGTTCACGGCCCTAAATAACCAGGAAAATAAGTATATTTTCGGAGATTTGGGCTGGTTTTGTATACCGAAAACCAAGACATATTTTGCAAGCACGGTGCATTTTTTGCATCGCTCTACACTGTTTTTGGCAGTGTTCATTCTCATCGTAATTTGCTGTTAGTTAGGTGCCCGCAACGTCCTCCCCCGAAGAAGCGCGGATTTTAAATAACCTTTAAATGACGAAAGAGAGTTTGAGATGAGAAAATTAGTTTTAGCAAGCGCCATGATGTGTGCTGCAGCCAGCCAAGCCGTGGCTGATATCAAAGTGGGTGTATTACACTCATTATCAGGCACCATGGCTATTTCAGAAACCACCCTTAAAGACACCATGCTAATGCTTATTGAAGAGCAGAATGCAAAGGGCGGCTTGCTTGGTGAAAAGCTGGTGCCTGTTGTTGTTGACCCGGCCTCCGACTGGCCATTATTTGCAGAAAAAGCCCGTGAATTGCTAACCGTGCATGACGTAGATGTAATGTTTGGCAACTGGACCTCTGTGTCACGCAAATCTGTATTGCCAGTTGTTGAAGAGCTGAATGGCTTGTTGTTTTACCCCGTACAGTATGAAGGGGAAGAAAGCTCGAAAAACGTGTTTTACACAGGGGCCGCCCCAAATCAGCAAGCCATCCCTGCAACCGACTATTACTTGGAAGAACTTGGTGTAGAGAAATTCGCGTTGCTAGGCACAGATTATGTGTATCCCCGCACAACAAATAAAATCCTTGAGCAATATCTGAAAGACAAGGGTATTGCAGTGTCAGATATCTTTGTGAATTACACCCCTTTTGGACATTCTGACTGGTCAAAGATTGTTGCCGACGTCGTTGCGCTTGGTGCTGATGGCAAAAAAGTTGGTGTGATTTCGACCATTAATGGTGATGCTAATGTTGGTTTCTACAAAGAGCTGGCCGCTGCCGGTGTGTCTGCAGATGATATTCCAGTTGTTGCATTCTCTGTCGGTGAAGAAGAATTATCCGGGCTTGATACGACAAATTTGGTTGGTCACCTTGCTGCCTGGAACTATTTCCAGTCGGCCGAGACAGATGCAAATTCGGCATTTATTGCGGCATGGAAAGCCAAGATGGGTGAAGAGCGTGTCACGAACGACCCGATGGAAGCACATTATATCGGCTTTAACATGTGGGTACAGGCGGTAAAAGACGCCGGCACAACAGATGTGGACAAAGTACGTGATGCCATGTACGGCCAAAAATTCCCGAACCTAACAGGCGGCGTCGCGGAAATGCTGACAAACCACCACTTATCAAAGCCAGTTCTCATCGGCGAGATTCAGGCAGATGGTCAGTTTGATATCATCAGCCAAACATCTGAAGTGCCCGGTGATGCGTGGACAGACTTCCTGCCAGAATCAAAAGTCTTAATCTCAGACTGGCAAGGCCTTGGATGCGGTATGTATAATACAGAAACAAAGAGCTGTGTTCAACTCAAGTCCATCTATTAATCCTACCAACGAGCTACCTTTCCTTGGGGTAGCTCTCCTCCCACCTGACTAAACACCGCTGGGGACATTATTTAACACAATGTCCCCGGCAGAGTTTTAAATTATGCGAAAATTATTCTGCCTCCTGCTATTTCCTTTACTGTTATCTTTTCAGTCAGCTTCGGCATCATCGCCTTTTGAAGATTTTCTGAGCGAAAATGCAAAATTAATTCAGAAGAGTTCTTCAAAAACCGTTGATCCCATTCTTCAAGAAATTCAGGAAATAGGCGGTCAAATTGCCGCTGAGTTCATGCAAAATTGGAAAGATAAAAATCTTTATTTTGTAAAATCATCTAATCAATTTGTCTTAGCCGAGGCCGCGGGCAAAAACGACGCCGGCAAAAAAATCGTAAATGTCGTTGATGCCATTAGCAAACAAGCACTCGGGGTGATGCTCGCTAAATCTGTAAAGCAGATCAAACCAAATAGCGGTGTCCGTGCAAAGATAGCGGGTGCGCTGGTACCTGTTCAATTGGCGAGTGAGAATATTGATGTAAGACGCCAAGGGCTTGAAAGCCTGAGCCGGGATATTCAACCCACACATTTGCGCCCGTTAAAAGCAGCCATCGCAACAGAGGCTGATGCCGAGTTGAAGCTGCGCCTCGAGCAAGCCTATATTTATGGCATTATTGCCCATTCATCAGACGAGGCAGAGGTTGAGGCCACAATTTTCAGCCTGAAAGACAATCTGTCGCTGGAAGCCCGGGCCGCGATAAATCCGCTGTTGACAAGCCGGGTTGAGGTTGCAAAAAACCTGCCGAATAATGCCAATATTGCACGCGTCATCATCCCGGGGCGAACGATAAAACGGCCTGACGGAACGGCAGGAAAGCCTGTGATGATGTCTGGCAACCAGCCAGAGCTTAGCCTTGATACCGCTTATCAGATGCTTGTGGATAATGGCTATGCCGCTGCGGCCGTCTCTGCAGAGGTGCGGAATGAACGTCTGGTGGCGTTGGCCGAAAAAGGGTTTATCGGCGATATACCGCTGGCCTCATTGAATACAGAACAGGCCCGCGATACGGCCTACGACAGACTTGTGGCCAGCCAGCGAGTGCCGCCGCGTATCAATCAGGCGCAGAAACAGGATCTTGTCTCAAACTATGTATTTTACGCTGTTTATGACAACCCCTCGGGGCGGGTGACCGCAGCCGCCAAAGACGTTCTGGCCGGCATCAACAGTCAGGTGATGGTGTTCAAATTGCTTGACCTTGGCCTTGACGGACTGTCTCTGGCCTCAATTTATTTTCTGGCCGCGATTGGCCTTGCCATCACCTTTGGCGTGATGCGGGTGATTAATATGGCACATGGCGAGTTCATCATGATGGGCGCCTATACCGGCTATGTCATCCAGCTGATTGTACCCAGCTATACCGTCTCTATCTTACTGGCGATCCCGGCGGCATTTTGTGTCACCTTCATCGCCGGTGTGGCAATGGAACGGCTGGTTATCAGGCATTTATACAAACGTCCTTTGGAAACGCTGCTGGCCACCTTTGGCATCAGCATCGCCCTGCAACAAATCGCGAAGAATATCTTTGGTACACAGGCCCGCCCGTTAACCCCGCCATCCTGGCTTGACGGTGCCTTCGTGGTGAATGACGTGTTGGCGATCAGCAATATCCGTATCGCTATATTCTGTCTGGGCCTACTGTTTTTAGCACTGCTACTCTATGTGATGACACGAACCCGCTTTGGCCTTGAAACGCGTGCTGTCACCCAGAACCCGGCGATGGCGGCCAGCATGGGGATTAATCCAGACCGGATTAACATGCTGACCTTTGGGTTTGGCTCTGGCATTGCCGGTATCGCCGGCGTGGCGATCGGGCTGTTCTCCAAAGTCACCTCCGAGCTAGGCTCTGACTACATTGTGCAGAGCTTTATGACTGTGGTGGTTGGCGGTGTCGGCAATATCTGGGGGACGCTGGCTGGGGCCGCCATGATCGGCTCGCTGCAAAAAGGCATCGAATGGTTTAACCCGTCAAACACGTTGGCTGCGCAGACTTATATGATCATCTTCATCATTCTGTTCATCCAGTTCCGGCCTCGCGGCATTATCGCGCTGAAAGGCCGGGCGGCAGAGGATTAAGACTATGGAAAACACCCTGATTACAAAATACCTCCTTAAACACCCTTCGGTGCTGATTTTCCTCGGCGTATTAGCCCTCTTCACCCTGTCAGTTGTTATTCTAGCAGAAGGGTTTGGCATGGGACTGATCTCAACTAGTTTTGTGAAAACTCTGGGCAAGACCTTGTGTTTATGCATCATAGCGATTGCGATGGATTTAGTCTGGGGGTTCTGTGGGATATTGTCGCTTGGGCATTTTGCTTTCTTCGCCCTTGGAGGCTATATGATTGGCATGTGGCTGATGTTTGCTAGAACTAAACTCATCGTTCTTGATGCGGCCCAGAATCTGCCCCTGCCATTAACCCAGACAGAAATAAGCGAGGCCGTGGGTACACAGATTTTCGGGGTGGTTGGCGGGGCCGAAATACCGGCCATCTGGGCGTTTGCTGATCTGTTCTGGGTACAGCTTGCCTTGGTTGTTCTGGTGCCGGGTCTGCTGGCGCTGGTGTTTGGCTGGCTTGCCTTCCGCTCACGCGTGAACGGGGTGTATCTGTCGATCCTGACGCAAGCCATGACATTGGCATTAGCGCTATATCTGTTTCAGAATGATAGCGGCTTGCGCGGCAATAACGGGCTGTCCGGCCTGCAGAATATTCCTGGCTTTGACGCGGTTCCTCAGGCGCTTATCTCGATCTGGTTTTTCATCGCCAGCGCGGCGGCCCTTGGGTTTATCTATCTTGCCGCATACGCGGTGGTGTCCAGCAAGTTGGGCAACATCATCCGCGGCATTCGCGATAATGAGGCGCGGGTGCGTTTCCTTGGCTATAATGTGGAGAGTTACAAGCTGTTTGTGTTTGTGCTCACAGCCATTATTGCAGCAGTTGCCGGAGCACTATATTACCCGCAAGCTGGCATCATTAACCCGGCTGAACTGGCTCCAATCGCGTCAATTTACCTGGCTGTATGGGTGGCCATTGGCGGGCGTGGGCGGTTGTATGGCGCGGTCATCGGGGCGGCGTTTGTATCGCTTTTATCAAGTTATTTCACCGGTGGGCAGGCGCCCGACATTCCGTTTGGGTTTGCCACCTTGCGCTGGACCGAATGGTGGCTTGTGCTGCTTGGCCTAAGCTTTGTGGCGGTCACGCTTTATGCGCCAAAGGGGATAGGTGGGCTTATCGACCATCTAAACCGGAAAGGCAGCGCCTGATGACCCAACTGCTTCACGTTGATAACATTTCGGTCGCCTTTGATGGATTCAAAGCGATTAACGGGTTGAGCTTTGATATCGCCCGTGCTGAATTGCGGGCGATCATCGGGCCAAACGGGGCTGGCAAAACCACCTTCATGGATATTGTCACCGGCAAGACCAGACCTGACTCGGGTGATGTACGCTGGGGTGATAAGGGGGTGTCTTTGTTGCGCCGCACCGAAGCCCAGATTGTCCAGTTGGGTATCGGCCGAAAATTCCAGAAACCAACCGTTTTTGAAAGCCAGTCTGTCCATGACAATCTGCTGATGGCGCTGGCCAATAACCGGAACCCATTTTCTGTACTTTCGTATAAAAGTAGCCAAAATGACATTGACAGAATAGAGGCGCTGGTCGGGCAAATAAACCTGCAGGATCAGTTGGCCGCTCTGGCAGGAGAGCTCAGCCACGGGCAAAAACAGTGGCTTGAGATCGGCATGTTGCTGGCCCAGGACCCGCAATTGTTGCTGGTGGATGAACCAGCCGCCGGCATGACCGCGCCTGAACGGGCGGTGACGGTCAACCTCTTAAAAGAGCTGGCGCAGACGCGGGCGGTTGTAGTGGTTGAACATGACATGGAATTTATTCGCCAGTTGGAATGTCGCATAACTGTTCTGCATGAAGGCGCGGTTCTTGCTGAAGGGCAGATAGATTTTGTCATGCAGAACCAGGATGTCATTGATGTGTATTTGGGACGCTAAACATGCTTAAAGCGGAAAACATAACCCTGCATTACGGCTCGTCACAGATTTTATATGGTGTGTCTGTGGCCGCCAAGCTAAACGAAATTACCTGTGTGATGGGATCAAACGGAGTGGGCAAAACCTCGCTTCTCCGGGTGCTGTCCGGCACCCACGCCTCTAGTGGCGGAACCTATTATCTTGGCGGCGAAGAGGTCACAAACAGCCGGGCTGATCTGCTTGCAAAATCAGGTGTGGCTTATGTCCCGCAAGGCCGCCTTATCTTTCCAATGCTGACGGTGCGTGAAAATCTACAGACAGGCTTTGCCTGCCTGACGCGTGATCAGCATGTCATTCCAGACGATATCTATACGCTGTTTCCGGTGCTGAAAACCATGCTGGACAGGCGCGGTGGTGACTTGTCTGGCGGCCAACAACAACAGCTGGCCATTGCCCGTGCGCTAATCACAAAACCGCGACTGCTGCTGCTGGATGAGCCAACCGAGGGCATTCAGCCCAACATTATCACACAAATCGGTGAGGTAATTTCGCATCTGAAATTACAGCAAAAGATGGCGATTATTCTGGTCGAGCAATATTTTGATTTTGCCTTTAGCCTCGCCGATCAGATCTACGCAATGACGCGAGGTGAAATTGTTTATGAGGGGCGAAAATCAAAAATCAGCAAAGCTAAATTACGTAACGCGGTTGGGGTCTAAACGATGGACGGGGTGACACCGCCAGAACTGCAACGCGCCAGAGGCCGACTTGACCTGCATCTGTGCGGGTCAAAAATCGAACGTCTCTATCAGTCAGGCTCGGCCAAACTGATGCTGCCCAAAACCTATGGTGAAATGACAGAAGCGGTGATGCTGAACACCGCTGGCGGCATTACCGGCGGCGATAGCTTGGATATCAAGGTACGCGCACAAGACTGTGCCCTTGTCGCCACAACACAGACAGCAGAACGGTTGTATCGCAGCAGCACGGCCCCGGCGCAAATTTCCATTGACCTTATCGCCGATGGCGCCGCTGAGCTGCACTGGTTGCCCCAGGAAACCATCATCTTTGACGGCGCAGAAGCGGCGCGCACCATCCAGCTGGAGATGACCGCAGACAGCCGGTGTTTGTTAGCCGAAACCGTGATTTTGGGGCGTCAGGCGATGGGTGAACAGGTCACGGGCTGTCACTTTACCGATAACTGGCGGCTGTATCGTGAGGGCGTCTTGTTCCATGCCGAGTCTCTGCGGCTGACTGGCAGGGCTGATGAAATACTGGCCGCACCCGCCGGCGGCAACGGGGCCAGATTGTTGTCGACCATTTTATATGCCGGGCGTGATGCCGAACAGATGGCCGGCACGCTCGCCCCAGTTATTGGGGCTTGCCTGTCTTGCTGTGCGGCCTCATATTGGGAAGACAGGATGGTGATAAGGCTGGTCAGTCCGCACGCCTTATCTGCCCGTACAGATATCAATAATATTCTATCTGCCCTTCGCCAGCAGTCGATGCCACGTGTCTGGCAGATATAGGAAAAGGAGAGCGTCGATGAAACTGAGCCCACGTGAAAAAGACAAATTACTGGTGTCGATGGCCGCCATGGTGGCCCGCAACCGCAAACAAAGAGGGGTAAAGCTGAATTATCCTGAGGCGATCGCTTTGATTTCAGATTTTGTTGTTGAGGGGGCGCGTGACGGCCGCGCAGTCGCCGATTTGATGGCGGAGGGGGCACATGTGGTGGGGCGCGATGACTGTATGGATGGCATCGCCGAGATGGTGCATGACGTACAGGTCGAAGCGACGTTTCCGGACGGGACTAAGCTGGTCACAGTCCATCATCCGATACGCTGATTAAGGAGGTCCGAAAAATGATCCCAGGTGAAATTCTGACCAAAGATGAAGATATCCTGTTGAACGCAGACAAAGAGCCGGTGCGTCTTACCGTTGCGAATACAGGCGACCGACCGGTTCAGGTCGGGAGCCACTATCATTTCTACGAGACCAATGCAGCACTTCAGTTTGACCGGGATGCGGCCCGCGGTATGCGTCTTGACATCGCCGCCGGGACGGCTGTTCGCTTTGAGCCGGGTCAGGAGCGCAAGGTGCAGCTGATCTCATATGGCGGTGAGCGCATCGTGCATGGCTTCAATCAAAAGATTATGGGAGCATTATAATGCCAGTCTCAATCTCGAGAAAAATTTATGCTGACATGTATGGCCCAACCACAGGGGATAAAATGCGGCTCGCAGATACCGAGCTGTTCGTTGAGGTCGAAACCGACCTGACCCAATATGGAGATGAAGTAAAATTTGGCGGCGGCAAGGTTATCCGTGACGGCATGGGCCAGTCGCAGGTCGCGCGTGATGGCGGCGCGGTTGACACAGTTATCACCAATGCGCTTATCGTTGACGTGACAGGCATTTATAAAGCTGATGTGGGGCTAAGAGAGGGATTTATCCATGCGATTGGCAAAGCAGGCAATCCAGATACGCAGGATGGCGTGAACATCATCATTGGCCCCTCAACAGAGGCCATTGCAGGTGAAGGCCATATCCTGACCGCAGGCGGATTTGACAGTCACATCCACTTTATCTGCCCACAACAAATTGATGATGCGCTGCATTCCGGACTGACCACGATGCTTGGCGGCGGCACCGGCCCAGCCCATGGCACGCTGGCCACCACCTGCACACCGGGGCCCTGGCATATTAGCCGAATGCTTCAATCGGCAGATAGTTTCGCGATGAATCTCGCTTTTGCGGGCAAAGGGAATGCAGCCTTGCCCGCAGCACTTGAAGAACAGATAAAAGCCGGTGCGTGTGCGTTAAAACTGCATGAAGACTGGGGCACGACACCTGCGGCGATTGATAACTGTCTCAGCGTGGCAGATGAGATGGATATCCAGGTGATGATCCACACTGATACGCTGAACGAAAGTGGCTTTGTTGAAAACACTGTTGCCGCGATGAAGGGCCGGACCATCCATGCCTTTCATACCGAAGGGGCGGGCGGCGGTCATGCCCCTGATATTATCAAGATATGCGGTGAAGGGCATGTGATACCGTCCTCGACCAACCCGACGCGGCCCTATACCGTAAACACGCTGGAAGAACATCTTGATATGCTGATGGTCTGCCATCATCTGGATAGATCCATTCCAGAGGATGTGGCATTTGCCGAAAGCCGTATCAGGAAAGAGACCATCGCGGCTGAAGATATTCTGCATGACATGGGCGCGTTTTCGATTATCGCGTCTGACAGTCAGGCGATGGGCCGGGTGGGCGAGGTGATCACGCGAACCTGGCAGACAGCTCATAAAATGAAGGTTCAGCGCGGCCGGCTTGCCGATGAGACAGGCGATAACGATAATCTGCGGGTAAAGCGCTATATCGCAAAATACACCCTTAACCCGGCTATTTGCCACGGTATTTCCAGGCATATTGGCAGTATTGAAGTTGGCAAACGCGCTGATCTGGTATTATGGAATCCTGCCTTTTTCGGGGTGAAGCCAGAGATGGTGCTGCTGGGCGGCAGTATCGCGTTGGCACAGATGGGCGATCCAAACGCCTCTATCCCGACCCCGCAACCGGTCCATACTCGGCCGATGTTTGCCTCCTATGGCCGGTCTGTTGAACACTCGGCAGTCTGTTTTGTTAGTCAGGCGGCGCAAGATGAAAATATTGCCGCTGAGCTTGGTCTCGCCAAACAGACAAAGCCCGTTCAGAACACCCGAGCCATCTCAAAGGCGGATATGGTAATGAATAATTATCAGCCGGAAATTGAGGTAAATCCTGAAACCTACGAGGTGCGAGCAGATGGCGAATTGCTGACCTGTGCCCCAGCGACCGAACTGCCGATGGCGCAGCGCTATTTTCTGTTCTAAGAAGCCTTTAGCCAAGATGAAAAGAGTCTCAATGCGTATCGCTCAACAGATTATCAACAATCGTGATAGAGGCCTGGCAGACGGCGTTATCACGCTCGACTATGAAAGCCGGTTTCTGCGCCGCAAACGCCTTGTCACAGACAGCGGTGAGGCGTTTCTGGTCGAACTGCCGGAAGCCGTGTCGCTGTCGGCAACAGACGGGTTTGAACTGGATGACGGGCGCGTCATCGCCATCCAGCCGAAACCAGAACCTCTGTTGAAAATAACTCACGATCATTTGCCGCGTATCGCTTGGCATATAGGCAACCGTCACACCCCATGCCAGATAGAACAGGGCCATCTTTTGATCCAACAGGATCATGTGCTTGAAGATATGCTGCGTCTGCTTGGGGCAGATATTGAAAAGCTGGACGCCCCCTTCACGCCTGAGGGCGGGGCGTACGGACATGGCCGCACCCATAGCCATGCACAAGGCCCGTCGGTTGATCATGAACATGCCAAAAATCGTGCCCATTCTGATGGTCATGGCAATCATCATCAGTGAGCACCCATCGGATGCAACAGCCCTATCGTGACATGATGCTTCTGCAGACTTGGTTCTCGCCAGCCTTTCCGACCGGTGCGTTCAGCTATTCGCACGGGCTGGAAACAGCGATACAGGACGGGTTGGTCACAGACGCGGCCAGCCTGACAAGCTGGATTTCCTGTCTTCTTGCGCATGGCTCTGGCCGCAATGACGCCCTGTTTATCAAAGCTGCCTATGAGGGTGATGACGGGGCCAACGCGCTTTGCCTTGCGCTTTGTGCCAGCAAGGAAAGATGGCAGGAAACCCGCGAGCTGGGTCAGGCCTTTTGCCGTGTTGTGAATGCCAGCCATGACGCCGGTTTGCCGGATGGTCTTGCCTATCCGATCGCCGTTGGCAGGGCTTCCCGCAAAAAAAATCTTGACCTTAACGCGACGCTGCAAAGCTATCTACAGGCCTTTTCCGCCACGCTTATCTCTGTCGGGGTGCGCATTATTCCCATTGGCCAGCAAGCCGGACAGGACTGTCTGATCAGCCTCTATCCAGTTATTGGGAAGGTGAGCACAGAGGCCCTAACAGCCACTCTTTCCGAGCTGGGCAGCGCGTCAATGCTGTCTGATCTGATGGCGATAAAACATGAAAACGCAACGCCGAGGATTTACCGAACATGACGAGAGACAAGTTAAGATACGGCCCATTGCGGGTGGGCATCGGCGGGCCTGTTGGGGCCGGCAAAACCAGCATGACAGAAGCGTTATGCCGGGCTTTGGGCGGTGATGTCTCAATGGCGGTGATAACCAATGATATATATACAAGAGAAGATGCAGACTATCTGGTTCATGCACAAGCCCTGTCATCTGATCGCATCCGCGGAGTCGAAACGGGAGGATGCCCACATACCGCCATCCGTGAAGATGCGTCTGTCAATCTAGCAGCGATGGAAGAGCTGAAACAGCAATTCCCCGACCTTGAGCTTATTCTGCTCGAATCAGGCGGTGATAATCTGGCCGCCACCTTCAGCCCGGAACTGGTGGACATCACCATCTATGTCATTGATGTATGTATGGGCGCCGATATCCCGCGCAAGAAAGGCCCTGCCCTGATGAAATCAGACATGCTGGTGGTCAATAAGATTGAACTGGCTGAACATGTTGAGGTTGATCTCGAACAGATGCGCCGCGACACCAAAGATAACAGAGGCGATCTGCCGTTTATTTTCGGCTCAATGCGCAAAGGCGTGGGCGTGCCGGAACTGGCCGATTTCCTAAAAACCCAAGGAGGGTTGCATTAACCTGAAGAACGAAGTCATGCTTTGCGCTGTGGTTTTTTTGTGGCAAGCTGGGACAAGCTTGGCAGGAGTATCATGATGTATATCAGAGTCGTCTCTATTACAGCACAGTCAAAGTTACAATTTGATATGACAGTCACTTATTTTGAAAATGTATGGTCGCCGAAGGTTATAAGCCTAGGCGCAATTTCAGCTGAATTTGTTCAAAGCAACGAAAACTCAGGCATGTATATTATTCATTACCCGGATAAAAAAACCGCCATTTCGGTTTTTGACAAAATTAAACCCGAGGTTGACGAGGTTCGAACTCAAAACCGCATTAACATCACCGAAGGTCAAAGGCTTTTCAGGGTAGATAGCTGAAGGAGAGTATGAATGGCTGCATATCTGATAGTTGATACCAAGATTACTGATACCGAAGCTTATGAGGCATATAAACTGCGGGCAAAACCCATTGTTGAGAGTTTTGGCGGCGAATATCTGGCGCGAGGCGGTAACACGACTGCGCCGGAAAATGAATTGTGGAGTCCAACCCGGCTTGTCATCGTTCATTTTCCATCGCGTGAAAATGCAGAAGCGTTTCTTAACTCCGATGAATACGCTCCGGTGAAAGCTATTCGTCATAACAATGCGAAGACAACTCTTTGCATCGTTGATGGTGTCTAATTACAGTTCAAAAACATCAAACCCCGACCTGACCTCAGCCGAAAAAGCCTCTCGAATGAACCACAGCCTCCTCGCAGTCAAGCTCCTAAATGTGTTTAGCCACCCAGCTTGGACAATATTACCACGATGACTGAAGCCATTAATGACATTGTTGCTCAGATCGAACAGATCGTCTTCTGGCTCAAACTGACGGTTTATTTGGTGTTGGGCATTTGTATTACTTGGTTGATAGGATTCATAAGGCGCAACCTTGGTTTGGATTCGCATTCTGTTGAGTTGAGGCGTATACGGCGTATTCTTGAGGACCAGACTTTGAACAAATAGTTCGCCTCCGCTTCTCTAAATTCGGAAAATCGATTTTTTTTGCTTCCGCTGGAATTATTTTAACACCGATTACAGCTTCCCGCTATAGCAGCAAGGAACGAGGCCGCCACAGTTGTTAAACATTTTCTTGACCGGAGAGACCGTCTCGACTGTCGCCCTTCAGCCATTGGACAGATGATGGACAAAATTAAACGGCGTTTTTAATCGCAAACACCCTTGTCAAATCTTGATAGTAAGATCTAGCTATGAGTGCAAAAAGACTTATTAGAGATCCAGACTGTCTGGTAGGGTTGTAAAGATAAAATGCTCTCGCAATTCATTATTTTATCATTGGAAATCAGATCAAACCATCTATCCGAAGACACTAAGTTTAAGTGACTCAAAGCCAGAGTCTGTTGTAAATGAGTTACATTTGTTATGGCAAAAATGCTCTGGCAACAATCAATGGATTGCCTCCAAATACCGAAAAAACAGCCCTCTAATTGGAGAATGAACTGGGTGGCGTTGGGATGAAATGCAGGCTGGCATTTTCTAATTAATATGAGTCTTTGCAGGGAACCAAAAACCAAATTTTCAATGTTGTGTGACGATTCCAGACGTTTTTCAAGCGCATCTTGAGACCATTTGTGACGATTTATCGTACGATTTGATGAATTTTTTGAAACTGCATCAACGTCGTTTCTAGTCGCAAACATTGCATTAAAATAAAAAGCGGGCACGCCCTCAAAGCCTAGCATGATGCAATTGGCTGCGAGATACCTCTCCATACTAAGCTCACCGGTCGGATCAGAGGGTGTCCGCGATAACGCATCAAACAAGGTTATGTTTGCCTCATAGATTTTCTGCTCACTTTGCGAAACATTCCGCCATGAGAAGAGTGAGCCGTTTTGTTCTAGCTGGCTCACCATCCGATCAAGTTGTTGTTCTGTCAGAACACCTTCGACCGGCCGCAATCCAATCCCATCGTGAGAACTTAGAAAGTTCAAATAAGCAGTATTCGGAAGCGTCGGCGGCAAACCCATGCTCCACTTGCGAATTTGCGTGGCATCACCAAACATTAAAGTGAAGATACTAAGTGGCGGTAATGTAAAATTATAAATCCAATGCGCTTCGTTACCATTCCCAAAATAGGATAAATTTTCATGGATAGGCAGATTTGTCTCGGTTATTAAAATTATCCCTCGGTCAACATAATCAACTAAAAGCCGTAACAACTTTACTATCAAATGAGCTTGCTGCGCATTGAGACCTGTTGTGCCAGAATCTTTCCATATAAATGCAACCGCATCCAATCGGAAAACCCGAATCCCCATCTCAATATACCAGAATATGACGTCAATGAGCTTTGAGAGCACTTTTGGGTTTTTGAAATTCAGATCGGCTTGATCACTGCTGAAAGTGCACCAGATATTCTGCGCGACGCCGTTAACCAGAACATTTACTTTTAACGGCGAGCTTCTGGGACGCACAATTTTTGACACGTCAAAGCCATCAGGGACTGTACAAAAAAAATCCTCATAAGCTGGATCGCCTTTTTGAAAGCCTTTAAACCACGCGCTGTGGACGGAACAGTGGTTTAACACCACATCCGCCATTAAAATTGCTTGCTTGGAAAGTGTTCCGATATCGTTCCAATCACCGAATTTTTCATCAACGGCAAAGTAGTTTTGAACTGAAAACCCATCATCGCCAGTCGATGGGAAAAAGGGCAAAACATGAACAATGGTGATGGTGTCTGAAAGATGCCGCGCCACAAATTCGTGCAATGATTGGAGCGGCGGGGTCTTTTGACTGATTATATTGTCCGGGTAAGTGATTAACAGAACATCATTCTCAGACCATAGTGGCAGATCCGTCCGGCTTTCTGATGACCGATTTTCGAATGCTTTATTAATAAACTCTTCCGCAACATCATTGAGTGTTGAACGGGCCTGGTCTGGGTATATGTCTTTAAGGATGCAGGCTAGGCTCTGCTTAACAGCGCTATGCTGCTCTGTAACGCTGGAGCCCATTGTCAACCTGTGTTGCAACACGTAGCTGGTAGAGAAAGTCCGGGCATGCCGAAGCGACTCTGGACCAGGTCGGCATAAATGGTATCGCCATTGGCTGATAAGCGTAGCTTTCGCCGGCCCGCATTACATTTTCGGCAAACATCTCAACAGCCTTTTCCTCAGAATTTAAATCAATGTCCAACGCATTATATGCAGCGTCGGCTTTGTACTTGTCAATGGCGTCTAGGGCGAACCGATAATACGAGGCTTTTATTGAGCGGAGCGTCTCGTTGCTGAAGGAATAGCCCTGTATTGCCAATTTTCTTAGTAAGGACTTAACGATGTCGGTCGACATTTTAGACAAGCCACTCTCAACATTTTCAATCGACAGAGGCTGATGCTTATGATCATAAATGCCGCAAATTTCAGCTTGGCAAATGCGATTTGTCGCCTGATTTCGGTGAACTTCAGACAACAGGCCCACTTCCAAACCCCAGTCGAAGGGAACCCGAAGATCGCTCAACAAACTTTTGCGAAGAGAAAACTCGCCTGAGAGTGGATACCTGAAAGACTCCATGTAATCCAGGTAATCACTCGCGCCGAGCGTGGCTCTGAGCGACGCCAGCAGAGGCGCCATCAACAGGCGCACAACCCGCCCGTTTAGCTTGCCGTCGGCAACGCGCGCGTAATATCCCTTACAAAACTCAAATTCAAAATTCGGATTTGCCAGCGGTAAAAACAAATTTGCGAGCAAGTCACGGTCATACGTCAAAATATCACAGTCGTGGAAACCAACAACTTCGGCTTTACCTTTTGCAATAACATGACCAATGCAAGTCCATACATTTCTGCCCTTGCCCTGCTCTCCCATCTGCAAGCCGATATCTTCCAGAGACTCTCTAAGTTCAGTGATTCTGGGACCGTCATTCCATATGACCGTATGCGGGGTTTTTAGTCTTCCGAAAAATCGTTTAGCATCTTGAAACTCGTGTTTAGTCGCTTTGTCCAAGCCGATCGTGATGTGGCTGAGATAATCCACACCAGCTAAATGATCTACAATGGTTCCGAGCGCTGGCCCAGCAATCTCGCTATACAAACAAGGCAATACCAGCTCCATCGGCCGATAGCCCGAATAAACCCGCAGATCCTCTTCCTTCTGAGCAAGCGTGCGCAGGCCGAGGTCGTGAAGCGTGGTGATGGAGCGGCTCTGTTGAAAATCCATCAACGCAGTTTATACAACAATTAAAGCATCTCCAGTGCTTTTTTTGCAGCATCCTGCCAACCAAAAGGCGCTGGCTCCTCTGCAAAAACAACAGATGGATGCTCTGGCAAAGCCAAAGATGAGCCGTTCAGGCGCGGTATCACACAGGCTATGGCGGCAGCCAACAACATTGGTTTGTCATTATTGCTGTCACCGATAGCAATAATTTTTGGAGCCGTCTGTTGCATCGAAATAAGTTTTTTTGAGAACCACTGGATCGGCGTTGCCTTGTTATGCGGCCCTGATAAAGCAAAAACCCGCCCCCCTTGAGAGAGGTTTAAACCAACCTTTGATGCCGCATTATGCCAAAACGGAATTTTTGATTGTGAGCCAGTATATCGATATAAAAGGCTAAAGCGGCGATTGAGAGCCTGTTCCAACGCCGCTCCGGATAGTCCTAAAATTTGGGACGCCACGTCCCGTTGCATTTCTAGGAGTGGTTGAAAATCATTGTGAAAAGATAAATCGCCAAGCCTGTCGAGCCGAATGTCCAGTTCCGAAACTGGTATTCCAAACGCCTTATCCATCTCATCGGTAAAGTAGGGCATATGATGAATATCACAAAATTTAGCGCCATTTTCGACGATGAAAGGTGTTTTTAAATTTAACGCCTTCAAAACATGTCGTGTTTCGACTTCGGTTTTACTGGTGTTGGGGACAATCAACACACCGTCAGACCGCAACGCGTTCAACGTATCAATGATCTCGAGGCAGGAAAAGGTTTCCTCATGCAGCAAGCTGGCGTCCAGATCTGTAAAAATAATAGCCTTCATCACACCTGCTCACAAAAAATTCAGAGCTTCTAGTTACGCTAAATAAGCGATAATAAAAACTTTGGCATGATCAGCCAGCCAATTGATCAAACCAGACAAAGCCAAAATCACTAAAAAAAGGGGCCATTACATAAAATCATCCACCGCCATCGGGACAATTCAACCGCCACTATGATCGCGTCGCATGCGCCAGACATGCCGACAGCTCCATCTGTTCCAAACACCACAAATCCTGCAATAATTTTTCCGTCGATTGGGTACCAAGAACCGGCGATGTCAGCTCGGTAAATTTCGCATCGAGTTCTGCATCAGTTAACGGCAGGTCAGGGTCGCCCTTTCGCGTGTGCTGATCATGCGTAAACACGCCGCCAGACCTTGTGGTGACGCTGATACGGGCAGCCCGGCGTGCCGGAAATTGCGCATCAATCTGTTGGTCGATCGTCACATTAATGCACGCAAGCAGTGCCCTGATGGCCGGATCCTGCATGCGTGTCGGTTCAAAGGCATCAATACGAACACTGCCAAAATAGGCGGCATGTGCAACCACATATTGCATGGAAAATTTACATTCTTGCGATGTTTGTGGATCCGGCCTGTCGGTCACGGACACCGCTGGCCCATAGGTTGCGATATCAATGCTGACAATGTCATCCGCCGTGATCTGCGCAGACTCCATTAAAAAGAGCAGCCCATCAATAGCGGCAAATGTATGCCCACAGCACCCGTGATTTTTGAAGGTTATGGATTCTATATTGTAAATTTCACCGAGACCGGCCGTTGCCTTTGTCCAATCAGCTGTACCACTCATCGCGGCGCCCATGCCGACCGGCCCTTCGAGCACATCAAGCGCGCCTGTGACCCCTGTCGCAGCCACCATTGCCGCCATCACGCCGGTTTCAGCGGCATGCGCCGAATGCAAGGGTTTGCTCATACCATCTGACCGGAACGCCTGTTGCAGCCCGGCCGCCAAAGTCGCCGCGGTTGCCAATGCATGCGCCGTTTGCCGGCGGTCAAGCTGGCCCAGCAACGCAGCAGCGGCGGTGGCACCAAATGTCGCAATGGTGCCGGTTGTGTGCCAAAAGCGGTAATGATCACGTCCCATGGCCGCACTGATACGGCTGCTGACCTCGTATCCGGCGACAACCGACCGCAAAAACATAACGCCGGGTCGGCTATGACGCTGCCCCACCGCCAGAGCCGCAGCGATCGTTGCACATCCCGGATGAAACCCACCATCGCGGAAAATATCGTCAAATTCTGACGTATGCGCACTGGCACCGTTCAAAAACGCCGCTGTTTTCACGGTTGAATACTGGCCATCCGGAAAAATTATCGCTTGCCGCGCATCATCATTATTGATGAGCGCCTGACGCAGCATCGGGTTTGGCTCTTGGACAGCGCCGGAATACATCGCGGCAAACCAATCAATAACCGCACGCTTGGCGTGATGCGTAACGGTTTCTGGAAGCGGGCGGTGCAACTCGGCACAGATGTAATCTGCTATTGTCTCGGTTATGGTCATATGCGCATCGTCAAAAACTATATGAATATCGGCAGCGCTCGTCAGACAAAGGCAACAATCCGAACCCGGCGCAGTCACTATGATGCCAGCAGATTCTGTGACATGAAAGTAAAACCGAACAATGACAATAGGGCTAGTTGAGTTTATTCTGATTTATGGATTATGTTTTTTACAGGGATCCAAATCGTTTGTTTAAAACAGCAGAAATTCCACCGCCATACACACAGCACCGCATCACCCCATAGACAGAACAGAGTGACATTCAGATGGACTTTGAACTTACCGAAGATCAAAATATCTTTTCCGACTCGGTCAGAAAATTTGCCGCAAATACGCTTGCCGCGGATTCGGTCGCCAGAGCGAACAGTGACAGCTACCCATGGGATGTGGCGCAAAAATTTGGCGAAATGGGTTTGCTCGGCATCACAATTCCTGAAGATAAGGGCGGGGTTGGCGGCACCCTGACAGATGCAATCCTTGCCATTCAGGCCGTTGCCGAATTTTGTCCGCGCAGCGCCGATGTTATCCAGGCCGGCAATTTTGGTGCGATACGCACATTTGCTGAATATGCAAGCCCGGAGCAACTCAAACAATATTTGCCAGATCTGCTCGCCGGCAAGGGTGTGATGTCGGTTGGCATGTCTGAGCCTGATGCCGGGTCATCCGTTACAGATCTTAAAACATCCGCGACGCCAGATGGTGATGATTTCCTGATAAACGGAAGCAAGGTGTTTGGCACCAATAGCGTCGAGGCCAACCTATTTCTGATTTATCTGCGATTTGGCCCCGGCACTGACAACATCGGATCCGCGATCATTGAAAAAGGCACCCCGGGATTTGATATTGGGCCATCATACCGATATATGAATGGCGAAGCCTGGTCGCCGCTCTATTTTGACAATTGTCGCATTCCAAAAGCCAACATCCTGCTTGGCCCAGGCGGGTTTAAAAAGCAAATTTCCGGGTTCAATATAGAGCGGTTGGGCAATGCGGCGCGGGCTGTCGCAGTGGGACGAAAGGCGTTTTTAGAGGCCTGTGAACACGCCAAAAAACGCCAGCAATTTGGCCGTGATCTGTGTGAATTTCAGGGCCTGCAGTGGAAGTTTGCTGAGATGCAGATGCGTCTTGAGTCGGCACAATTGCTGCTCATGCGCGCCGTCACCAATGCAGACAGAGACCTGCCTTCCGCACAGGATTCGGCGCTGGCTAAATTGGCTTGCAATGACGCTGGTTTCTTTGCGGCCAACGAGGCTTTGCAGGTGATGGGCGCGTTGGGATTTAGCGATGATAATATCGTCCAATATTGCCTTCGGCGCACCCGCGGCTGGATGATTGCAGGCGGATCAACGGAAATTCTTAAAAACCGGATCGCTGAGGGAATTTTTGAGCGACGGTTCTCGCAACGACCACCAAAACCAGCCTCACAGAGAACACCCTCGTGAAAAGCAACATGCCGCGTTCCCACAGCCAGGCGCTGGTCGCGCCCCGCATAGTCGCGCTAATCGGGGTGTCTAACGATCCCAAAAAATTGACCGCGCGCCCGCTGCAATTTTGCACCCAGCACAAATTTACCGGCAAACTATATTTGGTGAATCCGCGCCGCGATCAGGTGCTTGGTCACACCGCCTATCCGTCTGTTTCGGCCATTCCTGAACAAGTGGATCACGCCTATATCATGCTCGGCACCGACATGGTCGAGGCGGCGCTGGATGATTGTATCGCCGCTGGTGTGCCGGTGGTGTCGGTGCTCGCTGACGGGTTTGCCGAAGCAGGTGAAATGGGCCGAGACCGTCAGGCGCGATTGGTCGCCAAAGCCAACGCGGCTGGCGTGATGTTGATTGGGCCAAACTCGATGGGTGTGGCAAATACAGAAAATGGATTTATCTGCACAACCAATGCGGCTTTCAGGGCTGAACAATTGCCGCGTGGAAGATTAGCGGTTTTGTCGCATAGCGGCAGCTTGATTGGCACATTGGTGTCTCGGGGTGCGGCACGCAATATCGGCTTTTCAAAATTAATATCGCTTGGCAACGAAGCACAATCCTGTGTCGGCTCAGTTGGTTCGGCACTGGTCGATGATCCGTCAATTGATGGATTTGTGCTGTTTTTGGAAACGCTGCGGAACCGCGAGACATTTGCCGCGTTTGCCGCCGCAGCAAAAGGCCTGGGCAAGCCGGTCGTCGC